>Ga0210049_1003521_pt1 | contig 14056 bp, 16 predicted proteins | sample CryGeyCG2014_300_2_FD_183964 | JGI IMG/M metagenome (GOLD analysis project Ga0210049, IMG submission 183964) | Groundwater microbial communities from aquifer - Crystal Geyser CG06_land_8/20/14_3.00 (SPAdes) (version 2) | ecosystem: Environmental > Aquatic > Deep subsurface > Groundwater | place...
GGACATTTATTATCTTAACATCTAAAACGTCTACGCCGAAGATGCTTTCTACGGCCCTACTCACTTCCTTTTTATTGGTCCTGCTGAAAACTCTGAAAACGTAGTCGTTCTTCCCGGCCAAGGCGCTTGCTTTTTCCGTAACGTGGGGTGAGCGCAAAACTTGCCAGGACCTGCTGAATTTTTTCACCTCCGGCTTCTTTACTTCTTTTTTAAAAATATCTTTTAAAGCCATGTTTCTTTTATAATCTTAATGGATTCTTTCGGCAGTATTAAATGTTTAAAAGACAACATATCCAAAGCGTTCAAGTTCCTGGCCTCAAGCGTTTCAATCTGAGGAATGTTTTTCGTGACTCTGATAAAATTCTCGTCTTTCTTGGGCAAGGCAATCAGGGCAGATCCCTTTAGGGGAAACTTTTTCAAAAACTCTGCCATCTGTTTTGTCTTGGTCGGAATCTGCTTAAAATCCAAATCCAGAATCAAAATCGAGTTGCTCTTCGCCTTGGCCGATAAAACCATGAACAAGGCCTGCTTTTTCGCTTTTTTGTTGATTTTTTTCTTAAAAACCCTTTCTTTCGTCGGCCCGAAAGTGACTCCTCCGCCTTTCCATAAAGGAGATCTTATTGAGCCGTGCCTGGCCCTGCCTGTTCCTTTCTGCCTCCAGGGCTTTCTGCCTCCTCCGGAAACCTCGCTCCTGTCTTTGGCATGCGCCAGTGTCTTTCTGCGGTTCGCCATTTGGGAAGAAACAACCTGATGGACCAAATCCGGATTCATTTTCACTTCAAAAATATCCTTGGGCAGCAAAACAGCCTCCGTTTCTTTTCCTTCCTGATTGTAAACAATGTATTTCATGGTAACCTAGCCTGTTATTTCCAATAAGGTTCCCCTTCTTCCGGGAACCGCTCCCCTGACCGCCAAAATGTTATTTTCCTTATCAACCCTCACTATCTTCAGGTTTTTCACGCTGATTCTTTGGTTTCCCGTGCGACCGGGCATTTTTCTTCCCTTGATTACTCTCTCGGGAAAACTGGTGCCGGTTGAACCCAGGGTTTGGTGCTCGTGTTTTACTCCGTGGCTGGAGCCCCGGCCGGAAAATCCCCACCTTTTGACTCCGCCCTGGAAACCCTTTCCCTTGGAAAAACCGGAAATCTTCACCTTGTCTCCTTCCTGAAACAGGGAAACGTCTATTTCGTCTCCAACCTTTAGGTCCTGCAAAGCAAAGAGGGCTTTACCCTCTTCTTTGCCTTCGCCCCGCTGTTGCGGGACTCGGCTTTTAAATTCTTTTTTGTATTTATATTCTTTTCCCTTCTCTGTTTTTTTCGCTTTTTTTGTTTTTTTGACGAATCCCAATTCCACGGCATCGTATTTGTCTTTTTCCGCGGTCTTAACCTGCAGAACCTTGCAGGGACCGGCCTGAATCAAAGTCATGGGAACAATGTTTCCTTCTTCGTCAAAAATCTGCGACATTTTCACTTTTGTTCCTAATATGAACTTCATAAGACGCTGATTTATACGGATTTTAGTCAATGAAGCTAAAGCTTCATTTCCACCTTCATCCCTTTTGGGATTTGGTGGCTGATTTATGCCGATAGGCGATGAACTTTCGTTCATCTTCATCCTTCACTTCGCTCGGATAATTGAAAACCGGGCGTGACCCGGCCTCATTGTCATCGCTTAACTTAAATTATATATTTAAAAATTGATCAGCTTCAACATTCTAATTATAGAATAAAATTTATTTAAAGTAAATACGTTATGTTCATATCAGCAGCAATCAGCTAAAATCAGCATTAATCAGTGTCTTACATCTTTAATTCGATGTCTACTCCAGCAGGCAAATTCAGATTGGTCAGAGCGTCAATCACTCTCTGATTGGGACTAAGGATGTCTATCAGTCTTTTATGCGTTCTCATTTCAAACTGCTCTCTGGCGTCTTTGTGGACGAAACTGGACCTGTTCACCGTGTACTTGTGGGTCTCAGTAGGCAAAGGAACGGGGCCCGCAACTTCGGCACCGTACCTTAAAGCGACTTCCACAATCTGACGAGCAGAATTGTCTATCACTTTATGATCGTAAGCCCTAAGCTTGATTCTGATCTTGGGCCTTACTTCTTCATCGGATGCAGCAGTTTTCTTTACAGCCATTCTTGTTGTTGAATTTTTTTAAAAACTATTTAACGATTTTCGTAATCACCCCTGCTCCTACGGTTTTTCCGCCTTCTCTGATGGAGAATTTCTGTTTTTCTTCCATGGCAATAGGAGCGATTAACTTCACTTTTACTGTCACCGTATCGCCGGGCATGACCATTTCCGTTCCTTCGGGCAAGGTTACGTCTCCGGTAACATCGGTCGTTCGGAAATAAAACTGGGGTTTGTAGCCGGTGAAAAAGGGCGTGTGCCTTCCGCCTTCCTCCTTGCTCAAGACATACACTTCTCCGTCAAATTCAGTGTGAGGGGTAAGGGAAGCGGGCTTGGCCAGCACCTGGCCTCTTTCAACGTCTTCCTTTTTTAATCCTCGCAAAAGTATTCCGACATTGTCTCCGGCTTGTCCATAATCCAAAATCTTGTTGAACATCTCGATGCTGACAGCGGTTGTTTTGGCTGTGGGTTTGATTCCGATTAATTCCACTTCATCGTTAGAGTGGACTTCTCCCCTTTCGATTCTTCCCGTGGCCACGGTGCCTCGGCCGGCAATGGAGAAAACGTCTTCAATAGCCATCAAGAAAGGCTTGTCTATTTCTCTGGCCGGTTCAGGAATAAACTCATCTACCGCCTTAAGCAATTCAACAATGGGCTTGGCTACCTCGTCGTCAGCCGACTTGGCCTCAAGCGCCTTCAAAGCGGAACCCCTGATAATGGGAGTCGTGTCGCCGGGGAACTGGTATTTTTTCAGCAATTCCCTGACTTCGGATTCAACCAAGTTGATGATTTCCGGGTCGTCAACCGCATCGCACTTGTTCAAAAAGACGACCAGGGAAGGCAGACCAACCTGCCTTGCCAGAAGAATATGCTCTCTGGTTTGGGGCATGGGTCCGTCCGGAGCCGAAACGACCAAGATAGCGCCATCCATCTGGGCGGCGCCGGTAATCATGTTTTTGATGTAGTCAGCGTGGCCCGGGCAATCGATCCATGCGTAGTGTCTTTTGTCCGACTCAAACTCAACGTGGGTAACGTTGATGGTTAGCCCGCGGGCTTTTTCTTCCGGAGCGGAGTCAATCTGATCCACGCTCTTTTCCGATGCCGCCAAGCCCTTCAACTTTTGGACGTGCAGGACGGCAGCGGTCAAAGTGGTTTTGCCATGGTCAACGTGACCGATGGAACCGATGTTAAGATGGGGTTTCCCCCTGACGAATTTTTCTTTTTCTGCCATGTTTTTTATTTATTATTTTATTTATGAACCTTTATTATTAACGTATTATTATTTTACTCAACCTTTAAGATTTGTCAACAAGCTCCATACTATAATATAAAGAATATGTAGGGAGCGAAGTTCGAAATGAGAACGAAGTTCTCATTGAGCAACAATGACTATCTCCTTTTTCCTTCTATTATTTCCTGGGTTATATTTGAAGGAACTTCTCCGTACTTGTCAAATTCCATAGTAAACGTTCCTCGGCCTTCGGTCAAGGACCTGATGGAGGTGGCATAACCGAACATTTCCGCTAAAGGTACTTTAGCATCAATCACCTTCATTTGCAATCTGTCGCTGGTTTCCTCAATCTTCCCTCTTCTGGAGGCCAGATCCCCGATTATGTCTCCGAAAAATTCTTCCGGGATTACCACTTCCAGTTTCATTATGGGTTCCAAAATTATCGCCTTTGCTCTTTTGGCTGCCGCCTGGAAAGCCATACTTCCTGCAATTTTAAAAGCAATTTCCGAAGAGTCAACCTCGTGGAACGAACCGTCGTAAAGAGCGCAGGACAGGTCAACCATGGGATAGCCGGCAACCACGCCTTTATCCATGGCCTCTTTGATTCCTTTTTCAACTGCCGGAATGAATTCCTGGGGAATTATTCCTCCTTTGATTTCATTCAAGAATTCAAAGCCCTTTCCTCTTTCTTTGGGTTCAACCCTCAAGAACACGTGGCCGTACTGGCCCCGGCCTCCCGACTGCCTGATGTATTTTCCTTCGGCCTCTGCCTCTTCCTTGATCGTTTCCTTATAAGCCACCTGCGGCCTGCCGACATTGGCTTCCACTTTAAACTCCCTTCTCAGCCTGTCGGCAATAATGTCCAGATGCAGTTCCCCCATTCCGGAAATAATAGTCTCGCCGGTTTCAATATCTCCCTTCACCCTGAAGGTCGGGTCCTCGTCCATCAGCCTTCTTAAGGCTGTTCCCATCTTTTCCTGATCCGCCTTGGTTTTGGGTTCAATCCTGATTGAAATTACAGGTTCCGGAAAAGTAATTTTTTCCAAAACAATGGGGTTGACTTCATCACACAAGGTATGTCCGGTGGAAGTATTTTTCAATCCCACTGTGGCCCCGATGTCCCCGCAGAAAATTTCCTCCACTTCTTCCCGGTCATTGGCATGCATTCTTAAAATTCTTCCGATTCTTTCCCTTTCTCCGGTGCTGGTGTTCAAAACGTAAGAGCCTTTCTTCAAGCTCCCCGAATAAACCCGGAAATAAGTCAAAGTTCCAACATAAGGATCGGTAGCGATTTTAAAAGCCAGCGCGGAAAAAGATTCCGTGTCCGAAGGATTCCTCTCGATTTCTCCCCCGGTTTTAGGATCAGTTCCCTTGACCGCGGGCAGCTCGACGGGGCTGGGAAGATAATCCACCACCGCATCAAGCATGGGCTGGACTCCCTTGTTTTTCAGGGCAGAACCGCAAAGAACCGGAATCAATCTGTAATTAATGGTGGCGGTTCTCAATACTTTTTTCAAATCTTCGACCGAAATCTCCTCCCTTGCCAGATATTTTTCCATTAATACTTCGTCTTCTGCCACGATTTTTTCCACCAATTTTTCTCTCCATTCTTTGGCTTTTTCCTTAAGTTCCTGAGGCATGTCTTCAAATTTTAAAATCTGGCCGAAATCGCCTTCGAACTTCAGCGCTTTCATTTCCAATAAATCAACCACTCCCTCGAGTTTGTCTTCCAGGCCAATGGGCAATTGCAAGGCTACGGCGTTGGGAGATAATTTTTTCCAGATTGATTCTATACTTTTTTCGAAATTGGCTCCCATCCTGTCCAGCTTGTTTATGAAACAAATTCTGGGAACCTTGAATTTGTCCGCCTGGCGCCAGACGGTTTCCGACTGAGGCTCCACTCCGGCCACTCCGTCAAACACCACGACTGCGCCGTCCAGAACCCTCAAAGACCTCTGGACTTCAACGGTAAAATCAATATGGCCGGGGGTGTCAATGATGTTGATTCTGTATTCGTTTGCCGAGGATTTATCCTCTTCGCCTTCCTTTTTCTTTTCAAAAGAATGAGGAACCCAAAAACAGGTGGTGGCGGCCGAAGTAATGGTGATTCCCCTCTCCCTTTCCTGGACCATCCAGTCCATGATGGCCTGACCGTTGTGGACTTCGCCGATCTTGTGGGAAATTCCCGTGTAAAACAAAATACGCTCGGATACTGTAGTTTTACCGGCGTCTATGTGTGCGATAATTCCTATGTCCCTGACCCTTTCTATTGGATAAACCCTCATATTAATTCAAAATGCAAAATGCAAAAATAAAAATTACAATTCAAAATTCAAAATTTTTTATTTTTAATATTCTGTTGCGTTCTGTTGAGGATCGACCTCAACAGTCGGGCGAGGCAACGAAGTTTTGGAGTAACTTTCGCAGGCGAGCGAGCACGGTTTCGTGCAAGGCGCGAATCGCTCGCCGAGAATGTAGATAGCGAAAATCCGCTGGGATTTTCGACTATCGGTACTTTCAAAACTTAGTTGCCGAGCGGTCTTTACCAGGCAAAGTGGGCGAAAGCTCTGTTCGCCTCAGCCATTCTGTGCGTATCTTCTCTCTTTTTTACGGCCGAACCTTCGTTCTTGGCGGCCATCAGCAGTTCCTCCGCCAATTTCTCTCTCATTGGTTTTCCTTTTTTTGATTTGGCTGCGGCAATAATCCACCTCAGAGCCAAAGTTACTCCCCGCCCCTCTTTCACTTCTCTGGGAACCTGGTAAGTGGCTCCTCCCACTCTTTTTGATTTCACCTCCAAAAGAGGGGTGGCGTTTTTAATCGCCTGCTCGAAAATTTCCAAAGGTTCTTTTTTGGTTTTTTCCCTGATGATATCCATGGTTTTGTAAACAATCTTTCTGGCAACTGTTTTTTTGCCCCCTTTCATTATCTGGTTGATCAGTCTGGCGATGATAACGCTGTCGTAAACCGAATCGGGATAAATTTCTTTTTTTACTGTTTTTTTTCTTGCCATAATTATTTACCGAGATAAATTAAAAATTTATCGAAGGTCGAAATGAAGATTTATCTTCATTGAGTCCTTTTGCTGCCGTATTTGCTTCTTTGCTGCTTTCTTCCTTCAACCCCTCCGCTATCAAGAATGCCCCTGATAACGTGATATCTCACTCCGGGCAAATCTTTCACCCTGCCGCCTCTTATTAAAACTATTGAGTGCTCTTGAAGATTATGTCCCTCGCCCGGGATGTAGGCGGTCACTTCCATGCCGTTGGTCAATCTGACACGAGCCACCTTTCTCAAAGCCGAGTTGGGTTTTTTCGGAGTGATGGTGAAAACTTTCAAACAGACTCCCCTTTTGAAAGGAGAAAAAGACGCTTTCGGCCTGTTTTTTAAAACGTTAAAACCAAAAGCCAAGGCAGGCGTCTTGTCTTTCTTCTTTCCGCTTTTTCTTCCCTTTTTAATAAGTTGGTGAATAGTAGGCATATATTATTATATTATATGTATTGCGAAGAGAACTACGCTCTCTTCTTCGCCTTCGCTTTCGAGGCGCGAAAGCTTGGTATATAACTAAATCTTAAATTAACATATAGTAAAAATTACGTCAACGGACCAAGTTTTTATTTATAAAAACGCAGGTTGAAGATGAGAATCGCGTTCTCATCGCCTACCAAGCCGTAATCGCCTTATATAGCGAAGACGTGTCCCGAAATCAGATAAAAAAGCAGGTAAGCTGCGGAAAAAACAAACTTAAGCCCGCCGAAAAAAATAAAGAAAATAAGAATAAAAAGGCCGTATTGGCTTAAGAACATTTTAAGCTTAAGGAAGCGGTCTCCCAGGAAGGTGAAAACTATGTGCGAGCCGTCAAAAGGCGGAATGGGGATTAAATTGAAAATTCCCCAGGCGAAATTATAAATAACAATGATGGAAAAAAGGATCAGGGCCGGCTCGGGCAAAGGAAAAAATCTGATTATCAAACCGAAAAGCAAAGCCAAGGAAAAGTTGGTCAAGGGTCCGGCGATTGAAACTTTCAGGGTCCCCCACTTCTGATCGCGGAAATTAAAAGGGTTGACCGGAACCGGTTTTGCCCAGCCGATGATGGGACCGCGGCCCTGGGTGGCGAAAAGCAAAAGCAAGGGCAGCAATATCGTCCCCACCGGATCAATGTGCTTCAAAGGATTTAAACTTAAACGCCCCGCCTCTTTCGCCGTGGAATCACCCAAATGCAAAGCCACGCTTCCGTGGGCTATTTCATGGATAACGATTGAAAAAAACAGGACGACTAAAGTGAATATTGTAATTAACATGTTGAAACAAACTCGAGTTTATGATAGCATAGTTCCATATGGCTAATCAAAGAAATAAATTTCTTTTCCACCCTTCACTGCGTTCGGGTAGTCAAAGAGATAAATCTCTTCTTCACCCTTCACTGCGTTCGGGTAGTCAAAGAGATAAATCTCTTCTTCACCCTTCACTGCGTTCGGGTAAACAATGTGAAATATGCGGCAAAGGATCAATAATGGTTCGAAAGCTGAGAAAGCTTCGAGGAAAATACAATCCTACCGTAAAGACAAGGAAATATCCCAATTTACAATGGGTAAAAATCCCTTTGGATATAAAAAAACCGGCCTACAAAAAATTCGCCGGCAAAAGAATTCTAGCCTGTACAAAATGCATCAAAGCACTCAGTAAACGCAAATAAGAATACGGGGCATGGTGTAATTGGCTAACATTTGCGCATGGGGTGCGTAAGATTCCCGGTTCGAGCCCGGGTGCCCCGACAAGGAACAAAAAACCCTTCGACTAACGCTCAGGGTTTTTTGTTTATGTCGCAATTGCTGAATGCAGTGCGAACCTTTTTGCCTGCCAGCCTGCTGCCTGTCCGTCCGAAGCCAACAGGCGAAGGCGGAGAAACCCCCAGTGGATTTTTCGGGCGGCGGGACCTCAAATTGGGTGGTGGGTGGGATTTTGATTTTTCAAATATTCTTTGATTCGCTCTCGATCCTCGTTCTCTTTTTCGCCCTTGAAGTATATCTCAATAAAATCAACTTTTGAAACGGCGACGTGGTACGCGTAAATTACACGGATGCCACTCATTACGCCTCGCCCCTTGAGAGATTTGCAAGCGAACTTCTTAATTTTGCACACCAATATCGCATCACTGCAAAAATCAGGAATAGGGAAAACGCTCCGATTGTTTATGTTTTTGAGATGGTAAAGCTCTATCGCGTTGCGCTTCGCTGTTTCTAAATCATCCTCAAGCGTTTGGAATTTCTTGAGGAGTCGTTTGAGGTCTTTTTGAAAGACATCAGTCGCGTCATAATCAATCCTCGTCGGTGTTACCATATTCGCGTACCGATGTCTCGGGCGTGCGGTAGAAAACCGACTCGTAATCAAGCGGTTTACTGCTTTCTGCGCTTACCCACGGCACATCTTTATGTGATAAATCGGAAAGCTGGGTTGCTGTCAGGTCGGAAAGCCGTTGCAATTCCCAATCAATATGCTCCTGTTCTTTTCCGTTCAAAACGCTTAAATCCGGCTCAACCTCGGGGTTCACTAAGTATTTCGTCTGGGGGTACTGATAAAATTTGCTCTTTATTATTTCCACTTCGCCGTTTTTCACCATGTCGCCGATAAGATTTTCAAACAAAAGTGGCGTTGGCCCTCGGTGATTTTTGAGGTACACCAAGCCCATCAGTTGGTCTTCATACTTTTCGTAGTAATCAAAATCAATAAAGTAAAGTAGTTTATACAGCACTGTCATGCCGACATTTGGCTTGCCGCCCACTTTCTTCAAAATATAAAGCAACACCTGCCGGAACTTGTCGGCTTTCTCTTGCGGAACACTGATGCGAATTTCGTCCTCGGCTTCTTGTTTTTGTTTCTTTTTACCCTCAATCTTTACAACTGTTTTCGCATCTTCTTTTCCCTCCAAAAAGTTTTCAAATGGAATATCAAAAACTTCCGCCAATTTCTTGGCTTCGGTAATAGTCAAATCTCGCTCGCCCTGCTCAATTTGCACATAAGTTGGGCGGGAAATTTTAAGCGCCGACGCCAAAAATTCTTGCGTCAAGTTGCGCTTTTTGCGTTGTTCTTGAATGAATTTAGCAAGCATAGTTTTAGTTTGATGAATCAGTAATTCTTCCGACCTTTCTCTCTAAACGTTGAATCATATCCCAAACCAATCCATCATATTCTTTGTAGATACGTAGCACCTTGCCCTCAACTGCCTCTGTATCTTCCGATAGTAAGTTATGGATATACTCATTCCGCTTTGCTTTGAACTGTTCAAGTCTTTTGAATTCATCTGTATTGATGCTCCAAGCAAATAAAGGTCATTGATCGCATTATCATATCCATACCACTTACTCCTTTTTCCTTTCAACGCGCTTAATCCGGTTTTATCTTCCAATAATTTTAGTCCATAACTTACGAGCACACCTTCCAGTAAAGCGGTTTGCAACAGAAACGCCTCAATGTGCCTTGTTTCTTTTCCTTTTCGTCGCCTTGTGCGGCTATGCGCCCCGGCCCGGATATAAAGACGCTTGATATCTTCTATGCTTGCCGAAGTTTTTGACTTCGTAGGCATAGTTTATTTATCTTTGTTTTTAGGCGGTGTGTATTCGCGGATTTCTCTGCGTTCAAGGCGTTCAGCCGCTTCTTTACTCGGGGTCGTACGGTACTGAAATTGTGTACCGCCCTCAAATTCGCCTTTGTGCTCGGCAATCCGCTCATCCAAGCGACCGCCTTTAGCCTTCCCGATATAAAGAACATCTCCTCCGGCGTTCTTAATGCGATACACGCCCGGCTTATCGCCCGGAACGTTCTCAATGTTCGCGTTGGTAATCCGCTTTACCTTGCTGAATTTCTGCATGGCCATAGTAGTTGAAAAAATTATGGTTAATACGACTATATTGTCAGTATAGGCGATGCAGGATTTCTTGTCAATAGTAATGTAAAGAAGTTATACACAACCCTTTATTGCTCCTCAAATGAAAATAGCCCCTCGATATCTATCCCATTTAGAGAGTTGAATTTTACGATTAGACACATACTCAAGCATGTCCATGCGATGGTACTTATTAACAATATCGCTAAGGTGCGTACTCAATCCTTGGGGAGATATTAAAACTGCTTGTGCTGGCCGTACAAGTTTTGAATAAACTAGCAATTGAGCGAGGTGCGAAAGATTTAAAGCCCCGTCCTTAACTTCTATAAAAACTAACTCATATTGTTTCCTTCTTTTTATAATGCCAAGTAAATCAATTTTAATTCTATATGTTGAATAGTCCGGAAAATCTTGCCGGAAGTCGGCTTTGGTAAAAAAATCGCTCAAGTATATTTTATGGACATCGTGGACTATCACCTCTGTGTTAGGATTTTTGTTTTGCAAATAGCTACAAAACCATTTTTGCATTGGCTCATATAGCACAAGTTCTTGTTTGGAAATTTTTTCAGTATTATTAGGCATGCTCTGAAATTGTAGTTAAATGATCAAGAAGCTCTTTCCAGTGATTAAAATGTTTTCCTTTCAAAAATTCGGGTAATTTTTCCGAGGTTTCCTCGGGATTGACCGGCTTTTCCCTTACTTTAAATGTTCTTTCTTCGCCCTCTTTATAGTAAATTGTCCGAGTTTTGTCGACTAGCTCTTTCAATACTTCGTCCTTATGTCTTAAGTAAGAACCTATTTTCGCGAAATGGTTTGCAAAAATTTTAATTTGATGCTCTTTGGCCCAGAATCCTTTCGCCTTTTTAAGTTCGGGGTCGCGGAAATTAGGATGGTCAAAGTCAATTGTGTGGACGGGCACTTCAAGGTTTTCTAACAATCTTGCCAAGTCAGCAATAAGCAACCAATTTCTTTGATCCACCTCAAGATAGATACGATGCTGGTCTTCTCGGCCAAAAGCAGCATTTGATTTTCTAATGTGGCCAGTTGTATCAAAATATCCTCTCAAGAATTCTTTTTGAATTTCTCGGTCTGATTCAAAAATTGTTTTGGGAATTCTAAACGAATGGAAATCTGTAAATTCGTCGTTCAAAAGATACTTAAGAATTTGCCACGATAAATCTTCTCGATGCCATGTAATTATTAACGAAACATCATTCTTATTAACGTTTTCCTTAGCAACGTCCAGACCATACTTACGGATTCGATTGACTATTGCATCTAAGCTACTCGAAAGCTCCAAAGGTTTATCGTATGTACTTTGATATCCTTCGGCAACTAAACTTTTATAGGGAAAAGTAATTACTAGTCGGTGTATTTGACCTTCACGAACAAAAATACCCTTTCCAACAATTAGACCAAGAAGGTAAGCTAAATCTTCGTTAAGGAAATCTGAAATTTTATTTGATCTGTCCATTTTATTTTTCGAAAATTAATATATATTCATGAACTTTATTCACGATAAAGCTATACGGATATCCAAGCGGCTTCATGTTGTTATACTCTTTCTGCCGATCCCAAATTATAATATCCCGCAACTTGAAGCCTAGTTCAGACAGCTTGTTCGTAATATCCGCGTGGAAAGGATAAAAACGCGACTTCTTTCTGATATCCATAACAATCACAGCGCAAAACCCATTGCTCTGCAAAGAATCATACACCTTGGCGAAAACTGATTTGAGAGAATTAAGAAACTTATCGTAATCATGGAGATTACCCAAGTCCTTTTTTTTGTTGCTGTACCTAACACTTTCTTTTTGGTCAGCAGTCCTTTTTTCATTGAGGATATTCCAGTATGGCGGAGACGTTACGCATAATTTCACAGAGTCTAACTTTACATATTTATCCAAATCTAAAGCGTCTCCCACTACAAGTTGATAATTCTCTTTGTTACTAAACTCTTTATAGTGAGTTGCTAATCTATTTTTGGCAAGTTGTATATACTCTTTGCTTAAATCAACTCCGATGGCCTTTCGCCCTTTCTTTAGTGCCGCAATGACAACGCTACCGCTACCCACCATTGGGTCAAGAACTACCGCATCTTTCTTATCTGTATAAATATCAATTAGACGCTCCGCTAAAGAGATTGGAAATATGGCCGGATGATCAAGTGCCAACTCTTCAGCGTTTTTAGGGGTATCTCTCCATATACTAAAAGAATGTTGTAACCATTTTGCTCCGCCTAGCTGATTGAATCGATCTTTAATTCCGTTTGTAGAAACGACGTATAATCGCTCGTTGACTGAATTGGGGTCATCATTATTCTGATTGATACTTCTATATCTTTTATGACTTTGTTCGTGGCGTATTAATTCACCCTTTTCCGAGAGCGTTTTTTGAATAAACTTCTCGGGGATGATCCCTTCGTTGTTGTAACTTAAAATTATGTGGCGTGTCTTTGCTTTTTTGATTAAATCGGCGAAAACAGCAGGAGCGGTAGATTTTTGACAATATAGAGATTTTTTAGACTCGTCAAAATAAATTCCCGTTTTACTTTTTGAATTAATTTTTAGTGCTTCATCAAACCACCCCTCTGCAATTAACTCTAGTAAGAAATAATTCGATGCAAACTGACGAGTATTATAAGGAGGATCTAAATACAGCACGTCAGTTGAAATTTTTTTTATTATATCGTTCGCATCCATTCTAAGCGCCTTATTGGCTTTTTTACTGGGTATTATTTCTGGCGGTGTTAATACTAAGGGCTTCAGCGCACGCCTATCCCATGTTTTTAGACATGCGGCATAGGTGCCGGCAACATTTGATACAAGGTTCACCGCTTCAATAAGCGCAGTAATTAAGTAATAGTACTCTAACTCTGTTATTAGATTCTCCTTTTTCCAGTTTTCAATTTCTGTTCTAATAGCGTCTATTTTCTGACCGTTCTGATTTGAGAAATAAGTTCGTAATCCCTTTGTGCCTCCTGGGTAATAATTTTTATAGATAAATCCTTCTATTGATGAGATTGTATTCAAGTAGTTGATTACTTTCTCGTAAATTTCATTCCCCGGGTGATTATTAACAACCTTTTTAAGTTTTCTGAATTTCGGAGTTTCATTTAGCTCGATATAAGCCTTAGCAAGTGCATGGCAAAATTCAAGATTATCGTTTGCAATAACTGTATAACCTAACTTCTTGAAATGTTTGGCCACTGCTGTTGTACCAGTAAAAATGTCAAAAAACCTTGCTCCTTCATATAGATCAAGTTCCTTGGCGGCTTTCTCGATAAAGTTCAGTAGTTTTGTTTTGCAACCGTAATATCTCATAGATTATTACAATGATATTTTATATCAGTCCTTGATCTTTTAGGCTAAAATAATTATTTCGTGTGATAATGATATGGTCAGTCACTGCAATACCCAAAATTTCTCCCGCTTTGATCAGTTTTTTTGTAATTACTAAATCGTCTTCTGATGGTTTTGGATCGCCCGAGGGGTGGTTGTGAATAAAAATAACAGAAGCAGCTTTGCTTTTTATTGCTTCAGAAAAAACTTCTCTGGGGTGGACTAAACTAGAATCAAGAGTACCAATCGAAACTTCACTAACAGTCAGATTGCGAGTATTTAGAGCGATCATATAAAAATGTTCTTTGTGATAATCTTTAACTCTGCTTCGCATAAACTTAAAAACTTTTTCCGGATCCGTAAGCTCCTTACTTTTATAAGATGGGGTTTGGGTAGAAATTCTACGTCCAATCTCACACGCGGCTTTTATTTGAGCCGCCTTCGCTAATCCAATACCCTTGACAGACGA
>Ga0210049_1003523_pt1 | contig 14049 bp, 11 predicted proteins | sample CryGeyCG2014_300_2_FD_183964 | JGI IMG/M metagenome (GOLD analysis project Ga0210049, IMG submission 183964) | Groundwater microbial communities from aquifer - Crystal Geyser CG06_land_8/20/14_3.00 (SPAdes) (version 2) | ecosystem: Environmental > Aquatic > Deep subsurface > Groundwater | place...
TATCACCTTTTTGGTTGCTTCAATTACTTGTTTTACTGAATATCCTTTGCCATTACCTAAATTATAAACATTACTTGTTTTCCCTTCTATCAGTGCTTGAAGAGCCAAAATATGAGCGTTAGCTAAGTCTGTTACATGGATGTAATCTCTAATACAACTGCCGTCTGTGGTTGGATAGTCTATGCCAAAAATATTTATGTTTTCTCGCTGACCTGAAGCTGCTTGAAGGATTAGCGGAATAAGGTGAGTTTCTGGTTGATGATCTTCACCAAGAATACCAGATGAATCTGCACCTGCTGCGTTGAAATACCTCAGAGAAATATACCTAAGGTCATAAGCCTCATCACATCTGGATAGAATCTGCTCAATCATCAACTTTGATTCACCATAAGGGTTTGTTGGTTTAGTAGGGTTATCTTCCATAATAGGAATTTGTTCAGGCTCACCATAAACAGCGGCTGTAGAGGAAAAAACAAATCTTTTTATCTCAAAATTTATCATAACCTTAAGAAGATTAATTGTCCCAGCCACATTATTCTCAAAATAAGCCAAAGGGTTTCCCACTGATTCGCCCACCATACTATCAGCCGCAAAATGCATCACAGCTTCAATCTGATGTTTTCTAAATACTTGAGATAACACATGGGTATCAAGTATATCCCCCTGAATAAAATCGATAGACACTACTGCTTCACGATGCCCTTTTTTCAGACTATCATAGACCACAGTCGCAAATCCAGCCTCATTTAATTGCTTAACCACATGACTTCCAATATAACCAGCTCCGCCGACAATTAGAATACTCATAAAGACTCCTTTATCTATTTCAGCATAGAAGAGTATAGCTCCTCATACATGTCAACTATCTTATCCCAGTGATAGTTTTCAAGTACATGCTTTTTAGCTGATTCTTTCTTATCATCAACCAAATCTTTTCTTTCTAAGAGTAACCTCAACATCCTCTGAAGGTCTTTCGTGTCTTTGTTTGCAAAGGTATAGCCATGTCCATTAAGTGCCTCTAAGTTCTCAGGAATGTCGCTGACCAGAACACAATTACCATAGTTCATTGCCTCTAAAAGGGAAATGGATAACCCCTCTATTTCTGAGGGAAGAACATAGAGATAAGCATTACTAAATAATTCCTCTAATAACTCGCCTGTTACAAAGCCTAAGAATAATGTATTTTTGTTTGCTTTTTGTTTGAGACTATTGATATAATTGTCTGCATACGCTGCATCTCCTGCAATTACTAATTTTTTATCAGTCTTAAGTTCATTAAAGGCATTTATAAGATAGTGTGCTCCTTTATCTGGCACCAACCGGCAAGCAAAAAGAATGTAGGTGTCTTTATTTAGCCCATATTCTAAAATTTTATTGGGAACTCTTGAGTTAATCTCATTTATGCCCGTTGGAATATAGTGAACATTTATACCAAATTTTTGTTCATAATATTCCTTAAGAACCCTTGAGACAGCAGTAACTTTATGAGGAAAATAAGCTGCAGAGTAATCACTTAACATGAAAAAGGTTTTTCCAATAATTCCCCATTTAGGCCTTTTCCATTCTAATCCATGAATCTGAACCACAGTCTTTATCCCTTTTAGTCGAGGCAAAAAAGAAAAAATAGAAGGACCTACCGCGTGGAAATGAGCAATATCTACTTTTTCTTTAATCAGAAGGTGGAGTGTGGAAAAAAAGACAAGTGAGATTTTATGTAAGTTTTTGGTATTGATAGCAGGAAGTATTTTGATATCCATACCTTTGTATTTTCCCGGCCTGATATTGTATTGAGGGCTACAATAGACTATAACCTCATGTCCTCTTTCTACCAAACGAGAACCTACCTGTTCAGTTAAATTTTCTATACCTCCACCAAGCGGCATTCCTTTTAAGGCAATATAGGCAATTCGCATATCAATACTCCTGCTTTAAAAACTTGCTCTTGAGAATCCACTTGACTGGAATAGCAACATTTTTCTTCATCATCTCCCCAACACTTCCTATCATCCAGCAATTCTCTTTGCAATTTCGCACCCTATCCCTGATTCTCTCCGCTTCAGACCCATTCCATATCTCATCAAAACTTCGCTCCCTAAGATTACCCATAGTCTCTTCCATAACATTACATGGTCTTATCTCTCCATAAGGGTCAAGAAAGAAAGATTCATACCCCATTTCACATGGTAAAAGTCTTGGATTACCTTTAATATAACTTATTAATCCATAATTAAAATAAGCCCTGAACCAGTCTTTTGGTCTGGATGATTTTAGCATTTCATAAATTAACTTTTTAAACTCTTCAATAGCTATTTCAGGATATTTGAATCTATTATCGTATTTATGAAAATAATATGAATTGTGTATTGCCGCAGTGGCAAACTCCACCTTCATCATCTTAGCCAGGTGATAGAGTTCAAGTATATCCCTGGCATTTCTATCAGATACAGTAATTCCAAAACCTATGTCTTTCACTCCCATGTGAGACAATTCAATCAAGGTTCTTATTCCTCTGTCAAAACCATCCGGGATACCCCTAAGTTCATCATTGGCTTTTGGAAGCCCTTCAATGCTTATCCTGATACCAATATCTTGCCTTTTCCTGAAAAGAGCCAATATTCTATCTGTCCAATAGCCATTAGAGCTTATCACCAAACGATTACATTTTTTTCTAAGAATAGCGATTATATCTTCTATATCGGCTCTCAAAAATGGCTCTCCTCCAGTAACATTTACAATATCCATTTGTGGTAATTTTTCAAATATGGCTAAATCAACCTCTTCTTTCTTTGAAGGATATTTCCATGTATTACACATATGACATTTTGCATTGCAGCGGTATGTTACAATGATACACGCAAATCTAATTTTGGTCATTTTCTCCCCCCGACTATATCACAAACTTGCCTTTCTGTAAAATCTCAAACCTCATTCTTTTGTCGCACATATTATTATCGATAAAAAATCCATTTGATTGATTTTATCATGAAATCGTTTATTAAGGGATTTATTAACTCGTAATAAATACCCTTCTTCAAGTTTGGTTAAAGGTATAATTCTTATTTTAGTCCAACCACATTTCTCAAAAATTTCTTTATACTCAAAAGGTCTAAGTCTATTTGGTAAACCGGAGAATTTGAATAGATTATAAATAAAATCACTATATCTATATATGTTAAGTGGGTCTAAATCACGAATCCACCTGGTGTGGGTTTTTAAATCAACTTCTGCAATCAAGACTGTTCCACTTTTCAGGAATTTCAATTGCGAAATGGTTTTCTTTATATTATCAAAGTGCTCAAAGGCGGCCTGGCTAAAAATTAAATCTATATCTTCTTCTTTGAAAATTGAAATATCAAACTCTTTATCCACCAAATAATTAAGTTTATCATTTTCCCTCCTTTGAGTTAATTTTAGCTGTGAGCGCAAATAGTCTATATCTCTTTCTTTATCTTTTTACTTAAAAAGTTCTTCGTAAAATTGTTCGAGAGCTGTGTCAATTAGATTATTAACATCAATCGCATTATATTTCCTTGCCCCTTTCATTAGGGTGATTATCCCTATACCAAGATCTGCACCTGGCCCTAATTCTAAGATTGTTTTTCCCTTTAAGATGGATTTACTTCCTGAATATTCATCTAACACCTTTATCCATTGGTCAATCACATTAAAATCATATTCAATTGCTTTTTTAACTTCAGTAATCGGAAAGGGCCTTGGATTTGTATATCCTTGTATAGAATGTCTGATTTTATTAAGAAAAAGAAAAAATAAACCAATCCAGTAATATAAATGATTGTAAAATTTTAATGTAAACACTTTAACCTCCACATATTTTATGAACAAGCCATCTCATAAACCTCTTTTAACCTCTGATAATGAAGCTCTGCATTATATTCCTCTTCAACTATCTTCCTTGCTTTTTGTCCCATCTCTGTTATCCTTGAAGGACTTTGCAACATCTCTTTTATCTTGGCTTTTAAATCTTGCGCATTTCCCATTTCAAACAACAATCCAGTCTCACCATGCCTGACCATTTCGGGTATTCCACCTATATCGGAGCCAATTACAGGCTTACCATAAGCAAATGATTCAAGTATCGTCATTGGCGCATTTTCATACCATTCGGAAGGAACCACCATAAAAGTAGCATTCCTAAAGAGGTTTTTAAGGTCATCACCTGATTTGTAACCATCAAAAATTACATTACTAATCTTATTCTCTTTTACATAACCCTCATATTTAGCCCTCATTGATCCTTCTCCAACTATCTTGACTGGTACATTAAGCCCTTTCACAGCTTTGAGTAATGTTAAAACGCCTTTTTCTTTAGAAAGTCTTCCAACAAAGAGAATATACTTGCCTGAATTATAATTTGGGTTAAAATCATCTGCATTGATAAAATTTGGGATATGTACAAGTTTTTCTTCGGAAATTCCATATTTAGCATGCTTGCTCAAAGAGAATTTACTTGGGCAAATAAAATATTTTACTGCCCGGATATATTTCTTAAAAACCCTATTAATAAAAGATTCCATGAAATATACCATTGAGGGTAAAAAACTATCTTTATGGCATCTTTTAATTACTGAATAATAAAACTTCTTGCCTTCACAAGATTCACACACCTTATTATTAGCAAGCATAAGATATGACGGACATATCAGTTTATAATCATGCAAAGTCATCACAACAGGTATCTTTTTTGTGTATGCTACATCAAGGATAGAAGTAGTTAATCTTCCATATATATTATGGGCATGAATTATATCAGGCTTAAAGTTTTCTAATAATTTCAAAAAACAATGTTTGGAATCAAAAGAATACATCAGTTTTATGGCTGCGGATATTTTCCTTGGTAGAGAGACATCTTCGTATTCAATGGGAGGTGCAAAGAAATTGGAATATTTCGATTGAAAATTCTTTTCAAATACTCTGGCAAAAGGAATAACCTCATGCCTATCTTTTTCAAGCATCTCCATCTCATCAAAGAAAACTCTCTCCGAGCCACCACGGAGGTAATAATAATTATTAGCAAATATGAATTTCATGGAATACCCCCCTCTTTAGAACTATTCGGTCTTGCTATATATATTTTTGTATCATACAAATTGAGTATGAATCTAATTTCCCCTATCCTCATTTTCATTATAACCTTCCTTATGAACTTACCCATAGAACCAAGATTATTCGGTTGCCACTCATCAGCTAACCTTGCAGAGATTGTATTAATATCAACACTTTTATACAAGTATAGGCTACTGATAAGATTGAAATTGGCTTTAGCTAATAGCTTGGCCATAGAAGTATCAGTAAAGAAGTAATAATGGTCCCCAATAAACATACGCCATTTTGACCTTATGAGTTTCAAATAAAAAGGAATCACAGGAACAGAAACTACCAAAAGACCATCTTCTTTTACGATCCGCCTTACTTCTCTAAGCAAGGTCAAAGGATTAGGGACATGCTCTAATGTGGCAAATGCAGTCACGATATCAAAATAATTTTCTTCAAAACCCGCCTTTTCAAGGACGCATTGTTTCACATCAAGTTTTAACTGTTCTATAGCATATCTTGCCCCACCCACATTGGGCTCAATTCCATAACATTCCCATCCATGTTTTCTTGCTTCATAAAGAAAATACCCTTCGTAGCATCCTATATCAAGGATCCTACCTTGTGGTTGTTTAAACTTATGTATCATTTTCAGATATCTATTAAACTCTACCATACGCCCCTAGTAGTTCAGCTTCTTTCCTTCATAGAGCTCAGATGGTGTGTTATTGCCAAGGACATCTTGAATTATGTCTGATATTCGTGGATTAGCATAATATAAGTCACACCGACTACATTTGACTAAATGCCCGCTTCTGATAGGATAAAGTTTTTCCTCATAATTTGTAGAGCCACAAATGTTACAGACAGTTTCTTCAAAATTCCTCATACAATGTCACCTCCATCAAAAACACCTGCTCCGAACCACCACGGATATAGAAGTAGTTATTAGAAAATAATACCTTCATAATGCTCCTTCATGAACTGAAAAATAAATTCTTATATCCAGACTTCTACAAGTCAATTTATCGTGATGATTGAAGTCGTTGACTCTCAACAAGTTACGCCAAACAGAGCAAAATTGGACATTCAGTATTTGCAAGTAATTGATTTTATTGGTGTTATCTTTTATTAAAAATCAACCATTAAAACCATAACATCCTAACAGACAACGAGTTATGTGAAATAGACACTGTCCAAAAAAATAGCCCATAAAAGGAGACTTTTGTAGAAGTCTGTATATCAAACAAATTAATAGTGTCGATTTTCATAATCTCTCCTGACTGATCTTTTTAATGAATAAGCAAAACTAAAGAAAAAAAGATTAACTCCAGAAACATCAGCAGGAAGAGTTGCTAATTGAAATAACCATCCAATAAATGCAGCGAAAAATGACGCTGTTACAATTCTTGTTTTAGAATCAGTGCTATACTTAAAAGATATTTGAAAATTTTTAAAAGATAACCAATATAAAAGGATAATAGCCACAAATGAAGATATCCCTCCAATTGCCAATGGACGAAGATAGGAATTATGCAGTGTAATATTTAACCCTAACAGTTCGGGTAGCCTTGCAGAACCAACTCCATAAACTAAAATTAAAGGATTTTGTTTTACTATTCTTATAAATTCAGTATGTTGTTCTAAACGACTATATACAGATGATTGTTTAACAGCCTCATCTGATAATTTTAAGCGATAAAAAAGTATTTCTCCCATTCCTGAAGTCATGATAATTGCAGAAGCAATCACTAAAACTATTAAGATAAATTTAGTCATCTTTCCTTTATCCTTCCCTTTTAAAAACAAAAATAATACTATTAAACTGATAATGATGCTAAAAAAACCACCGGTCGAAAATGTAAGAAAACGGCCAGCTTGACTTATAAAAAATGCCAAGAGAGAGAAAAATTTCTTTAAAATATTTTTCTCAATAAGATATACTGTAATAGCTGCTATAGAACATATGTTTAAAATAGCAGCTAACATATTTGAATCTGTTATTCCAGTGCCAGCTCGTAAGAATTTGCCTACATACATGTAGAAATATTTTGTAGGTTTTATAGATATACTAAACCATATTGATAAAACTGCTAAAGCTATTCCATAGATAACAAATGACCAGATCAGAAAATAATAATCATTGGCTTTAAAAGCTAACATAGAAGATATTATGAAAATTATAATCATATATAAAAGCACTATAAGTTCATTCATTGCAAAAATGTTAAAAAGTTCTGTATTAGACTTAGAAAAAAAGAAGTGAATAAGATAGGGTATAGCTAAAAAAAGTGTTATACCCAAATATTTATTACACTCTTTATCTATTAATCTATATTTAGCAACTACCAAGAGACTTATAATGTAAACTAAAAGAGTTTTGGTAATTTTAGATATAAGGTCAGCTGTTTCAAGAGTTGTCATTCTAATGAGAAATCCTAAAAAAGGCATAAGTAGAAATAATATAAGAATTGCAATTTTATTCATGAAAATACTCTCGATATTTTAAGAATCTAAGAAAAATTGGATTTTTCTTAATAAAAATCTTACAAATATAATATCTTATTTTCTCGCAACTCATTTTAGGATATAATAAATAATTCAAAATAACAAAAAACAACCATTGCAATGATTTTTTTCTATAAATTATTATTTGTGAAGTAATTTTTCTAAATAAATCTTCAAAAATTCGCTCTCCTATACGAGTGGTTTTCTTTTTTTTATAACCAATAGGAAGAAGAGAAATTTCACCATTAGATTTGATTCTTTCTATCAAAAGTCGATTAATTGTATTAACTATTTCCATCTGCTGAATTCTTGTGCTAAAAGTAATCCCTTGTGGATCAAGCTTTATATTTATAAGGTGTTCATTCAAAATAACAATTCTTCCTAAAGAGGCTAATCTCAACCATAAATCATAATCTTCTGCAGGATATGCAAACTCTCGATAATATAGATTACCATTCCATCTAAACATAACCGAGGGATGCATAATTATATTATTTTTTAAAAAAAGTTCTTTTCTGATGTTATAATCATCACAAGGAAAACAACTTTTAGAGAGTATTTCTCCTGAGTAGCTTATAAAATCACATTGTGTTGCAACAAGAACAACATCATTATTACTAATTAAATAATTGTATTGTTCCTCAAAACGAGTTTTTTCACTTATATCGCCACAATCCATACGAACTATTATATTTGTTTTTGTCTCTTTCAAACCCCGATTTAAAGAATAAACTATTTTTTTATTTTCATTATTTCTTAATACTTTTATTCTATTGTCAATTTTAACATATTCGTTTAATAGGTTAGGAGTTTCATCAATAGAGCCATCATCTATTATAATAAATTTAAAGTCTTCAAATGACTGAGAAAGGATGCTTTCTATAGTATCTTTTAAAAATTCAGCTCCATTAAAAACTGGCATTATGACTGTTAACTTTGACATCATTTAGTTTCACCTTTACATAAACTTAAACAAAAATTAGTAATTTTAGATGAACTATCAATTATCTTGTCATTCCAAAATTTTTCTTTTATGTTAACATAATCCTTAGATTTAAATGAATAATTTGACAATATCTCTATAAGCATATCAAAGTCTTCTACTACTTCACCTATTTCAGATACAAGACTCATATAATCAAAATAAAAACCTCTTTCTTCAATTAGATATTTATCTTTATCATAACAGTAAAAAATTATTGGTTTATTTAACAGCATATAATCAAAAAAGATAGATGAATAATCTGTAATTAGCAAATCTGTAAAAGGTAAAATAGGATACATATCAATATATGTTGTAAGAATTAAAATATTAGAATAAGAACTGTTTACTTTATTTTTTAAATTTGGATGTTGTTTGATAATAAGCAGAAAGTTTTGTGATACCATAAAGTTATTTAATCTTTCTAAATCAAGTATATTATTTATGTTATTTGATTGTTGCTCTCTAAAAGTTGGCATATAGATGAAAACTCTTTTATGCTTTTTAAATTTTTCTAATATATAAATTAATTCAGGGGATTTTTCTTTGATAAAATCAAGTAGTCTCTCTTTTGTCCAAAAGAAATGCTCACATCGGGGATAGCCAAACTCAAGGTATTGCTCTTGTTTTATTCTGAATGCTCCAGAAAATATTCTACTAATCAAAGGAGCAGTGGATAGTAAAAAATCTGGTTTTTGGAATATATTAGGTTTTGTAATCTTATAAAAAGAGGTAAGTTTGGAATTATAAACTTCCCCTAATTTTCCAATTTTTATATCATACTCAATTTTTTTTAGAGGTATACCGTGCCATAAATTAAACTTTATTGCTCCACCAGATGTCAAAAAATTTATATCTGAAGAGTAAGAACTATAAAAATAAATTTTACCTTTCAAACATGTCCACAAACCTTTTAATGAAGATCTTCTCACAACTTTATAGTTCTTTTGTTTGAGATATTTAATAATTTCTTTATTATTAGTAACCCAAACAGATTCTATTTCCGAATGACTATCAGATATATAATAAAAAAGATATTTCGAGTTATCAGAAAAAGAATTATTATGGCTACCAAAAAGCCACAAGTTTTTCTTTCTGGGAATGATAAAAGATAATAAATATAGCGGATATAAAATCTCAAGTTTTATACTTTTAAGCAACAAACTTAAGATCTTTAATAATCTGATTGAGACCATAGTCACTCCTAATCTTTTAATGTATATGGTGGTATAAAAAGATTACGAATTGTAGCTGATAAATTTAGAAATAAGAAAGACGAATTTAATGACAACGAAATGTTTCTTGCTTGTGGACTTTGGAATTATCAATTAGCATATTGCTAAATCCAAAATTCATAAGAGTAATTCAGAGAAAGTTCATTACATCGTATTATTTCGCAACAAGTCTAATGATAAAGACAGGCTCTTAATCTTTGTCTTTTAGCCTTTCTTTGATAATCAAAACCTTACAAAGATAAAGCTAAAAGAGGCAATCAATCGTTTCATGAACATGGAACTTTTTGGCTCTATGATGTTTCAAGTGTGTAGATAATGTTTATAAGACGGTTTTTAAGGAGATTTTTCTTTAATTCTCAGAGATCCTATAAGAAAGTTTCAGCTCTGATCCCAACCCAGCTGTAGAAAAATTCCCTGTCTGTGGAACCGTAAAACCACTGACAGGGCTAAAAAGCCAGATTGAACCAGGACTCAAGACTCTTTTTATAAACTCTGAGAAAGAAATGAGAAAAATCTCCCTAAAAACCGTTAATCTTTCTTTTTTGACTTACCCACATGATTCGTTAAAGAACCAACTTTTTTAATGCCAGAATCATCTTTATTGCTTTGTTTTATTTTCAAGCAAGCTATTAGCCCTTTTCAAATCTTCCATAAAATCAACTTCCACACACATCAAATCACTAACATCTACAGGATAAATCTTAAACCCTCTCATAATAGCTAATTCTATGCCTCTTTCAAAATAATCATTATCATTACATTCATTCAAACACTCTTTCAACAATTCCAAGTCAGATTTTCTAATGAGGTTTACTCCAAGTGCTTCACCTAAAGGACTTTTTACATTTTTGGATACCTCCTTTATTGAACCATCGTCATAAACAGAATATTTTATCTCTTCATCCAATGCCTCTCCCACATTTACAGCCATACATGAAAATTTGCTTTTTAATAATCTTTCAATTATCCTATGGTCAAACACCACATCACCGTTTAACCATAACACATCTTCATTTTTTACTTTTTGAAGTCCCTTTGATAGACTTTTCGAGGTATTTGTAGTATCAAAATAATCATTATAAGCATACATCAGGTCTGGAAAGGCCTCCATTATCAATTCTTTCTTAAATCCGACTACAACAATAATATCATTGATGGTTATATAACGAGATAAATTTTTAACCTGTGTTTGTAGTATTGAACATCCTGTAGTAAGCATAGTTAGAGTCTTAGGATATGGATTTTCCAATCTTGAGCCTATGCCAGCAGCCAATATTATTGTTTTCATGTTTTTGCCTCCGGGAAAATAGGTTGTTTGTAATTATTGTCAATTTCTAACACATAAATCATTCCACTGGCAAAAAGAGATGGCCATAATTTCCAAAGCCATGTGATACCATATTGACCATGATATACAACCAACTTAAACCCCATATTTTTCGACCAATATTTAAAATCTGAAAAAGTCCAGAATCTGATATGTTCTCTTATATGGAAAAAAATATTTGTAACCGGCATCTTGCCACCAATTGCCAGTCGCAAACGATTAACTATAAATCCAAGATTAGGTATTGTTATAAAATAACGCTTTGCTCCAATATTTCTTAAGTCTCTCATAAGGGTCTCGGGATCATATAAATGCTCAAGGAGTTCCATTACTACAATATAATCAAATTTGATTCTCATTTCTTGTTGCATATTACTTATGGATTCTCTGGTTAAATCTACGATTTTCCCCTTTATATCGTGCATTTTGAGTTTGTTTATTGCAACTTCCGACTGATCAATCCCAAACAAAACAAGATTGGGTTTCACATTTTTTAAGTATTTTAAAAATCTTCCATCCCCACAGCCAACATCCAGTACAGAACTTGACATTGGAAGCATTTCGGCAACATATTTGTATCGAAAAAGAATGACATTCCCTTCACTGCCTCTTTTCCCCCAATATTCATCATAATTACTAAAATCACTCAAAGGCATTTTTGTTATAAAAATTTCCATAAAAAGGCTTTTAAGTATCTTTATAACTTTGAAAGGAATCTTAATAAAAATATTTTTCATTTGACCACCAGATTTTGGAACTTCTTAATTGTGTTTATGAATAGCTGTTTTTCGTCTTTCTGCAAAGAAATCATCATCAAAAGAATAATAGATAATACAAAAACAAAAACAGATGGTATCAGGATAACATTCTTTAGCCAATAAACAATAAAAGTAACTATACATAAGAAAGCCAGACCCTTGCAACAATATATATCAATAAAATTATTTTTGATTAATCTTAAGGTAAAAGAAACATATATAATAACTAACACAATATGTGTTATTATACTAACGACTGCCGCACCTACCGCACCATATCTTGGTATTAAGATAATATTTAAACTGACATTTACGACAATCGAGGCTGCCACACCAATTGCCCTTAAGTTTTGGTTATCAGCAACGGTTATAAACACTGCATAAGATGCCCCCAGAAATCTCAGGAAAATCACAACCGCAAGTAATTGCATTATAATTATAGAATTCGCATATTGCTTTCCATAAATTAAAGGAATGACTTGTTCTGAAAACAAAAACAAGAATGCACTTATTACACCCCCTACAAGAATCATGTATTTATTCAACGCAAGTCCATTCCTTCTAAAACCCTCAATATCAGTTTTTATTTTTTCCGCTATTACAGGAAAATAAGCAGAAACTATGACTTCATAAATAATCATGGTAGCCATTACAATTTTCATCGCTGCCTGATAGTAACCCACTTCCGTATTTCCTCGAAAACAAGATAGAAAAACTGTATCAATCTGAAAATAGAGCGTAGCAAGTATTGCATGAACTCCGTAGGGAAATGATTCTTTCAATATTTTATAGCCATCTGAAAAATCAAGGGACAGTGAAACTCTGCCGATTTTTTTATTCACCAGATATAAACTGACCAGAAAATAGATAATCCTTGAAATAAGATAAATTCCTGCAATAGCAACTGTTTCAAAACCAAGAATGAGCATAATAACCACAAGTAAAAACTGAACGCCATTCAAAAGAACTGTCGGGTATGTCTCATACTGGAATTGATTTAATCCTCTGAATATTGTATTAAAGAAAAGTCCAAAGGAATAGAAAATAACTGCAAGCCAGAGGATATAAACAACCAGTTCAGTCTTAGGTGGATAGTTAAGAGCTTTGAGAATAAAGAACAGTATAACGGTGGATACAAAAGAAAGTATTATCTTCCCACTCAAAACCTTCTCTGCAATCTTTAATACATCTTCAGGCTTTTGTGCTACTTCTTTAACAATAAGGAGATTGAATCCATAATCCACAAGAACGAGGAATATACCAGTAAAAGACAGTGCAAAGGCGAATCTACCAAATTCCTCAACCTCTAACACCCTGGCAAGGATTATAAAGAGCAGGGCAGAGGAGAGAAAACGTAGTCCAAAAGTCATGAAACTGAAAAAAGTATTTTTAACGATTGTAGACATTCTATTCGATCCTTACCATCAAAGAATTTTAATCACAGATTCGGGTAAACCCCTATACTCCTTTTGTAGGGACGCATTGAGAGGTTAAACCCCGAAAGCAGAATTAATTCTACCGCCCCATCTCTCTCTTTCCCATTTCTGCTCATCCATTACCTTATCTTTCTCTACTCCAATCGTCTACAAACCCCCCAATATCCTCACAGCCTCATCTTCCGAAATCCCACTGGCTATCATTTTCTTTAATGCTTCTTTCATTCCTTCTTTCCTGCCTTCTTTCCTGCCTTTTTCTCCCCTTGCACATAAGTAGAATCATAAAAGCTGGCTCTATCATGTAATGACTCCAAATAATATTTATACGATAACTGTTCTTTCTCAGGCAGTTTCATTGTATCCAGTTTCTTCTTTGCCGCTTCCAGCCCTTTTGCCGTAAAATTATCCTTTATAGTCTCATTCTTTAAGAAATATACCCATTCATCCAGCCTATCCCGGGCTAAATCATTAAACTGATTTACCTTTATTAAATAATATTCAGGAAAAAGTTCATGTATCTGGTCTTTTTGAAATTCTTCCTGTTGTTTTTTACTTAATTTCAAATCTTCATGGCTATGAATACCTGTTAACCTTGTTGTGCCATGATAGATATAATCATCCCCCTGTCCTAAATCAAAATATAGTATGCTTATTGATATTATCTTTTTGATCTCCTTATATGACACAGATTGTTTTATGTATTCTGTTATTGCTTTTGCTGTCCCATATATTAACCGTTGTATATAATCAA
>Ga0210049_1003528_pt1 | contig 14036 bp, 10 predicted proteins | sample CryGeyCG2014_300_2_FD_183964 | JGI IMG/M metagenome (GOLD analysis project Ga0210049, IMG submission 183964) | Groundwater microbial communities from aquifer - Crystal Geyser CG06_land_8/20/14_3.00 (SPAdes) (version 2) | ecosystem: Environmental > Aquatic > Deep subsurface > Groundwater | place...
CCCTGGCGTAGCGGTCAATTTCCCTAGGATTTAACAGCAGGACACCGGTCATCCGGAAGTGCATGATTAGGGCCTGATTAGCCAAATTGAAGATGAGATACTTTCCTCGGCGCTCCAGGCTTTGTATTGTTTGCCCAATTAACTTATGGCGAAATTCCTCAGCGGAACTATCAGGCACTAGTTCAGTATCAAGGATAGTAACTTGAGTGAAACTCTGCCCCACCACCCAGGGCAAAAGCTCATTTTTAATTGTCTCTACTTCAGGCAACTCAGGCATTTTTCTCTAGGTTAGCGTAAGGAAACAAAGCTTGCAAGCTCAATGTGCGATGTTATAATACAGAGATTTTGTAAGGAGTCGCCTTTAGGAGGTTAGAAATGTATCGGATTTTAGCCCGAGAAGACCTTACTCCAAATATTCATCTATTTAAAGTCGAGGCACCGCTAGTAGCCAAGAAAGCGCGGCCGGGGCAATTTGTCGTTGTCAGAAGTGATGAAAAGGGGGAACGCATTCCACTAACCATTGCCGATTGGGACAAGGAAGAGGAAAATGTGACTATTGTTTTCATGGAGGTAGGCACTACTACCAGGAAATTAGCTTTGCTTAATGCTGGTGATAGCATCCCTGACTTTGTTGGGCCGTTAGGTCGCCCCACGGAGATTGAAAAGTTCGGCACCGTGGTTTGCGTTGCCGGGGGCTTTGCCATCGCCACCATAGTGCCCATTGCTCGGGCTATGAAAGAGGCAGGAAATAAAGTTGTCTCAATTATGGGGTTTCGCACCAAAGATCTTGTTTTCTGGGAAGAGCGCTTGGGCAGTGTGAGCGATGAGCTTATTGTAACCACCGATGATGGCTCGTATAAGCGTAAAGGATTGGTCACCGAGCCATTAAAGGAGCTCTTGCAGGAGACCAAGGTAGATAGGGTCATCGCCATTGGCCCCACAGTGATGATGAAGTTCTGTTCTCTAACTACTAAGCCATTTGGTATCAAGACCATGGTCAGCCTTAACCCTATAATGGTTGATGGCACTGGGATGTGTGGCTGCTGCCGTGTATCTGTGGGTGGTGAGACCAAGTTTGCTTGCGTTGACGGGCCGGATTTCGATGGACATGAGGTTGATTGGGATTTGCTTATGAATCGTCTACGGGCTTATCTAGATGAGGAACAAGAATCTTTAAAGCTTTGGGAGGAAAGGAACAAGGCCTTGATAAGCTAAGGAGACGAAAATTATGACGGAAAAGAAAAAGATAAATCTAAATCGAGTGCCTATACCAAAGCAAGAGCCTTTGATAAGAAGAAGGAACTTTAATGAAGTAGCCTTAGGATATACTGAAGAGCAAGCTATGGAGGAGGCAAGTCGCTGCATTCAATGTAAAAAAACAGGTTGCAAAGTTGGCTGCCCGGTGGATGTAGATATTCCCGAATTCATAAAAGCAATACAAGATGGTGATATGCCCGAGGCAGTAAGAATACTTAAGAGTAAAAACAGCCTTCCCGGCATTTGCGGTCGCGTTTGCCCTCAGGAGACTCAATGTGAGATGACTTGTAATCTAGCCAAAAAGGGTGCTCCCATCGCTATTGGTAGGCTAGAGAGGTATGTGGCTGATTGGGAAAAGGCTCACCCTGAAGTTATTGAGCGACAGAAGGAGCGGGTAAGATTTAATGGTAAGAGGATAGCTGTTGTTGGCTCTGGACCGGCAGGGTTAACCTGCGCTGCCGACCTAGCTAAGCTAGGGTATGAAGTTACTATCCTTGAGGCACTTCATGTGGCTGGCGGTGTGCTGATGTATGGAATTCCTGAATTTAGATTACCTAAGGACATTGTCCAGGGTGAGGTTGATTATGTAAAGTCCCTGGGCGTAGAAATTAGGTTTGACCACGTGATAGGCAAAATAGCCACTGTGGATGAGATTCTGGAAGATGGTTACAATGCTGTTTTTTTAGCTCCTGGAGCTGGAGCACCCATGTTCTTAAATATTCCCGGCGAGAACTTCAGCAACATTTATTCCGCTAACGAATTTCTTACTCGAACAAACCTGATGAAGGCTTATCTCTTTCCTGAATATGATACTCCGATAAAAGTGGGCAGGAAGGTAGCAGTCTTCGGCGGAGGAAATGTCGCCATGGATTCTTCCAGATGCGCCCTCAGGCTTGGAGCCGAAGAGGTATATATCATCTATCGCCGTTCTAGAGTAGAGATGCCAGCCAGGGCTGAGGAAAGGGAGAACGCCGAGGAAGAAGGGATTATTTTCCAGCTTCTAACCAATCCCAAGAGATTTATCGGCGATGAACAGGGTAGGGTCAAGGCAGTAGAGTGTTATGAAATGGAGCTTGGTGAACCTGATGAAAGTGGTCGGCGGCGACCAATTCCAAAACCAGGCACTGAATTCATCATTGACATTGACACGGCAATTGTTGCTCTGGGCACCAGACCAAACCCGATCATCCCCTCAACAACTAAAGGACTGGAACTCACCAGGTGGGGCACGATAAAGACTGACGAGGCTACAGGCAGAACAAGCAAGGAAAAAGTCTGGTGTGGCGGCGATATGGCTACCGGGGCAGCCACGGTTATCAGTGCTATGGGGGCTGGCAAACGAGCTGCCGCTGATATTGATGCTTATCTTCAGGGAAAATCCTAAACCCGAATCTTCAAATTCCTAATGTTTAGGATTTCGTGTTTATTAATCTATGCCATCTCAATCCAGTTTTTGCCTAGCTTGATATCTATTTTTAAGGGCACAGAAAGCTCCATAGCCTGAGACATTAGCCTAGCTGCCAGAGATTTCATCTCATCCACCTCCTCTTGAGGTACTTCAAAGAGCAGTTCATCGTGAATTTGCAAAAGCATCTTGCTTCTTAGCTTTCGCCTTTTCATTTCTCGCTGCACATTGATCATGGCAACCTTGATAATATCAGCGGAGGTGCCTTGCACCGGGGCATTTATAGCCATGCGCTCCGCAGCTTCCCTCATCTGCCGGTTGGGGGAATTGATTTCGGGTATGAACCGCCGCCTTCCCAGCACCGTTTGCACATAGCCCAGCTTCCTGGCTTGCTCTTTGGTTGCTTCGATATATTCTTTTACCCTGGGATACCTCTCAAAATATAAGGCGATAAATTGAGCAGCTTCCTCTCGGCTGAGCTCAGTAGCTTGCTCCAAGCCATAATCGCTCATGCCATAAATAACACCGAAGTTCACTGTCTTAGCAGTTCGGCGCATCTCAGAGGTCACCCCTGCTACTGGGATATCGAAGAGCCTGGAGGCAGTCATGGCATGGATATCCTCATCGCTGATAAAGGCAGCAATAAGGCTGGGGTCCTGGGAGAGATGAGCTAGCACTCTGAGGTCAATCTGGGAGTAATCAGCGCTTAACAGGCATGCTCCTGAGGGAGCAACGATAGCCTGCCTTATTTTCCTACCTATTTCCCCTCTCACAGGGATATTTTGTAGGTTTGGCTCACTGGAGGAAAGTCGTCCTGTAGCCGTGCCTGTTTGATTAAAATTGGTATGCAACCTGCCTGTTCTGCCATCAATAAGTGCCGGCAAGACATCAACATACGTTGACTTGAGTTTACCAAGCTGGCGATATTGCAACACAAGCTCAATTATGGGATGGGGACCCCTTAACCCCTCGAGCACTGAAGCCTCTGTGGAGTAGCCGCTTTTTGTTTTGCGGGAACAAGGTAGCTTTAGTTCCTCAAACAATACCTTGCCCAACTGCTTGGGTGAATTGATGTTAAATTGATGCCCCAAGCTATTATAGATTTCTGCCTCTAGCTTTAGCATTTCCTGACCTAATTCAAGAGACATCTTACGGAGCAAGGCAGTATCTAAAGTAATACCATTTCTCTCCATAGCTAACAGCACGGGAACCAAAGGTATCTCCACTTCCCTGAAGAGCTGCCACAATCGCTGCCGATGTAGCTCCTCCCTCAAATTATCCCTTAAACCCCACATGCTGTCAGCGGCAGCACAAGCATAATCAGCAACTTGCTCCACTTCTAACATTGCTACCAAGCCCTGTTTCTTTCCCCTGCCAACCAAGTCACTGAGCTGTGCCATTTCTAGGCCCAGTTTATTAAAAGCGATTGCTTTTAGACTTAAGTTCTTTTCACCCAGAAGGTAAGCAGCAATCATAACGTCGAAATCCAAGTTTTCCAGCTCCATTCCATAATTAGCCAGCACACTCATGGCATGCTTACCGTTGTGAGCAATTTTGCTTATCTTTGCGCTCTCCAAGATTGGCTTTAGCTCAGCTATCACCTGAGCCGCTGGAAGTTGCGCTGGTTGATTCAAGCCATAATGGCCTAAAGGGATATAAAATGCTTTTCCAGAAGCTGGCGATACTGCTATTCCCACGAGTTCCGCTGCCATAGCTCCTTCTCTGCTCTCAGCCTCAAGGTCAAGGACTATTTCGCCCGCCATCTCCAGTTGACTCATAAGCTTGGCTAAAGCTGCCTCTGTGTTTACCACCTGATAAATGCCTCTCTGAAAGCCAGCAGCCGTCAACTGACGCCTGCCATGTGGCAACCGAGGAAGTAAGTTAATAAACTCAAGCTCCCGGAAAAGTTCCACTACCTCACTCCGGTCATAAGTGCTTACCCTACAGGCTTCCAAATTCAAGGTGACAGGAACATCCCTAACTATGGTGACTAATTCTCTACTTTGAAAGGCCTGTGATTGATGTTGACGCAGCGCTGCCTGCAGTTTGCTCGGTCTTATCTCATCAATACGAGTATAGATTCCTTCCAAGTTGCCATATTCCTGGATTAGCTTGGCGGCTGTTTTCTCGCCGATGCCTGGAATGCCAGGGATATTATCCGAAACATCACCAACCAAGGCCTTAAAATCAGTAATCTGCCCTGGCTTTATGCCATATTTTCGCTGGACCGCTTCCTCATCATAAAGGACAGTATCACTAAGGGTTCGCCTTGGCATGAGGGCTTTTATCCTCGGCAGCACAAGTTGGAGCACGTCATTGTCGCCAGTAACGATGATGGTTTCGATGCTCTGTTCGCTAGCCTGCTTACCCAAGGTGCCCAGAACATCGTCAGCCTCAAAGCCATCAATCTCAAAGATAGGGATGTGAAAGGCATCTATTAGCTGATGAACCCACTTTATCTGACTTTTCAGCTCCTCTGGTGCCTTAGGGCGCTGTGCTTTATACTCCTCGAACATCTCATGTCTGAAAGTTGGAGTTGGGCGGTCAAAAGCCACCGCCCAATAAGTAGGCTTGAACTCAGCCAGTACCTTGAGCAAGGTATTGGCAAAGCCATAAACAGCGTTTACCATCTCCCCGGTTTTAGATACCGTCAATGGAGGCAAAGCATGAAAGGCACGATGCACCAAAGCATTGCCATCAAAAAGCAACAGTAAAGGTTTTTCCTTGTTAGGCATTTTACGTATTATAATACTTAACAGGCATGATATACTAAAGTCGTATGAAGAAAGATTTGCTTTCGATATCCGACCTCAGTCGTGAGGAGATTGACCAGCTCATAGAGCAAGCTTTGGTTATGAAGCAAGAGGAGACGCTATCTCTCCTCTCAGGGAAAACCCTGGCTCTCCTCTTTGAGAAGCCTTCTTTACGGACCAGGGTTAGCTTTGAGCTAGCCATGTCTCAGTTAGGCGGGCACGCTATCTATTTATCTCCAGACGAGGTAGGCTTGGGCGCGCGGGAAGCGATTCCCGATGTAGCCCGGGTGCTCAGCCGCTACGTTAATTGTATTGCTGCTCGCACCTTTTCTCATCAGACTTTGCTCACTCTGGCTGAGCATTCCTCTGTGCCGGTAATTAATGCTCTCTCCGATTTAGAACATCCCTGTCAGGTACTTTCTGACTTGCTTACCATATATGAAAAGAAGGGCAGGCTTGCCGGTTTGACTCTGGCATTCATCGGCGATGGCAACAACGTGGCTAACAGTCTGCTTTTCGCTGCCTCACTTACAGGAATGAATTTCTGCATTGCTTCTCCACCTGGCTATGAAATTAAGAAAGAGGTATTGAATCAAGGCCGAGAACTTGCCGCTTCCAGTGGTAGCCAAATTAAGCTAACGGCCAAGCCTGGTGAGGCAGTTAAAGAGGCCGATATAGTGTATACCGATGTGTGGACTAGCATGGGGCAGGAAGCCGAAGCAGAGAAACGGCGCCTTCCCTTTTCCGGCTATCAGGTAAATGCTAAGCTGTTATCTTTAGCCAAAGGAGATGCTTTATTTATGCATCCTTTGCCAGCCCACCATGGTGAGGAAATCTCTGTTGGGCTATTAGATAGCCCTCAATCGGTGGTCTTGGATCAAGCTGAAAATAGGCTTCATCTTCAAAAGGCACTGCTGGCAAAAATTCTTTTGCCAAGCGATTCAGAGGCACTAAGCAAATGACGCAACCCATTGTAGCTATTGTCGGCCGGACTAATGTAGGTAAGTCCACCTTGCTCAACCGCTTGGCGGGTAAGCGCCTAGCTATCGTTACCGATTTACCGGGAACTACCCGGGATCGCGTTTTCGCTCCTGTTTCATGGCAGGGGAGAGAGCTAACTATGGTTGATAGCGGTGGCTGGCAAGCAAAGCCACAGACAACTTTAGATGAAAAGATTAAACAGCAAGTAGAGGCAGCCATCAGCCAAGCGGATGTCATTATTTTCCTTACCGATGCTAAAGAGGGGCTTATTCCCGCTGATGAAGAAATAGCCGATATATTGCGTGCTGCCAGCAAGCCCACAGTGTTAGCGGTAAATAAGATAGATTCTGTAAAGCAAGGGGATTCGGTGGCTGATTTTTACTACCTAGGTATTGGTACGCCCATAGCCATTAGTGCCTATCATAACCGAGGGATAGACGAGCTTATGGATGCTGTACTAGCCTTTCTCCCCCCATCAGCCACCAGCTTGGTAGAGCCAGAAGAGGCTAAACTAGCTATTGTGGGACGCCCCAACGTAGGAAAGTCCACATTGCTGAATGCACTGCTCGGCGACGAGAGAGCCATCGTTCATGAGACTCCAGGGACTACTCGTGATACTCTTGATGCTATAGTCCATTGGGATGATAAGAAGGCATTACTCATTGATACTGCTGGTATCAAACAACGCGGCAGGGTTGGTACTGGCGTTAACTACTACAGCCTGATTCGCGCTGTTCAAGCTATCAACCGCTGCGATGTCGCCTTATTACTAATCGATGCTGGTGAGTTCATCACCGCTCAGGATATGCATATCGCTGGCTATATTATAGAAGTAAGCAAAGGCATGGTATTAGTGGTTAACAAATGGGACCTTGTTTCTCAGGAACAGAGGCAACAATTTAAGCAGCATATGGAAAAACGACTTAGCTTTATGTCTTATGTGCCCACTCTTTACATCTCCGCCAAGTTAGGGCACAATATTGATAGAATCTTACCCCAAGCTTGGCAGGTATGGCAGGAAAGGCAGAAGCGTTTGCCAAACTCAACAGTTGACATGATTATTAAACAAGCAGTAGACAGTCATCCCCCACCTCGTATGGGCTCTAGGCAGCTGCACATTGCCCAAGCTTATCAAGACGAATCCAGACCTTCAGCTTTCGTGCTACAAGTTAATGACCCACATTTAGTCCACTTTTCCTACCAAAGGTACTTGGAGAATAAACTTCGCCATAGCTTTGGTTTTTGCGGCTCCCCTTTGCACCTAATTTTCATCAGGGCTAACAGTAAAAGGAGTAGAAGGATAAAGGTGGTGAAAACATGATAATTGCTAAGTTTGTTGCTGTGGTGATTATTGCTTATCTTCTTGGCTCCATTCCCTTTGGCTTGATCATAGGCAAACTTAAGAAAGGTGTTGATGTCAGAAAATATGGAAGTGGCAAGACTGGCGCCACTAATGTAATGCGAACCGTAGGGACCAAGTTTGGCGTTTTAACTATAATTCTTGATGTAGCCAAGGCTGCCATAGCAGTCATGCTAGCTAAAATAATTATGGGCAGCGCAATCTTGACCATTGGTAGTATCTCTCTTCATTGGCAGATAGCCCAAGCCATAGCTGGTTTGGCAGCAATGGCAGGACATAACTGGCCTGTATTTGCCAGGTTTAAAGGAGGTCGAGGCGTAACTGCTTACTTTGGTACACTATTTGCTATCTACCCTCCGGTAGCTATATTTGGAGTCGAAGTTCTTGCCATATCGGCACTGCGCAGCCGACACATGTCCTTAGGCTCCATACTCAGCGTCCTAGCCGCCTGGTGTTTGCTAGTGCCCTTAACTATTGTTTATGATTTTCCTCCCATTTATTTAGCTTATGGCTTAGCAGCTACAGCCTTGCTTGTCTTCCAGCATCGCGACAACGTAAAGCGCTTACAGCAGGGCATAGAACGCCGATTGTGGTAGGGAGACAAAATATAAATCATCCTTAAACCATGCCTAAAGCTACCATTATAGGTAATACTACCTGGGGTAACACTTTAGCTTCTTTGCTGAGTGACAAGGGAATAGCAATAAAGCTATGGGCGCGCAGCAAAACCGCGGCTGAAGAGCTGAATAGAAAATTACATAACTATTCCTCTACCAGCCACATTGAGGAGGCACTGGACGGGGCTGACCTGGTAATTTGGGCTGTTCCTTCACAAAAGTTGAGGCAAAATGTCATTCAGGCTAAGAATTACTTAAGCAATTCGATGCTTTTGGTGAGTGCTGCCAAGGGATTAGAGGGGGATAGCAGTAAGAGAATGTCTCAAGTAATGGCAGAGGAAATTGCCCCTGCTTTGAGACAGCAGATTTGCGTTCTCTCCGGTCCCAATCTGGCCAAAGAAATTGCTCAAGGCCTGCCGGCTGCTTCGGTAATCGCGGCACAGGATATAACTGTTGCTGAGAGAGCACGAGACCTGATGAATTCGCCTAAATTTCTTCTGTTTACCACTGATGATGTCATCGGCGTAGAGTTGGGAGGAGCTTTAAAAAATATTGTAGCTTTAGGTGCGGGGATGATCGATGGGTTAGGCCTGGGTGACAATGCTAAGGCTGCCTTCATCACTTGGAGCTGGACTGAAGTTATTTCTCTCGGGGTAGCCTTGGGAGCTAAGGTTAGCACCTTTTACGGTTTAGCTGGCTTAGGCGACTTAATAGCCACTTGTGCCAGCACCTTGAGCCGTAATCATTACGTTGGCTACGAATTAGCTAAAGGTCGCTCCTGGAAGGAAATATCTGCTTCTATGACGCAGGTTGCCGAGGGGGTTTACACTGCCATGGCAGTTCACCAAATAATACGGAAGTTGAATTTGGAAACCCCCATTATCAATCTTATTTATCAAGTCCTTTTTGAAAACTTGCCAGCAACTGAGGCACTGGCTGATTTCGGTGAGCTAACAAAGAGCCATGGTCAACCCTCACTAGGTAAAGTGCATTAAGTAGTTGCGCATAAGCCTACAGAGATTAAAGCCTAAATCCTAAGCACGAAATGCTAAACAGTATCAAAAATTAAAGATAAAAAATCAAAATTACAGTTCAAAAGGCAAAAATATTTCATTTTCTTCCTTTCAGTCCCAACCAAAACTTGCATTCATTTGCCGACTTTAGTGCATAAGTGAAAAAATTGGTATAATCCTTCCTTGAGGAGCCTGCCTGAGCCTCAATCACGTTAGCGCCAATACTAGTAGTGCTTCGCAAAAGCTGGTCACTAACAATCCTCGAGGTTTGCTCCGCTGACAGCTGATCCATAAATCCGATTACATCCAAAGCAAATTTGTAGGTGCAGCCCTTAAATTCATCCTTTAATTTTCCCCTGTCATTTTGCATTTTTACTTTTGCTCTTTTACTTCATTTTGCTTGTTTGAATTTGTTTAGAGTTTAGAGATTAGTATTTAGAATTTCCTTATATACTATGCGCAAGTGTTTATGTCGTCACATATAGATGCCTTAAGGTAATTTAGCTTGGGGCAATATCTTAGCCAACTCTTCGAAAAGGCGTCGTTGCTTCCCATCTAAATGTTGCGGAGTAACTACCACAACTTTGACAAGCTGATCACCCTTCCCCCTAGCGTTAAGCTGCGGCACTCCCTTGCCTTTAAGGCGAAAAACCCTTCCACTCTGTGTGCCTGGTGGTATCCTCAGGCTTGCCTTCCCATCTAAAGAGGGCACTTCTATCTCATCACCCAGAGTAGCCTGAGCAAAATTAATGGGTAACTCACAAAGAATATCGCTCCCGTCTCTACAAAACAACTTATGTGGCCTCACTGAAAGGTCAATGTAGAGATCACCAGGCGCTCCTCCATATAAGCCAGCATCCCCCTCGCCATCGAGGTGCACCTGATAACCATCATCCACACCGGCTGGAATATCCACCGTTAGCTTGCGTTCTACCTTTACTCTCCCCACTCCACGGCATTGGGAGCAGGGGTGGGGTATTATAATGCCGCTGCCTTTACAACAGGGACAGGCGGTAACATGGCTGAAGCGGCCAAAAATGCTCTGCTGAACTTTTCTCACCTGTCCTGTCCCACGACACTCAGGACAAGTTTGAGGATTTGTCCCTGGCTGGCTACCAATGCCATGGCATGAAGGACAGTTCTCAATACGCTGTATTTCAACTTCTTTCTGGCAGCCAAAGACTGCTTCCTCAAAAGAAAGGGTGAGGTGGGTTTGCAGACTATCCCCTTTTTGTGGAGCACGCTGGGCAGTCCTACCAAAGGGACTCCCACCAAAACCACCGAAAAAGGATTCGAAAATATCACCTAGCCCACCAAAATCAGGAAAACCATGCCATTCTTCCGTAGCTACTCGACCATAGCGGTCATAACTACTCCTTTTCTCCGGGTCAGAAAGGATCTGGTAAGCCTCATTTATTTCCTTAAATTTATCTTCTGCCCCGGGATTTTTATTGTGGTCGGGATGATACTGAAAAGCCAGCTTGCGAAACGCCCTCTTGATTTCCTCATCACTGGCGTTCCGCGGCACGCCCAACACTTCATAATAATCTCGTTTTATCGCCATAGTTAGTCAACCCCAATCTTGTAGTATAGACCTTAAACTGCCCTGTTGACAACTTTTATACACAAGTATACGCAGATTGCCAAACTATCGAGGGCAAAACTTTACCCATTTATTCTTATGAGTATGAAAGGCATATTTTGGGGCTATAGCCAGGATTTTGAAACAGCTCACTGAATCGCTAAAGTCTGAGAGTGGGGGGTCTTAGTTAATCATTTCTTCTCTTTAGTCGCCATCTTTCTATCGCTATCTACATCACCACCTTCCTTTCTAGAGGCTGTTTATTTTTGCCTCAGATTGAAAACTAGACTTGCCTCATCCAGTTTTAATACCCATTCACCCCAAGATTCTGGTAGTGCGACCCTTCAGGGTCGTGCACGAGGCTAAAGCCTCGCACTACATTTTTAAACACCTTCTTCCATTTTCCTGGGTAGCCCTGCTCGCACAGCTGATAAACATTATACCAAGCCCTTAAAAATGTTTATAATATAAAAGGGAGGGAAGAAATTAAGCGAGATAAAGTATATCAGGAGGAATAGAACCATGACGCCAGAGAAATTTACCGAGCAAGCTCAAGAGGTTTTAGCGGCATCACAGGAGTTAGTTCGTCGCTATCATCACAATCAATGGGATGTAGAGCACATCTTATTAGCTTTGCTGGAGCAACAAGGGGGGGTAACTCAGGACATATTACGAGAATTAAGTGTGGATGTTGAGGCAATGAAAAGGCGAGTGGAGAGAACGCTTGAAGGCTTCCCTAAAGTGGCTTATGAGGGAACGCAAATTTATGCCACACCACGAATTTCCCAACTTATGCAAAATGCCCGCCAAGAGGCTGACAGGCTTAAGGACGAGTTCATCAGCACAGAACACCTCCTCATTGCCATTGCTGCCGAAAGCAGAGGCGAAGCCGCGGCAATCCTAAATGAATTTGGCATCAACCAAGAAGGGATTTACCAAGCTTTACGCAAAATTCGCGGTGCTCATCGGGTTACTGACCAACATGCGGAAAGCAAATATCGCTCTCTGGAAAAATATGGATATGACCTCACCGAGCTAGCTCGTCAGGGTAAACTCGACCCGGTAATTGGCCGGGAGAAGGAAGTCAAACGTGTAATACAGATACTCTCACGCCGCACCAAGAATAATCCTGTGCTTATTGGTGATGCTGGCGTAGGCAAGACAGCAATTGCCGAAGGATTAGCCCAGAAGATTGTGGCTGGAGACGTCCCTGACTCCCTCAAAGAGAAAAGGGCGGTTGCCTTGGACATGGGAGCGCTGGTGGCAGGGAGCAAATTTCGAGGGGAATTCGAGGAAAGGCTAAAAGCGGTCTTAGACGAAGTCCGTCAGGCGAGTGGAGAAATCATTCTGTTTATTGATGAGCTTCATACCGTAGTAGGAGCCGGGGCTGCCGAGGGAGCAGTTGATGCCAGCAATATGCTTAAGCCAGCGCTGGCTCGTGGTGAACTTCAATGCATCGGAGCTACCACTCTCGATGAATATCGAAAACGCATTGAGAAGGACGCAGCATTGGCAAGGAGGTTCCAACCTGTCTTCATTGGCGAACCCAGTGTAGAAGCAACCATAGAGATGCTTCGAGGACTACGCCCCAGATATGAAGCCCATCATAAGATAAAAATCGATGATTTAGCTCTAGTAGCTGCTGCCAAGCTGAGCCAGAGATATATCTCTGATAGATTCTTGCCTGATAAGGCGGTTGACCTAATCGATGAAGCCGCCAGCAAACTACGCATTGACATGGAAAGTGCCCCAGAGGAAGTTAAAAAACTAGACCGGGAGATAAAGCATTTGCGTGATGAGGAAGAAGCTGCTTCACAACGGAGAGCCTACCAAAGGGCAGCAGAGTTGAAAGCAGAAAGATTGAGGTTAGAACAGGAATACAATAATGCCAAACTTCAGTGGCAGCGGGAAGGGAAAATTGACGGTGTGGTGGACGAGGAGGATGTTGCTCAGCTAGTTTCCCAATGGACAGGCATCCCGGTCTCTCGAATGCTTGAAAATGAAAGTGACAAATTGGTTCACATGGAAGAGAGGCTTCACCAGAGAATAGTGGACCAGGAGGAGGCGGTGGCAGCCATTTCCGAAGCTATCCGACGGGGCCGAGCTGGACTTAAGGATCCTAAGCGCCCCATAGGTAGCTTTATTTTTCTTGGTCCCACTGGCGTAGGCAAGACGGAGCTAGCTCGAGCTTTGGCACAATTCCTCTTCGACGATGAAGAAGCCATGGTGAGATTGGACATGTCAGAATATATGGAAAAACATACTGTATCTCGCCTCATTGGCGCACCACCTGGCTATGTAGGGTATGAAGAAGGTGGCCAGTTAACTGAGGCGGTGAGGCGTCGCCCTTACCGAGTTATCCTCTTCGATGAGGTGGAGAAGGCACATCCTGAGGTATTTAACATACTATTGCAGCTACTAGAGGACGGCAGGCTTACCGATGGGCATGGTCGGACTGTGGATTTCAAGAATACGGTGGTGATTATGACCAGCAACCTGGGCACTGAGGAATTCCAGCGCCAGGCTATTGGCTTTCACCATAGGGACAAAGCAGATGAACAAAGAATGAGGAAAACCATAGAAGGTGCTTTGAAGCAAACTTTTCGCCCTGAGTTGCTTAATAGAATAGACGATGTCATTATATTTCATCCTTTGACCGAGGAGAACTTGAAGAGCATTGTTGACTTGCTTGTTCGGGAGGTGGAGCAGAGGTTGGCTGAACGGAATATCAAGATCGAGATCGGTCCTGAAGCCAAAGCTTGGCTGGTAAAAAGAGGCTATGACCCGGTATATGGGGCTCGCCCTCTGCGTCGGGCTATCCAGAGGTATGTGGAAAATCCATTATCAACCAAAATATTAAAGGGCGAGTCTAAAGAGGGAGACACCATAGCTATCGGTGTAGAAGGAGAGGAATTAAGCTTTACCACAGTCTTTTCTAATTGAAAAATGAGCATGGAGAGGTAGAAGTACGATTTCTTCTCTTCTGCCTATCCTTCTCTCCATGGGAGGTAGTGGGAGGTGTAGAAGGAGAATAGCCTCGGGCAACTCGCTCCGCCCATCGGGAGACG
>Ga0210049_1003548_pt1 | contig 14011 bp, 13 predicted proteins | sample CryGeyCG2014_300_2_FD_183964 | JGI IMG/M metagenome (GOLD analysis project Ga0210049, IMG submission 183964) | Groundwater microbial communities from aquifer - Crystal Geyser CG06_land_8/20/14_3.00 (SPAdes) (version 2) | ecosystem: Environmental > Aquatic > Deep subsurface > Groundwater | place...
TAATTGTGAGTAATCTGTAAAACTATACATAATTAACAATGCCATTTTTTCGTGCAAATTAGTTTCAACTTTATTTTTGCGTAAGAGCAGTTATTAAAACTTTCAGAAAAAACATTTATAATTAAAAAATAATTGATTAAACGATGTAGGAGAGGAGCTTTTTTAAAAATAATATTTCATATCAAACAACTTGAGAAATCGCTTTAAATGCAATTTTACTATCAATAAATTATTTCGATTAAAGTTACAAATGTATATAAAAATATAGTTTACAAATGTATATTATAAACATATATTACATTTGTAAATGTAAATAATTCTTATTTTAATTGCTTATTATTAACATTAGTAAACCGTTTTTTAATAATAATAAATTTAATAAATATGATATAATAATAATCTGTATATCAATAAATTATTTATAATCATATAAAGTTATTGTTTTAACTTTAAATTACAATTGGAAACAATAATAATAAATATGCAATTAAGTAACATAATAAAAATCATATATATGTTTATATCAGTTATATATAAATTTTATATAAAGTAATGCTTTGCATTAATTAATAATTATAAAGTCTTATTTATCAATATAAATGCTTTTATTATTATAAAATACCAATTATTTAAGTTTACTTTTGTAAATCATTAAATAATTACAAATGTAAACAAAAGTAATATTACATTTGTAACGTAAAAATTGCATTAAAATATGAAAGATAGAATCGCAAAATTTTTAGCTGCTGAAAATATTTCGTCATCAAAATTTGCCGATGAAATTGGGGTACAGCGTTCAAGTATTTCTCATATAATTGCCGGAAGAAATAATCCAAGTCTCGAACTCATTCAAAAAATGTTAAACAGATTCGATTCAATTAATCCCGATTGGTTAATATTAGGCAAAGGTGAGATGTACAGGCAAGGGAAATCTGCAACATTATTTGACCAAATAATTGAAAATAAGGAAGTAATTGTTGGTAAGAAAGAAATGTCAGTAAATAAAGAAACTATTGAGGAAAATACAAATCACGCTAAAGCTATTAAAACAAGCAATATAGAAAATAAAGAACCAATTGTAAGTATTAATAATGAACGTTCTGTTGAAAAAATGCTTATAATTTATTCCGATGGAACTTTTGAAACATTTTCACCTGCACGATAAGCCCCAAGCATCAAATTCCAAAAACCCAAATCCCAAGTTTAAAGCCCCAAGACTTGTAGTGAGCGAAGCCAAACTAATCAAGTTCCAATTTTTTTCCTTGGATTTTTAAATTTGGGATTTGGGACTTATTCCCTTATTTTTGCGTAACATCAGTAAATTATTATATATTTGCTCAATATTTTTGGCATCACTCAATTAATGAAGAAATATATAAAAGATTTACAAGTACTTAATAAACAGATATTAACTACTGAATATTTTACTATTGAATTAATTTCAAACGAAAAATTACCAGAAATTTTACCCGGACAATTTGCAGAAGTCGAAATAAAAGGCAATAACACAACATTTTTACGTCGCCCTTTATCTATTCATGATGTTGATTATAAAAAAAATACTATCGTATTTTTAGTGCAAATTGTTGGAAATGCAACTAAACGTCTTTCAAATATTACTATTGGCGATTATTTAAGCGTTATTTTTCCATTAGGAAAAGGGTTTAGCATGTTATCAAATAAAAAAAACTTATTAATTGGTGGTGGTTGCGGAATAGCTCCTTTGTTATATTTAGCCCGATGCTTAAATAAAAATGGAAATGACGTAACAACTTTAATTGGTGTTAGAACAAATAAACAAATAATTGAAGTAGAGAATTATAAACAATTCGGTTCAGTGTATATTACTACTGAAGATGGAAGTTTTGGAGAGAAGGGTTATGTTGTTAATAGTTATCTATTTAATAAGTTAAATGATTTTGATAAAATATATACCTGCGGACCAGAAGTAATGATGAAAGCTATTGCAAAAAGAACTCATATTGCCAACGTTGATTGTGAAGTTAGTCTCGAAAATACTATGGCATGTGGTATTGGAGCTTGTTTGTGCTGTGTTACAGAAACTACCGAAGGCAATAAATGTGTATGTTCCGAAGGACCTGTTTTTAATATAAAAAACTTAAAATGGGAGATTTAAAAGTAAAAATCGGAAATATAGAACTCAAAAACCCTGTTCTTACTGCCTCCGGAACATTCGGATATGGCGAAGAGTTTTCCGATTTTATTGATTTGAATAAATTAGGTGGTATTATTGTTAAAGGAACTACGTTAAAACATCGCGAAGGAAATCCTTATCCAAGAATGGCAGAAACTTCTTCGGGAATGTTAAACGCTGTGGGACTTCAAAATAAAGGAGTTGTTCATTTTATAAATAATATTTATCCACGAATTAAAAACTTTGATACTTCTATAATCGTGAATGTATCTGGCTCAACTGTAGAAGATTATGTTGCTACTGCTGAAAGGTTAGTAAGTTTAGATAAAATTCCTGCAATAGAATTAAATATTAGTTGCCCGAATGTAAAAGAAGGTGGAATGGCTTTCGGTACTTCATGTGCAAGCGCTAAAAAAGTAATTTCGGCAGTACGAAAAGTTTATCCAAAAACATTAATTGTAAAACTTTCGCCTAATGTTACTGATATTACTGAAATAGCAAAAGTTGCCGAAGATGAAGGTGCCGACTCTATATCATTAATAAACACACTATTAGGAATGGCAATAAATGCCGAAACTCGCAAACCTGTTTTATCAACAATTACTGGAGGATTATCTGGACCCGCCATTAAACCAATTGCTTTAAGAATGGTGTGGCAGGTTTATAAAACAGTTAAAATTCCCATTATTGGTTTAGGAGGTATAATGAATTCAGTTGATGCAGTAGAATTTTTAATTGCCGGTGCAACTGCTATTCAGGTTGGAACTGCTAATTTTATTGACCCACAAATAACTATGAAAATTATTGACGGCTTAAATTTTTACCTTGATAAACATAAAATTAAATCAGTAAAAGAACTTACCGGTTCAATGTTATATTAAGCCCAACAACAATAACAAATCTTTATGAACTAAAACATGTTCATAATTTAAAAATTAGTTATTAACTTATTATTTTTTATACAATTTGTTGTAAATCAGTCCTGATTATTAAAGATATTAACAAATCACACTTAAAATCAAAGTATTACCTTGAATATATTGTTATCTTTTTTACTTTATTTGCGTAATAATAAATGAATAACAATATATAGTATGAAAGCTTTAAATTTTGTTATATTAATGATATCAATGATATTTATTAATGAAGTTTATAGTCAGAACTTACTAAATTTTAACAGTAAAATAACTTTCGATTCCAATAAAAAGAAAAAAGCGTTTAAGAAAATATCGGAATGGGCAAACTCTCAAACATATTTTAAAATAAGTTATAACAACAGCATTGATACTTTAAAAGGAGTTGGAATAATAGAATTTATTAATCAAGTAAAATATGAAACTTCGCCTACTTATTCGAGGTTATTTAACTCACAAACAAATGGTAAAATCGAATACCAATTACTTATTGTTATGAATAATAATGAGATAAATATATCTTTAAATAATTATAAACATAAGCCAGATTCAAAAAATGATAAAATAGAATTTGGAATATTAACAAACAATTTAACTGCACCCGAAAATTTATTGACTGATTATAATTCTAAATGGTGTAACAACGTGTGGATAAACATGAAATCATTAGCTTCTAATAGTGCTCAATTAATATTAAATCTTGTTCCTGCTAATCTTTTTTCAGAAAAATAACTAATAATATTTTGCAAAATAGAAATAAAACCATTAATTTATGTATCTTTGCAAAATAGAAATAAATAAAATAAATGGCAAAATCGCAACAAGCCTTTAATAAAGGTGAAAAAGAAAAATCAAAATTAAAAAAACGAAAAGATAAAGCTTTAAGAAAAGAAGAAAGAAAATCTAAAAGTAAAGATTCACCAGGCGACATGTTCGCTTATGTTGATGAAAATGGAAATTTAACATCAACACCTCCAGATCCTTTAAGAAAATCAAAAGTAATTGCCGAAAACATTCAAATAGGAGTACCTAAACGAGATGACTCTGAATCGAAAAATGCTATTCGGGTTGGTATAGTTACTTTTTTTAACGAATCAAAAGGTTTTGGTTTTATTAAAGATTTACAAACTCTGGAAAGTATTTTTACTCATATTAATGGCCACATTGATAATATTAAAGAAAATAACAAAGTTACCTTTCAGGTAGAAAAAGGGAAAAAAGGTTTGAATGCTTTTGACGTAAGATTGTTTAAACAATAACTTAGTTATATACCTCAATTCTGATTATTAGATAGAGCTTGTGAAAATATAAATTGAACATTCATAAAAAGCAAAAAAATATAATGTATATATTGTTATATTATAATAAATGGTATATGTTTAATTTCTTTAAGAAATAGGATGTCCGTAGGACATCCATTATGGTAAACAAAACCCTCAGCACTCAAGTAATGCCTGTAGGGCATTCATTCACGAATATTAATCTGTCTTAATTCCAACTTTTTATGCAAGCTCTACAAGCTTGATATAATTATATTTGATTTATTACAATAATTCAAGTCCTACAGACTTGGATAAAGAAAAAAAATAAAGATGTTCAATTTATTTTTTCACAAAGACTATAATTGCTAACGTTTGGCGCTTGGAAAAGCTGGGCGATTAGCCGCAGAGGGCGTCAAACCGTTACCGCTTTTGTATTTTGTTGTAATTGTCAATTTGCACCACCCGCCCAGTTTTTACCAAACGTGTGTTATGCCCTGTATATTCATTCTTTGATTAATTTGCTCTGAATTGTCAAGCCCGTACCAATTAATTTAATTATATAAATTCCATTGGGAAAAGTTGAAATATTTATATTGTTAAAAGATTTAGTTGCTAGTGTCACGTTAATTAGTTCACCTAATAAATTATATATTTCAAGTCTATCGAATTTATTTTCATTTGTCATATTGATTGAAAATGTCTCAGAAGAAGGATTAGGGTAAATAAAATTATTTTCATGAATTGTTGAGTTTTCAATTCCAATATATGAGCAATGTGTACTGACTAAGTATTCAAAATTTTGGTATAAACACCATAATGAACCACCTGTTTCTCCAAACCAGTAAAAATTAAATGGAAAATTTAAACTACCAACTCCTTCTACCCAAGTGTCAGTGAGGACGCCTTTACTTAGAGTTATTCTTTTTCTGTATAGTCCATTTTCTAAAAGAATAGAATCGACACTATTTACGGTCAAAGAGTCAAAACAAAATGGAGAATAGAAAACATTTCCAATATTTAAATTAAAATTAAAAACAATAAATTCAGAAGTGTCAGATGGATTGAATTGGTAGATTATTTTATTTTCCTCTCTTACGAATGGATAGGTATTACTTGATTGAAAATTTTCATGAACCTTTAAAAGAATATAATTTTTACTATTGATAGTTGTGTCTCCGATAATTTCTTGAAAAAACAAGTAATTACCACCTGGGTCAATACACCAATAATTCCAAACTGAATTTGTGGTTGGATAACTGTGCCATGTTTGTCCTTTATTGTTTAAAGAAAACATTGTTAGTCCAATTGAGAGTAAAATTATTTTTTTCATGGTAAATAAATTAATTGTAAAAGTCCTTTTTTATATATAGGGCATAACTAAAGGCTATGTATGATATAACCGACATTAACAGTTTATATTAATTATAATCATTTGTTGTTTTTTAATTTGTTTCCCAAAATATAATGATTTTAATATGATGTACACTTAAAAAACTTAAATTCTTTTTCAATTAATTCATCTTTTTTAATTGTTACAAAATTATCGCACGATAAACAAAACATTGTATCGGGAATAATGTAATAACTGCCCGGAGCAACTAATACTGAAATTCCGCCATTAACCGCTTCTGTTACTATTGAAATAGTTTTTAGTGAATCGAAACTGCTATCGTTAAACTGTTCGGCAATGCTTTTCTCAACAATATACACATTGCCAACATAAGGTTTGTAAACTCTTGTACTTATGTTAATTGGTGGCATACAATCGCCTTCGCCATAAAAAACTCTTGTGTTTATACCGCTTGGTGCACGACCATCAATACATGAGTATAATGAGATTAATAACAATATATAAAATATTTTAAAATTCATATTTAGAGTTTCCAGTTTAGAGTTTCCAGTTTAGAGTTTTTGGTTACAGCCAACCGCTAACAGCCATTAACAATGATATTACAAAATTACTTTATTTTTGCGTAAGGTGAGTTAATAACATTTAAAGTATGTAGTTTTTAGTTCCTAATTAAACCCGAAACTATAAACCGGAAACTATAAAAGTGTTATTTGTTATCGTTCGATATTTCTTTCATTACTTTTGTTATTTCTAATTCGCTGTTGTAAAGTTTTTCTTTGCAAAATTTAATTAACTCTGATGCACGTTTTACTTTTTGCGCAAGCTCATCTATTTGAACTTCTTCGTTTTCCATTTGCAAAACTATTGTTTCGAGTTCTGCAAATGCTTTGTTATAATTTAATTCTTGTTTTGCCATAAATTTATTTTGGATTTTTGATTTAGGATTTTTGATATTTAACAAATTTCACTTCTTTATATCATTATGTTATTATGTTATTATGTTATTAAATTATTAGGTTATTTCAATGTATTTCTACTTATTTCAATGTATTTCTACCTATTTCTATTTATTTCAATTTATTTTTCTTTAAAGGGGCATTTTAAAAGAGATTCCTCGCTAATCGCTCGGAATGACAAAAATGTATTTCTACTTATTTCAATCTATTTCTATGTTTTCGTTTATTGTATTTTGTACTTAATTTATTTTTTTACAACACTTTTTAATGTTCCATTATGCAATTGAGTATCAATATTGTCGCCATCTGCTAAAATATTTATATTTTTAATTTGTTTTCCTTTGAATGTTGTTATAGAAAATCCCTTTTTTAAAACTTTATCTGGTTCGCATTGATTTACAATTCTTTGATACGATTCAATTTTTTGCTCATTAATTTTTATTAAATCGTTACAACTATATTTTAATTTTTCTTCAATATTATTAAGTTCAGTTTTATATATTGTTAGCTTTTTAGAACTTCCTATTGAATACAGGTAACATAATTTGTATAAACTTTCGTTTTTTGAATGAATTAAATTTGAAGAGAAAAAATTAATACGTTCCGAAACCAATTCAATTTCACTGCCACAATTTTCAACAAGAGCTTTTGCATGGCTAACAATTGTTTCGGTTATTTCATCAATTTTAAATGCAAATTCCGAAACTTGAGCAATTAAAAAAGTTGCTGCTGCTGTGGGTGTTTTAACGCGTGTGTTTGCAATCATATCAACAACACTTTGGTCGCGTTCGTGTCCAATACCTGCAATTACAGGCAACGGAAACTGACAAATATTTGAAGCTAAATCGTAACTGTCAAAACAACTCAATTCGGCTCTACTCCCACCCCCACGAATAATCACAACTACATCAAAATTTTCGTTATGTGTATATATATTATCGAGTGCGTTTAAAATTGATGATTCAGCAGAGTCGCCTTGCATATATGCCTGAAACAAAACTGGATAAAACACAAAACCATATTCATTATTTTCTAACTGTGCTCTAAAATCACCATATCCGGCAGCAGTTTCAGATGAAATTACAGCAATTCGTTGAGGAACAACAGGCATTTCGAGTTGACGGTTCATATCAAAAATTCCATCGGCAACAAGTTGCTGAATTGTTAATGTTCGCTTTTGCTCCATGTCGCCAATTGTATAGGCGGGGTCAATGTCGTGAATTGTTAAGCTATAACCATAAAGCTCGTGAAACTCAACCGAAACATTTACAAGGATTTTCATTCCCTGCGATAATGTGCTATTTGTTGAAGTTTCGAAATATGGTTTTATTAAACGATAAGTACTTGCCCAGATATTTGCTCTTGCTTTTGCAAGTATATTGTTAGACGCTTCGTCTTTTTGAATAAATTCTAAATAACAATGCCCGGAAGAGTTATTGCGAATCTCACTAATTTCGGCAACAATCCAGTATGTTTTGCTAAAATTTTCTTTTAAAGCTTTTTTTACAAGACCATTTAGTTGAAAAAGTGATAAAAATTCTTGAGACATTATTTAAAAATTTAGGATTTACGAATTAGGATATAGTGTTGTTGTTTATTTTCATTAAAAGCATTTAAGAAAAGATGTTTCGCTAATCACTCAACATGACAACAAGGTTTTTATATCAATTTCAGTGTTTATTGTTTTTTTTGTTGTTTACTCTTTTGCTTATTTAACTTTTAACTACTAACTTTTTATAGCTACCTGATTGAGTCTGAATTTTAACAAAATATATCCCGCTATTCAAATCATTTATATTATTTATTTTTATAATGTTATAATCATTTGGAATAATATTTTTGTTTGTTTTGTAAACTGTTTTTCCAAGTATATCTATAATTTCAATTGAAATATTATTCGATTTCTCGGAAATAAATTCAACATTTAATTGTGATGAAAATGGCGAAGGATAAACATTTATAATTTGCTCTTTGTTCATATTATGAACAGCTATTCCGTTTAAAATAAAAAATGCTGCATAAAAATTTGGTATTCCATAACCTAACAATGTATCGGGATTATAATATTGTGATGCACTTTTTATAATAGCTTCACGAATTTGCATATTTGTTGCATTTGGAAATGCCTGCCACAAACAAGCACTCATACCTGCAATAATTGGACAAGAGAAAGAAGTTCCATTTCCATTAACAACATTTCCACCGACATCAACAACTGCTGTACCTTTACCCATTGCTGCCACATCGGGTTTTACCCGTCCATCGGCAGATGGTCCAACCGAAGTAAATGAAGCTGGTTGTTGTAATGTATCAACTGCACCAACGGCAAGAATACTATCGGCATCGGCAGGAATACCTATTTTGTGCCATGGCTGTGAACCCGAATTTCCTGCACTTATGCAAACTAAAATTCCCTTACGTGCTGCAATTGTTGCAGAAATACTTGCAACTGAAGTTTCTCCATCAATATCGTTCCATGTATGATTTTGAGTTGTGTCGTCAAAAGTAGTATAACCTAAACTTGAACTAATAATATCTGCTCCCAAACTATCGGCATATTCGGCAGCACAAACCCATGTGTATTCTTCAAAAATATATTCTCCGTCAGCATCTTCGCTTTTTAATAAAGTGAATGAAGCATGCGGTGCAGTTCCAACTAAAGAGCCATTAGCAATAACTCCAATTGTTGATAAAACAGAAGTTCCATGTGAGCCCGATTCATATACAGTGTTATCATTTTTGCCTGTTACAAAATCGCGGGTAGAAATAATCCGATTATTATTAAAAATTGAATCGAAAATTGGCGAACTGTTAGTTCCAATCCATCCAACATCAAGCAAGGCAATTAACATTCCATCTCCCCTATACCCCTGGTTATGCAAATAATTTCCGTTTAACATTAATATCTGGTCGGTTCCCATTCCGTAATTATAATAATCGGAAAGCGTGCCTAAATCTTCTTTTTTGCTTTTATTTTTTTTTGCAATAAGTGGACGAACATATTTATAAGATTGCACAAATGAAATTCCACTTAAAATTTGAAATATTGTTGAATCTGGAACAGTTGCCAAAACGCCATTAAACCATTTTGACTCATCAAAAACATCGAAGCCTGAATTTATCATGCTATCAACATAAGTTTGATTTACAGGAATATCCAATGTGTTAATTTGAATACCTTGTATTACTCTTCTATCAATTGCACGTTGTGATAAAAATAATGAAGGACTCGAAATACTATATGGAGAATTTGCTTTGTCGGTAAATTGAATCCAGTAAATACCGGGCTTTTGCGAAAAACCATTTAAAACTATAAAGCTAAAAACAATAAGTAGAATATTTTTCATGTGTTTATATTTTTTAGTTTATTGTTCAAGAAAGTTCAAAAAGTTCACTGTTCAAAAAAGTTCAAAAAGTTCATTGTTCTATGTTTAAAAAAGTTATTTGTTATTTAGTTATTAAGTTATTTGTAATTTAGTTATTTCAATATATTTCTATCAATTTAAATGTTTATCGTTCACTGTTTATCGTTCACTGTTTACTGTTCACTGTTCACTGTTTACTGTTCACTGTTTACTGTTCACTGTTTACTGTTCACTGTTTACTGTTCACTGTTCACTGTTCACTGTTCACTGTTCACTGTTCACTGTTTACTGTTCACTGTTTACTGTTCACTGTTCAAAAAACTCACTGTCATTCAATAGTCATACATAGTCATACAATTGTCAGCATTTGTAATGCAGTTAGAAAACAATTGTGTGACCATTGTATTAACTATTGTGTGACCATTGTTATTATTGTTCATTGTTCACTGGTTTTTCTCAATCTCATCAATCTTTCTTTTCAATCTAATCAATCTTGTTTTCCCAATCTTTTCAATCTTTTTTCAATCTCATCACTTAACCTTAACCTCAAATATAATCAATCCTATCAATCTTGTTTTCCCAATCTTTTCAATCTTTTTTCAATCTCATCACTTAACCTTAACCTCAAATATAATCAATCCTATCAATCTTGTTTTCCCAATCTTTTCAATCTTTTTTCAATCTCATCACTTAACCTTAACCTCAAATATAATCAATCCTATCAATCTTGTTTTCCCAATCTTTTCAATCTTTTTTCAATCTCATCACTTAACCGCTAATATAATCATTCCCTTGTGTGTTTTCTTGGTTGTTTCATTTTTTTATTTTAATTATGTGAAATTATTGTTTGATAGTACAAATGCCCTCGCGAAATACGCTGTTCAATTGGAATATTAGGCGGATATGTATAAGCATAATCAATTGCAATAACAGTTTTGTTAATTAATCCAACATTTGTTGCATATTGTTCGAAAGTTTGATATTTGTATATTAAAGTTTCTTCATATTTTTGATTAACAGTTAATATTGAATCAAAAATAAGTGCATTAATTGAAATGTATTCATCCATATTACTTATTGAATAATTTGTAGCTTCTAAAGTATTAAAAGCATTTCCATTCCATATTTCATCTTTTTTAGGTGGAAAAATAATTTTTATGTATCTAATGTTTTCTTCAACCGAGTGTGCCTGATTGTTAATTATCTGATTTTCCCAAACATCGCTGATAACCCATTGCTGTGCTGAATCAGTTCTTTTATATCGTTCCAACCGCCAGGCAATGTTACCGCTGTTATCAATAAATGAAGAATCTAGAACTTCTTTTAATTCATAATTAATAGTATCATATTTATTTATTGCTGTATCTATTGTTATATCAACAACTTTGTAAATTCGTTGTAAACCTTGTTTTAAAGGAAAATAACTATACTTATAATTAATTGGGATAGATGGATTTTCTTTTTTACATGCTGAAAAGAGGATTATTAAAATAAAAACATATTGCAATCTCATCACTAATAACAGATTGTTTCGCCCCAAAAAAGGCGGGACTCGCAATGACGAACTATTAATGTGGATTTTAGATATATGCTTCATAAAAATTAAATACATACAAAGTTACAAAATTATTCCGCCACCAACAACATCATTATTTTCGTAAAATACAGCCGACTGACCTGGAGCAACTGCAAAAAGTGGTTCGGATGCAATTACAGTAACAGACTCTTTATTGGGAAAAAGTGTTGCTTTAGTTTCTGTTGCTTTATATCTTATTTTTAGTTTTACAATTTGATTTTCTTTTATTTTCGGATATTTTATCAAATTCACATTGTTGACTTTAAAATTTTTGCTTAATAATTCTTGATAGCTACCAAGAACAATTTCGTTTGATTTTGCACGAATTTCGACAACAAATCGTGGTTCGCCCAATGCAATACCGAGTCCTTTTCGCTGACCAACAGTATAATACGGAAATCCTTTATGTAGTCCTAAAATTTTGCCATCAGTTGATATAAAGTCCCCTGCACCTATTTTATTGTCAATGTCAGGAACTTGCTCTTTTAAAAATTCACGATAATTATTTTTAGGAATAAAGCATATTTCCTGACTTTCACGCTTTTCAACAAGTTTAACTAATCCTCGTTTTGCAGCTTGTTTTTTTATGTCCGTTTTTTTCCATTTGCCAAGTGGGAAAATTGTTCGCGATAAATTTTCTTGAGTTAACATCCACAAAAAATAGCTCTGGTCTTTGGTTTCGTCAGCTCCTTTGCTTAAAATATATCGTTCGTTTTCGAAACGAACTTGTGCATAATGACCAGTTGAAACAAAATTGCAATTGAGTTTATTGGCAAGGTTTATTACTTCTCCCCATTTTGTTTCGGCATTACAACGTACGCATGGATTAGGAGTACGCCCTGCCATGTATTCGCTTACAAACTCACTAATTACAGTTTTATTAAAATGTTTGCGTAAATCTAAAATATGATGAGGAATTTCATTTTTTTCTGCAAATTGTTTTGCTTCCATTATTGAATCAATGCTACAACAACCCTTTTGTTTTTCCCAACAACCTTCAGAAATGTAATCCCATGTACGAAATGTTACACCAAAAACATCATAACCTTCTTCTTTTAAAAACAATGCAGCGAGCGAGCTATCAATTCCACCACTCAAACAAATCAAAACTTTTTTTTTACTCGACATCACTTTTATTATTTGATTTGAAAAAATTTTCTTCTTTTGGCTCTGGTATTTTCCCTTTCATTTGCTCCCACTCTTTCATCTGTTTTTTAAATTCCTCATCGTATTTGTCTTCATTAACTAACTTACCATTAATGTATTCTAATTCTTTCCATAATGAACCATCTTTATTATAGAAAGTCCATTTACCATCGGGCAAATCGTTTTTGTAATGAGCTTTTAAATATAATTTTCCATCATCAAAATAAACATTAAACGGACCATCACGTTTATCGTTAATATGTCTGGTTTCGTATCGAACTCCTCCATTCTCAAAAAATGTTTTCCATAATCCATCCTTTTTGTTATTCTTATATGTTAATGCTTGAGATTGCTTTCCGTTTTCAAAATAATTATTAAAAACTCCATCTTTAATGCTTTCTTTGTACGATTCTGTTGACGCCAATTTACCACTTTCGTAATAATAATTCCAAATACTATCTTTTATGTTTTGCTTAACATATTTACCGTCTGCCATTTTATTTCCATTGTTCCAATATAAATTGGCATAGCCAACATCGCCGGTTTTATTATATTTTATGTAAGCTTTTAATTGTCCGCTTTCGTAATATCTTTTATAATCGCCAATTAGTTTATTATTAACAAAGTAGCCAGTGTAAGCTGTTTTTCCGCTTTCATATTTTCGATGCCAATTTCCTTGACGATTACCCTGAATATCTGTATAATTAATTAGTTTAGTAGTGTCGCCAGATTGTTGACCTACATTTTGAGCTATAACAAAAGCTTTAATAGTAAATGTTAATAATAAAAGAATAATTATGTATCGCATGGTAATTGTTTTTATTTTAAAACAACGAAATTAATAAAAAATTACATAATGACTTAATAATTTAATAAAGACATGTTGTTTGAATTATAAAAAATTTATGTTAGGCGAAGGCGAAATATTATTTTGAAGTGCTGGCTAAATTTTATTACTTTTGCATAAAATTATGCCCAGGTGGTGGAATTGGTAGACATACCAGCTTGAGGGGCTGGCGCCGTCACAAGCGTGCAAGTTCGAGTCTTGTCCTGGGCACTATGGTAAGCAAGTTGTATCAATTGATACATAATTTGGATTACTATTCAGCAGCAAAAGCAAATATAAATTGTTTCATTGCTTCATTGTTTCATTGTTTCATTGTTTCATTGTTTCATTGCTTCATTGTTTCATTGTTAAATTGTCATTCATGGTCATTCAATAGTCATTCAATAGTCATTCAATAGTCATTCAATAGTCATTCAATTGTCATTCAATTGTTTACTTG
>Ga0210049_1003550_pt1 | contig 14011 bp, 10 predicted proteins | sample CryGeyCG2014_300_2_FD_183964 | JGI IMG/M metagenome (GOLD analysis project Ga0210049, IMG submission 183964) | Groundwater microbial communities from aquifer - Crystal Geyser CG06_land_8/20/14_3.00 (SPAdes) (version 2) | ecosystem: Environmental > Aquatic > Deep subsurface > Groundwater | place...
ATAAGAGATGTTAACCCCAAAATAAAAATTATCGAAAAAGAAAGGTCAGACCACAATTACCCATATTTTGCCGAATTTAACGAATTTATTCTAAACTAACGGATTTCGTAGGAAAGGGTTCACCTTAACACCCAATTGACAGGTTTTGCAATTGGTGTTCTAATCAAGATATGACCAAGAACAAAAATGATCAGGATATTATAGTTTTACTTAAACAATCAGTGAAAGAAGCCATTCGGGAAGAAGGTTTGGTTACGCGGGAGGATATAAAACACTTGCCTACAAAAGAAGAATATTACGCGCGGGAGGATAAAACAATGAAAGAATTGAAAGAGATACGGGAAGAGATAACTGTTTTAGGCGGTAGAGTTTCTGATCATTCGGATAAAATCGAAGCTTTGGAAAGTATTCATCCCCAAGACCAGCATTTTGCCTCAATTTAAAAGTTGTTGATAAGAAGAAAATCGTATTTCTTACTTTTCTTCCCCGTCTTTTTCCAAAACTGCGGCGGCGGCAACGGAATCACCTTTGTTGGCAAATCGCATTAAGATTACTCCTTGTGTGGCCCGGCCCAATTGGGGAATATTTTTAAGAGGCAGTTTAATAACCTGACCGGCGCTGGAAGTGATGATGACCTGGTCAAATTTTTCGGTTACCATTTCCGCGCAAGCCAAATCTCCGGTTTTATTACTGACGACCGAACACTTAACTCCCTTACCCGCCCTCTTTTGAACCGGGAAAAGGTTTATTCTGGTTCTTTTTCCCAGGCCCCGTTCGGAAATGGTTAAAATATCTCTAAAGACTTTCTTTCTTTTGTCGGCCGGGGCCTTTTCTTTGCCGGGGAAAACTTCCATGCCGATAACTACATCATTCCCTCGAGTTCCCTCGGGACCTACGGCAAGTTTAATGCCGGTTACGCCGGTTGTCGCCCTGCCCATGTGTCTGACGTTTAATTCAGGAAATCTTATCGATTTGCCCTTTTTGGTCAAAAGCATAATGTGATCTTCCCCTGTTGTTGGATGGACCGAAACAAGGCTATCTTTATCCTGAAGCCTAATGGCAATTAATCCTGATGCTCTTAAGTTTTTAAATTCGGAAAGCTTGGTTTTTTTAATTATTCCTTTAGATGTTGCCATAATCAAATGTTTGGCCCCGCTTTGGCCTTCGAGGGGAAGAATAGAACAGATTTCTTCATCCTGATCAAGGTTCAGAAAATTAACCAAAGCCTGACCTTTAGCTTGACGTGAGCTTTCAGGTATTTCCCAGGCTTTGGTCCCAAAAACTTTGCCTTTGGTGGTAAAGAATAAAATTGTGTCGTGGGTGGTTGCCGAAACCAAATGTGAAATTTCATCTTCTTCTTTGGTCGCCATACCAATGACTCCCTTACCCCCTCTCCTTTGGGCCCGGTAGGATGTTGCCGAGAGTCTTTTGATGTAACCTGTTTTGGTGACGGTAATTAACGTTTCTTCCTTGGCCACCAAATCCTCTTCCGAAAATTCCCCGATTTTACTTTTATAGATTTTGGTTTTCCTGGCGTCCCCGAATTTTTCCTTCAGTTCCATGACTTCTTTAACAATAATGTTTAGGACCTCTTTGGGATTTTTAAGGATGGCGGTTAACCGGTCAATTAATTTTTTCATTTCCTCGTATTCTTTTTCGATTTTTTCTCTTTCCAGTGCAGCCAGGCGCCTTAGCTGCATATCCAAAATCGCGGTGGCCTGAATATCGCTTAGGCCGAATTTCCTGATTAAATTGGTTTTGGCGTCCTCCTGGGTTTTTGAGGCCCTGATTGTCTTAATGACGGCGTCAAGGTTATCGAGAGCTATTTTCAGGCCTTCCAAAATATGGGCTCTTTTCTTGGCTTCGGTGAGTTCAAAGATTGTCCTTCGGATAATGACTTTCTGCCGGTGTTTAATATATTCGACCAGAATTTGTTTTAAATTAAGGGTGTGGGGGGTGCCGTCGACTAAGGCAACGATATTGGCCGGAAAAGTTGACTGCAGCCGCGTGTGTTTAAAGATATTGTTTAAAACCGCCTTGGGCTTGGCGTCGCGTTTAAGGTCGACAACAACTCTCATCCCCTCTTTGTCCGATTCGTCCCGAAGATCGGCAATTCCCACCAGTTTCTTCTCATGAACCAAATCCGCAATTTTGGCCACCAGTTCGGCTTTATTGACCTGATACGGAATTTCGGAAATGACGATTTGCTGTCTGCCTTTTTTACCTTCCGTAATTTCGGCAACCCCCCTGACAACTATTTTCCCTCGTCCCGTTGCATACACTTCCTTAATCGAATTTGCGTCATAAATGGCGGCGCCGGTTGGGAAATCGGGGCCCGGAATGATTGTTGTCAGTTCATCGAGAGTGATATCGCTTTCAAAAGAAACCTCCGTGGGATTAACTTCTTTTTCGGTTAATTCTTTTACTTCGCCGGAAGCCACAAGATTTATCTTGTGGATTACAAAGTCTGTTTGTTCTTCTTGTTTCTCTTTTTCTAAAATTACTTTCCCTTTGGCAATCATGGCGATGGCCGCATCAACTACTTCTTTTAGGTTGTGAGGGGGGATTTTGGTTGCCATTCCGACCGCAATTCCTTCAGAACCCATGAGAAGAAGATTGGGTAAAAGCGCAGGGAGATAAGCCGGTTCTTTTAGGGTTGCGTCAAAATTGTCTATAAAATCAACCGTTTCTTTTTCAATATCCGACAGAATAAAATCCGATATTTTGGCCAATTTAGCCTCTGTATAACGGAGTGCTGCTGCCGGATCGCCATCGACTGATCCAAAATTTCCTTGACCATGAATCAAAGGATATCTCATTGAAAAATTTTGGGCCATTCTGACCATGGCGTCATATACTGCCATGTCCCCATGCGGATGAAATTTACCAAGTACTTCTCCAACTACTTTTGCAGACTTTACAGTTGACGAAGACGAGTAATGAAGCCCCATTAAATGCATGGCGTAAAGAATTCTTCTGTGAACCGGCTTTAAGCCGTCCCTGACATCCGGAAGAGCGCGGGCAACAATAACACTCATTGCATAATCAAGGTATGATTTTGAAAGTTCGGAAGTTATTTCGGTAGGCCTTATTTTTCCAATATCCATATTAATTAGCGTATAGCGAATAGCTGATAGCGTATAGTTTAAGACAAAACACAAGGCTATTTAGCCTCAGATAAGTATATAGCTTGCAGCATGGCTTGACAAGAAGAAGAATGTTGTCCACCCGCGAGGTGGTACATTCAATTACCTACCGATAAATTGAATTACCAGAGGGGCGATAAGAAGGGCGACGATTTGAACAATCTTCATCATCGGGTTTAAGGCCGGGCCCGAAGTATCTTTTAAAGGGTCCCCCACGGTATCCCCCACCACGGCGGCTTTATGAGTGTCACTTCCTTTTCCGCCCATGTTTCCGTCCTCAATATATTTCTTGGCGTTGTCCCAGGCGCCGCCGGTATTGCACATATAGAAAGCAAGCATAAGACCCACCGCGATAACTCCTCCCAAAAATCCCCCTAAAGCTTCTGCTCCTAATAAACTTACTATGACAGGCATTAAAACAACAATTGCTGCAGGAACTACCAATTCTTTTTGAGCGGCAATGGTTACAATTGTAATTGCTTTTGAATAATCAGGAAGAGCTTTTCCTTCCATAATTCCTTTTATTTCCCTGAATTGGCGCCTTACCTCTTCAACTACCTGAAAAGCTGCACGGCCCACTGAACCTATTAGCCTTGAAGAAAAAAGAAAAGGAAGAGCCCCGCCTAAAAGAAGTCCTATGAATACTTTTGGAACTGCAATGTCAATTGTTGTAAGTCCGGTCGCTTCAAAATAAGTTGTAAAAAGGGATGAGGCGGCTACGGCAGCTGAACCGACCGCAAATCCTTTGGTTAAGGCTTTGGTGGTATTTCCAACTGCATCCAAATCTCCGGTTACTTTAGGCGCTTTTCCTCCCAACTTGGCCATTTCAACCATGCCTTGAGCATTATCGGAAATCGGTCCGAAGGTGTCGAGGGACATGATAATTCCGGTTGTGGCCAGCATGCCCATCCCTGCAAGGCTAATTCCATAAAAACCTAAAAATAAATAGCCTACAAAAATAGTCGCGGCAATAATTAGGACCGAGAAGAAGGTTGATTCCATGCCAATCGATAACCCGGAAATAAGATTGGTTCCGGCTCCGGTTTGGGAAGCTTTGGCAATTGCCACAACCGGTTTTTCTCCGGGACCGGTGTAGTACTTGGTAATAAATAGAAGGGCAAGCATGGAGATAATTCCGGTAACTGCTGCATATCCTGCCCGGGGTTCATGAAGCAAAAATACTGCAAGTGCCATGAAAATTATAGCTGCGGCAACAGCTGAAACGATGAAGCCTCTGATTAATGGATTTAATGGGTTTTCTCTTTCCGATTTTGCCTTAACAAAAAAAGTTCCCAGAATAGAAGTTAAAATTGCTCCGCTTCTTGCCAAAAGAGGGAAAACAACGCCCTTAAGGCCAAAAAGTTGGCCCCCCAAAATCATGGCGGCGACAATTGTCAGGGCATATGATTCAAAAACATCGGCGGCCATACCGGCGCAATCGCCCACGTTATCACCGACATTATCGGCGATGGTGGCCGGGTTTCTGGGGTCATCTTCAGGAATTCCCTTTTCGACTTTGCCTACAAGGTCGGCTCCGACGTCAGCCGCCTTGGTAAAGATTCCTCCTCCGACTCTCATGAAAAGTGCCAGAAGTGCCGCACCAAAGCCATAGCCAACCAAAACACCGGTTGCATTTTTGGCAACAGCATTTGCCCCTAAATTAATAAATGTAAAATATGACCACATATAAATAATAGAAACTCCTAAAAGTCCAAGACCTACAACCAACATTCCGTTAACGGTTCCCGCGCCAAACGAAGATTTTAAAGCCGGAGCCAAGCCTTTGATTGCGTTATTTGCGGTTCTGACATTGGCCCGTACCGCAATCCACATTCCGAAGTAACCAATAAGTGCACTGAAAATTGCTCCCATCAAAAACGTAACAGCAATTCCTTTTCCTAATGTAAAGAAGATAATAACTGCCAAAACCGCCATGATCGGAAAGACAACGCTAAACTGTTTTTTAAGGTAGCTCATTGCCCCTTCCCTTACGGCGCGACCTATTTGCTGAAGTTTTTCGCTTCCTTCCGAATCCTTAAGAACGCTTTTAGTCAGATAAATTCCATATCCGAGGGCAAAAAGCGCAATTATGGGAGCTGCAAAAAGCGCAATTAGCTGTATGTCCATGCGAGAATTTTAGAATAGCCTTTTTATATTTTCAATAGGTAATTAAAAGTCAACCCGGCGGGTTGACTTTTGCTACAATGAATTATGACGTCATTTAGGAAAATCCCGCTTATTACAAACGAGATTTATCATATTTTTAACCGTGGAATAGACGGCAGAATAACTTTTTCCAGTCAAAAAGAATTTATAAGGGCATATCAAGTAATGAAATATTATAGATTTTCTTCTCCACCCGTTAATTTTTCAAAATTCATATATACAGGAGCCGAAGGTATTAAGAAATATAACGAAGCTTCTTGGGGAGAAAAATTAGTCTCAATTATGTGCTACTGCCTTATGCCCAATCATTTTCACTTTCTTTTGCGCCAAGAAACAGACGGAGGAATTTCTAAATTTTTAAGTCAGTTTCTTAATAGCTATACACGTTATTTTAATACCAAAAATGAAAGGGTTGGACCGCTATTTTTGGAGGATTTTAAAAATGTACTTGTTGAAAGTGAAGAGCAGTTTTTACATCTTTCCCGATATATTCATCTCAATCCTTTTTCATCATCAGTTGTTTCCAGTTTAGAGAATTTATACACATATGAGTGGTCTTCATTGAGTGAATATATTGGAGGAAGCGAAGACTATATTTGTGATAAAGAAATGATAATGAATTATTTTAAAACAAAAGAAAGTTATAAAAAATTTGTTTCCGATCGGGCCGATTATCAGCGTGAACTTAAACAAATTGAAAATTTGCTAATCGACTAAAGGTCTAAAAGTCAACCCGCCGGGTTGACTCGAAAAGAAGCCTGCTTATATATCCAGAGTTGCTAATTTGGCATTGGTTTGAATAAATTTCTTTCTTGGAGGAACTTCTTCTCCCATAAGTACCGTAAACATTTTATCTGTATTCTCCGTGCTTTCTATTGTTACCTGTTTTAAGGTTCTGGTTTCCGGATCCATAGTAGTCTCCCAAAGCTGTAAAGGGTTCATTTCTCCAAGACCCTTGTATCTTTGTATCGTTGATTTAATACCTGTCTTTTCTTTCAGTATTTTCTCTTTATCTTCATCATTATAAGCGTAGACAATATCTTTTCCTGTTTGTATTTTATAAAGGGGGGGGATAGCAATGTAAAGATATCCCTTATTAATTATTTCCGGCATGTGTCTGAAGAAAAAAGTCAGAAGGAGAGTTTTAATATGGTCTCCGTCAACATCGGCATCCGTCATGATGATGATCCTGTGGTATCTGATCTTGTCATAATTTAGAGACTCCCCTATTCCTCCCCCCAAAGCAATAATCAGATCCCGAATTTCTTCAAACTTTACAATTTTATCCAGATGAGCCCGTTCAGTATTCAATATTTTTCCTCCTAAGGGTAAAATGGCCTGAAAACGCCTGTCTCTTCCCTGCTTTGATGACCCGGCAGCGGAGTCCCCCTCGACTATGTACAGTTCCGAGATAGCAGCATCGTTTGATTGACAATCCGCAAGTTTTCCGGGAAGTGTGGCTCCTTCCAAAGCCCCTTTTCTTAAGACGGCGTCTTTTGCGGCACGCGCCGCCAGTCTTGCTTTGGCGGCTAGGGTTACTTTTTCAATTATTTTTCTGGCATCGGCGGGATGTTCTTCGAAGTAAGTATCTAAGCCTTCTTTTACGGTTTGGGCAGTAAATGTCTGGACTTCGGGATTATTAAGTTTTGCTTTTGTTTGGGACTCGAATTGAAGTCTGTCCGAAAGCATTTTAATATAGACGACGGCAGTTAGACCTTCCCTCATGTCTTCCCCGACAAGAAGATTTTCATCGGCGTTTCCGTTAGCGTTTAATTTTTTGGCGTAATCGCTGATTGCCCGGGTTAAGGCAATTTTAAAACCCGTGATATGAGTTCCTCCATCTATCGTGTTTATGCCGTTGACATAACCTTTGACATTTTCATTAAATGAATCGGTGTAGGCAATTGCGACTTCGCAGGAAATTCCGGCTTCTTCCTTTGATATATAGATGATGTCGGAAACCGGCGTTTTTCCGCGATTGGAATGAGCAACCAGGGATTTGATTCCGCCTTCGAAATAGTAATTTGCGGTGTCTCCGTCGTTTTCATCTTTAAAATGAAAATAAAGACCGGCAATGAGGTAGGCTCTATCTTTAAGAAGGGCTTTGCTTTTATTATTATCAAAAGTTGTTTCCCCAAAGACTTTTTTGTCCGGAAAGAACGTGGTGACGGTGCCGGTTTGACCTTTTTCAAACTTAATTTGCCAATCTTCAAGTTGTTTTTGGCTGGCTTCCGAAACCTTCCTTAAGGGTTTACCTTCCCGATACTCCTGGTAAAAGGCCTTGCCCTCTCTTAAAACCACAACCCTGAAGTATGAAGAAAGGGCGTTAACCACTGAGGCTCCGACTCCATGAAGTCCTCCCGATACTTTATATGCTCCTCCTCCAAACTTCCCTCCGGCATGGAGTTTGGTCATAGTCAGTTCCAGAGCGGAGGTGCCGGATTTGTGTTTGTCGACGGGGATGCCCCGGCCGTTATCTCTAACAGTTGCCGAACCGTCCTTATTTAGGTTTACCCAGACGTGATTGGCAACTCCGGCAAAGCTTTCATCAACTGAGTTATCAATAATTTCTCTTAAGCATTCATGAAGTCCGCGGGAATCGGTTGAGCCTATGAACATTCCCGGCCTTTTTCTGACCGGTTCAAGGCCTTCCAGTACCGTAATTTCTTTTGCCGTATAGCTGCCTTTAGTCATGATCTTTCTATATTATACCTTTATTCGAAGCTAATTACCATATTTGCAAGCTGTAAGCCGACGTTGCCGTTAAGTTTTAGATTATTCAGGGTTTTAATTAAAATTTCAAGATTCATGGCCGTTTTAGACCTGTTTTTTACCGAGTTTAATAGATTAAAGTGTGAAACTTCAATTGAATTTTGGACAAATACTTGCGCTTCTCCCCTATCCTTTATTTTATCTATCAAGGCCAGTTTTTCTCCGGTTGTCAGTTCTAAAAATTTTTCCGCGTTTTCACTATACGCTATACGCTTTTCGCTATTCGCTATTTTTATCACTTGGCATCTTGATACAATTGTTGGCAGCACGGCCGCCAAGCTGTTGGCTGTCAGGATGTAGCTGATGTTCTCCTGAGGCTCCTCGAGGCTTTTTAGGAAGGCGTTCACCGCTTCTTCGGTAGCAAGATCTATATTATTTATGAGTATGGCGGTCGGTGAATTAAAACTGAGTTTTGTGATTTTTCTTAATTCCCGGGTATCGGCAATTTTTGCCAGCGGAAATTCCATTATCTTGGCGTTTAGTTTCTTCGCCAAATTGGAAATTGGTAATTGGAAATTGGTAATTCCTTGTCCGACAAGGAGGTATGCATGCATTGCAAAAATTATGATATCATAAACTAATGCCTACTCTAAGCGATATTCTCGTTTCCCAGGGGGCTTTAACTGCCGATAAAGCAAAACTTGTTAAACTTACCCAGATTCAAACCGGAGCGCCCGAAGAAGACATAATTGTTGGCAAAGAGCTTGTAAGTGAAGCCCTGCTGGCTAAAGCTAAAGCAGTCTATTTTAATGTACCTTACGTTGATTTATCGCAAATCCCCGCTTCCCCTGAGGCTTTATCGCTTCTTTCTCAGGACGTAGCCGAAAGATTTAAAGTTTTTCCGGTCTCAGTTGAAAAAGCAGGCAAAAAACTGGTCTTAGCGATGGCCGATCCTTTGAATCTTTCTGCAATAGATTTTGTTGAAAGAAAAACAGGGTATCATGTTCAGGCAGAAGTTGCCGAAGCTTCAAAGATCAAAGAGTTTGTTGATACTAAATATGCCCAATCCATTTCCAAGGAGGTAACTGAGGCAGTTTCCGAGGTTTCTACAACCCGCGATGAAGTAAAAAGTTTTGAAACAGCTTCCAAATTTGGTTTTATCAAAGAAGAAAAGATTGCCGAGATTGTCAGTCACATTTTGGAGTTTGCCATCAGGGCAAGGGCTTCTGATGTTCACATTGAACCTCAGGAAAAATCAACCAGAGTCCGTTACCGAATAGACGGAATTTTGCAGGAGAAATTAACCATACCCCGCGAAATTCATGATTCGCTGGTTTCCAGAATTAAGATTATTTCCGGAATGAAAATAGATGAAAAAAGAGTTCCTCAGGATGGACGATTTAATTTCAAAGCTGCAGGTGAGGATATTGATTTAAGAGTTTCTTCTCTTCCCACATCCTGGGGAGAAAAAATTGTTATGAGGCTTCTTAAGAAAACCGGCGGGGTTCCTACCCTGGCAGAGTTGGGGTTAAGAGGACGCGGTTTAAAAAATCTTGAAGATTCTGTTCTTAGGCCTCATGGAATTATTCTTATTTGCGGTCCGACAGGAAGCGGAAAAACGACAACTTTATATTCAATAATTTCAAAAATAAATACTTCTAAAGTAAATATTGTTACGCTGGAAGATCCTATCGAGTATAAAATTCAAGGAGTAAATCAAGTTCAGATAAATCCTGCGGCCGGACTTACTTTTGCCTCGGGTCTAAGATCTTTTCTAAGGCAGGACCCGAATATAATTTTAGTCGGAGAAATCCGCGATCAGGAAACCGCCGATCTGGCTATACAGGCATCTCTTACCGGGCATTTGGTTTTTTCAACGCTTCATACCAATGATGCTTCGGGAGCCCTTCCCCGGCTTTTGGATATGGGCGCGGAACCCTATCTTCTGGCCTCTTCGGTTACCGCAATTATGGCCCAAAGAGTTATCAGAAAGATTCATGATAAATGCAAAGTCGCATTTACTCCGGATGCCAAAATTGCCGAAGAAGTAAAGATTAATTTAGGAAATCTTTGGCCAAGCGGAAAAGATGTCAAGTTTTATAAAGGCGAAGGAGACGCTGAGTGCGGCAACTCCGGGTATTTCGGCAGAGTCGGAATCTTTGAAGTCATGCCCGTTACGGAAAAAATGAGTAAACTGATTTTGGAAAGATCGTCATCTAACGATATCGAAAAGCTTGCCCGCGAGGAAGGTATGATAACATTAAAGCAGGACGGATATTTGAAGGTTTTGGAAGGGATAACCTCAATTGAAGAGGTACTGCGCGTAGCGCAAGAATAACTGATAACTGATAACTGATAACTATGGATATTAAACAACTACTTCAGCAGACAATTGATTCGGGAGCATCTGATTTGCATTTATTAACCGGAGTTGCCCCGACATTAAGAATAGACGGCGTTTTGGCTCCGCTTTCTAATTTTGGAGTAATGACGCCGGATGCGGTTTCCGAACTGGTGAGCCAGTCGGTGACGAGTGAGCAATTATCGAAAATTTCGATTGATAAGGAATTGGATTTTTCTCTGCCTTTTTCGGATAAGGCCCGTTTCAGGGGGAATATCTATACCCAAAAAGGATCGCTTGCGGCATCTTTCAGAAGGATACCTTTGGAAATTCCGGCAATTGACTCATTGGGACTTCCCAAAATTATCCATTCTTTTACCGGTTTAAGACAGGGTCTTGTTTTGGTAACAGGCCCCACCGGACACGGTAAATCAACAACTCTAGCTTCCATTTTAAACGAGATAAACGCCAACAGACTTTGCCACATTGTCACGATCGAGGACCCCATTGAATTTGTTTTCAGGTCTCAAAAGTCGATTGTCTCGCAGCGCGAGATGAATTCCGATACTCATTCCTGGCAAGTTGCCTTAAGAAGCGCGTTAAGGGAAGATCCCGATGTAGTTTTGGTCGGTGAGATGCGGGATTATGAGACAATTGCGGCGGCCTTAACCGTTGCCGAAACCGGACATTTGGTTTTTGCAACGCTTCATACCAATTCCGCGGCGCAGACGGTAGACAGAATTGTGGACGTTTTTCCCGAAGAACAGCAAAAACAGATTAGGCTTCAATTATCCAGTGTTATCGAAGCTGTATTTTCCCAAAGACTGGTTGCGGCGATTCCAAAAGGCAGAGTTCTTGCCTATGAACTGATGTTGGCTACAAATGCCATAAAGACGTCAATAAGAGAAGGAAAAAGCCATATTATCGATAGTATTTTGGAAACTTCTACGGAGGCGGGAATGGTCACCTTGGAAAAAAGCCTTGCCGATCTTGTCAGAGAGGGAAAAATAACACTTGATTCGGCTCAAGATTGGTCGCTAAGACCGGAGCTTTTATCCAGATTAGTCAGAAGCTGAGAAATTATGAATTATGAGATACTACTATAAAGCCAAAGACCAATCAGGCAAAACCGTAACCGGTGAAGTCGAAGGCCAATCCGAGAGGGAAGCCGCCAAACTTGTCAGAAAGAAAGGTCTGTTTCCATTTTTCATAAGGGCGGCTTCCGATAATCCCCTGGCTTTTTTGAAAAAGCTAAAAGACAAAATTGCAATTAGTGAGGTTGCCACATTTACCAGGCAGCTTTCAACCATGATGAACGCCGGACTGCCGATAACGGACTCTCTGTTGATATTAAGATCCCAAACCAAAGGAGCCATGCAAAAAGTTGTGGCTCAAATTTTGGCCGATGTTGAAGGGGGAAGTTCGCTTTCTTTGGCTTTTTCAAAACACCCGAAAGTTTTTTCTCCTACCTATATTGCTTTACTTAAATCAGGAGAAGCAGGAGGAGTTATGGACCAAGTTTTACTGCGACTTGCGGATAATCTGGAAAAAGAGCAGGAATTTTCCGGGAAAGTAAAAGGTGCATTAATCTATCCGGCCGTTGTTATCGTAGGAATGTTTGTTGTCGGACTTGTAATGATGATATTTGTAATTCCCAGGCTTACCTCACTCTATAGCGAGTTTAACGCAACTCTTCCCGCCCCGACCAGGATTCTAATAGGAATTTCGAATTTCCTGGTTAAATTTTGGCCCGTCTTTCTTGTTTTGGTTGGTTGCTTGTTGTATTTTTTCCGGTCTTTTCGGAAAACCAAAGCGGGTAAAAGAAAGATTGATGAACTTATTTTTAAAATTCCGATATTGGGTCCTCTTCAAAGGCAGGTAATGCTTACGGAACTTACCAGGACTCTTTCTTTGATGGTGGGAAGCGGAGTTTCAATTTTGGATGGAATGAATATTACCGCGGGAGTTGTAGGCAGTTCAATTATTTCGGAGGCACTTCTCGATGCGGCAAAACAGGTTGAAAAAGGGTTTCCCGTTGCCTTTGCTTTTGCCAAACATCCCGATGCTTTCCCTTATATTTTAACCCAAATGATTGCGGTCGGAGAAGAAACCGGGAAAATGGAGGAGGTTTTAATTAAGGTAAGCCATATTTTTGAAGTCGAATCTGATCAAAAAGTAAAATCCTTAACCAGCGCTATTGAGCCTTTAGTGATGGTTCTTTTGGGTATTGGTGTCGGGTTTTTGGTCATTGCGGTCATCTTGCCAATTTATAATCTGACGAGTCAGTTCTGACAACTTGATCCCACACAGTTTAGCATTCGCCTTCAGGTACTATTCGTACACGGCTCATGTTGCACTTGTGAGGGATCTCGCCCCGTTAGAAAGCTTTGTTTCTAATGGGGCTTGACAAGTCAATTTTAATTACTTATTGTTAATATATAGTGAGACAAACTGCTAAAGGTTTTACGTTAATTGAACTTCTGATTGTTATTGCCGTCCTCGGAATTTTAGCAGTTGCCGTTCTTTCGGCAATCAACCCCATTGAGCAGATTAATAGAAGTAGGGACACCGGATCAAGGTCCGATGCGGAACAGCTTTTGGGTGGGGTAGACAGATTCTATGCCAGTCAGGGTTACTACCCTTGGAAAGTGAACCCGACTAATCCTGTGTCAGATGCTACAGCCTGGGCCGTGGCTAATAACACTTGGACGGATGGGGTGACGCCGGTTCTTACTAAATTGTCTGCTGCCGGTACAGGTGAGTTAAAGGCATCTTTTACTACCAGAATTACGGCTACTTCTTATAACGCTTTGTATAAATCCAATAGAGGAACGGCCGGAGACAGCACCTATGTGTGTTTCCTGCCTAAGTCCAGTTCTTTCCAAACGGAAGCCGGAACAAGGTGCGGAGCCACTCTTCCTGCGGATTATCCGGCCGGAGCTTGTCCTGCAGGCTGTGCCGCGGCAAAGACTTGTTACTCTTGTCTTCCTTAATGTTTTTAGTATTCTTTTTTCTTCTCGGGCTTGTATTGGGATCTTTTGTCAATGTTTTAATTTGGCGGATTCCTCAGGGACTTTCCATCGGCGGCAGGTCTATATGCAGAAAGTGTAAAGGTAAAATTGCCTGGTACGATAATATTCCCCTGCTTTCTTTTATTATGCTTCGGGGAAAATGCAGAAACTGCAAAAAGAAAATTTCCTTACGTTACCCTCTGGTGGAGCTTTTGTTTGGGGTAATTACTGTCTGTCTTTTTTTGAAATTTGGGCTGACGTTGGAATTTTTGTTCTATATTTTACTTTCAATAATTTTAGTTTCAATTTTTGTTATTGATTTAATGCAGCAAATTATTCCCGATGAATTAGTCTTTTTTGGGATGGCTGTCTGTTTTTTGTTTAATTTTTCGTTTAGCGGTATGCTTTCGGGATTTTTAGCAGCAACTTTTCTCTTAACCCTCCATTTAATAACCCGCGGAAAGGGCATGGGTTTGGGGGATGTGAAACTGGCGATTTTGGGAGGAATGGTTGTTGGTTTAAATAATGTTTTTTATTGGCTGGCCTTGGCCTTCTTGACCGGGGCGGTAGTAGGATGCATACTGATTTTAGTTAAAAAATACGGACTTAAAAGCAAGATTGCTTTTGGACCGTTT
>Ga0210049_1003555_pt1 | contig 14000 bp, 13 predicted proteins | sample CryGeyCG2014_300_2_FD_183964 | JGI IMG/M metagenome (GOLD analysis project Ga0210049, IMG submission 183964) | Groundwater microbial communities from aquifer - Crystal Geyser CG06_land_8/20/14_3.00 (SPAdes) (version 2) | ecosystem: Environmental > Aquatic > Deep subsurface > Groundwater | place...
TAATATCATTCAAAAAAACATTTTATATTTTTTTCTTTTCCTGAGTACCAAAACTTACATTGAACCCGGGACTATAAGTGACATTTCCTTTATTATCGAAAATAAAATTCATAGTAAATTGACCCCATATACCATTTGTAATATTAAATACAAACCCCAAAGATGCTGTGGCTGCGTTCATATTATTCGCATACCGATATTCGCCTTGTACAAAAGCACGTAATTCGTTACTTCCATAATAATATCTGGTTCCAATAGAAACATTTCTATACCATTTTGAAAGAGAATCAACCATTCCAAATTTACCACCTATTAATAATTGATCATTCTTTGATAAATGAGTGCCATAGGTAGTCCATAAGCCGACTTTGGGAAAAATAGAATTATTAATCAATGAATCTGGTGATTTTTGCATAACTGCGATGCCGGCTTCCCAAATACTTGCGTTCCAAAGTTTTTGTTTTAATTTATCCCTAATTTTACTTATTGAATCAGGGGTTACCATATCATTTGTAAAATATTGTTTTGATAATTCGTCTATATTCTTTGTAAGAACTGAATCCTTACCATAAAGCTCACCAATTTCCACCTGACTTATATGATGGCTGTTTGCATAATCTTTTATTGCTTTATCTATAGCAACACTTTTGTTTATGCAACTTTGGTAAAGCGTTTTTAAAAAATCATCATTACATCTCAAATCAGTTTTATCAATTATCGTAAAACGGATACCTTCTGCAATTTCATATCCTCCATTATTGGGAACATTAGTCCCAATAGAAAGCCTCATACGATATAGAAATTTATATTTTTCATAATCATTTAATGAAGCTTTTGAATTAAGTAAGAGTGGTGATATTTCTACTGCTAAATTTTTAGGAATAGTGGTTCCATTTGTTAAATAGTAATTGCCAATATTAAATGCAATATTCCTAACAGAAGTAGGTTTAATAATATTATCGGGATTATTACCAAGTAAATTAAATGCAGGTGATTCGGGTACAGAATAATCTAAATTACCCCAACCTGCTTTTATACCATCTTCTTGGGAGAACAAATTTCCTGCATATAATACAATTGAGAAAAAAAATAAAATTTTTTTCATATTTTATTTGGCTTTAATTTATGTGATAATTTGCTATTGATGTTTTTTCTCCTTTAGTTGTAGTACCAGTTAGGTTCATGTTTGGATTTACAAGAATATCATCTTCAAAAATCGAAAAAATAATAGAATAAAGATAATCTGTACCATCTGGGGATATCACTGTAAATATTCCTTTAATGTAATTACCTCTATATTCAGATGGTTTTTTTTTCAGCGTTTGGACAAACGATTTATTTGATGCAGTACTACCATTAAATTGTTCAATTACTATATTACCATCTGAGGCAAATACGGTAATTTCAAATCCAAGTGCATGAAGAGATTGTGAAGTAACTTGAACTGCAATCTTTGTTTTTGAGGGGTCAATAGAAATTTCAGTCATAATATTTATTTTTTTATTTTTCTCAAATTTTATTGTTTTTCAAACAACCATTCTCCAATTTCAATAATTTTATCAATTATTGCGTCTGCTTTTTCATCTGCAACAATTTTTATAATTTCCAATGCCATTTCAATTTTGTCCCAAATAGCTGTGAGCTTAGTAATAAATTTTGTTTTATTTGCTTCGACATTGCCACTGTTATATATATTATCACCGAGTGTTATTAGTTCTTTTGCGGCGTTATCAAATCCTTGTCCTGTGAATTTTGATATCAAAGCAAATTCTAAAGTAGGTTTTATTGCAGGCCAAACCTTCATGAATTTTGTTTTATAATCAAGTGATTGAGTTAAGTCCAAATCTTTAAAAGCTTTTACCGCTTCAATAAACTTATTAAAAGCATCTTTTCGTGTTGCACGATTTGATTTTCTTAATTCTCTTTTTTGCTTCCTGGTTTCTGATGACATATTTTAAAAATTTATTTTACCTGCTTACTCTTTACTGGATTTTCGGCTTACTCCGTTTTATTTAATAAATTAATTTTTAATGATTTTTATTAATACCGTTGTGTTTTTCAACTTATATGCCATAATACAATAAGCGACACAATGTCAGTTAGTAAGCATGCCTATTAATGGCACGATGAGCGATATAAAAATAGCAGCTCTTTGGTAAGCTTTGGACTGCGGATTAGGTTTCGGGGCTTGACAATGTGCTGCAATGTGTGATAGCCAAAACGGCTTTGCCGAAAAATTGCGGTGGGGTAAAAATTTAAACTTGCGGGATGGCTTGAGTGTCGGGCAGTCAGTCCAACTGAATCTTACCTTGTTGTTTTCTATGGATATGAGCCTGCTGTTTGAAATGGCAACGCGATGAGTAGTTACAATTATTTTGCATAATAAAATTTTCCTTGCCATGTATCTCTTTCAATTAATCTTTTTCTAATTTTATCTACAACTTCAAAGTTTTTTAATCCATTCCAGTTTGGAGCAATAATTTTTTCGCAAGGCGATTCGCTTGTAAATCTTTCAATTATAATATCTGGCGAAAGTTGTTCGATAAAATCAATTGCTAAATCAACATACTCATTTGCAGTGTACAGTTTTATAAATTCAGAGTTTTGCTGGTATAATTCGGCTAATTTTGTATCTTTAATTATTTGTAGCTGATGCAATTTTAATATTGAAATTGGTAAACTCGAAATAATCTCAGCATGTTTTACAATTTGTTTTTTATTTTCGCCAGGTAAACCCAAAATTAAATGAGCAGCAATTTTAATCCCTAAACCAGAAGCTTTTAAAATTGCGTTTTTTGAATCTTCAAAAGTATGACAACGATTAATTAACTTTAATGTTTCGTTTGATGTAGATTCAACGCCAAACTCAAGAGTAACAAAGTGCATTTTAGAAAGCTGTGATATTAAATTAAGTATATCATCATTAACGCAATCGGGACGAGTTGAAATTGCAAGTCCAATAACTTTTGGGTGCGAAAGTGCTTCGTTATAATATTTTTCAAGAATATTTATATCAGCATAAGTATTTGTATAAGATTGAAAATATGCAATGTATTTTTGTGCAAGGTATTTTTCCGAAAAAAAGTCAATTCCTTCGTTTAATTGTTGAGTTATACTTTTTCCTGAAGAGCAATATGTAGGACTAAATGCTTTGTTATCACAATAAATACAACCTCCTAATCCTTTTGTACCATCGCGGTTAGGACAAGTAAAGCCAGCATCTACAGAAATTTTTTGAACTCTTTCATTGAATTGTTTACGAATCCAGGTAGAATAATCGTTATATAATTTTATCTGATTCACGTAATAAAAATAAGGTCAAGTTACACTTTACACGGGTTAAATTATTATATCCGATGCCTATCGGATTGAGTTTTAGGTAAGTGGCATAAAAAAGGTATAGGGTATAGGGCAATGTCGTTAAGTTAAGAAAATAATGCCGTCCCTACAGGACTTTAGCCAAATATAATTTAGTCTTTTTACCATAATACCGCTCATATAGAGCTTAATAAAATCCCAGAGGGATGGTATTAGTGTAAAATTGAACCCAGATATGGTTCTAAAAGTGCTCCCTCTTTCATCGGGATAAACTTCGGTACGGCATTATTAAAGACAATCGCTAAACTTAATGACATTTGAGTATAGGGTACAATCCGAACTTCCTTATACCCTTATACCTTTTTTATTTATAAATCACTAAAATTGAATCCGTTAGCTTATATTTAATATTTATTTTGCAACTTTTTCAAGCCATTTAAGCATTAAAATCATAATAGACATTGAGATGGAGCAAGCTACAACAAAAAAAGTCCATGTCATCCAAATGGGAAGACTATCATAAAATACTGCACCTACAAACAATAAAGAATTGCCAATAGCTGTTGCTCCTAACCATCCACCTTGCATTATACCTTGATATTGTGGTGGTGCAACTTTAGAAACAAATGAAATTCCAAGCGGACTGATAAACAATTCTGCAATAGTAAGAATAAAATAAGTTATGATTAGCAAAAATGGTGTAACTTTTAAGCTTTCAGCTAAAGGAATTCCGCCTTCTTCGGGATTAATAGCCGAATGTAATGGAAGATTACTGAAATAAGAAACAATAGCCATAACAATATACGCGAAAGCTGCAATAAACATCCCAATAGCTATTTTCTTTGGGGTTGAAGGTTCTTTACCACGTTTTCTCAACCAACCAAAAAGAAATAAAATAATAGGAGTTAAAAATACTACAAAGAAAGGATTTATAGATTGGAAAATTTCAGCACCTTGTAATGAAATAGCACCTAACGAAATTTTCATGCTAGATAAATCAGTATATTCTTTTGCGAAAAAAGTTAATGTTAACCCATTCTGGTGAAATGAAAGCCAGAAAAAAATAACTACACCAAAAACAGCAAATAGTGCATACAGGCGTTGTTTAACTTCTTTTATTTCCATTACAATTGCATCAGGGTTAACTGCTTCTCCTTTTGCAACAACTTTTTTGGGGTTTGGAAAGTTTTTCTTATTTACTAAATAAATTATTAAAGAAATTGCCATAGCAAAAATTGCTACTGCAAAGGCATAATGAAACCCTGTGGTAAATACGTTCAAATAATCGTTTGCAAATGTAGTCATATCTGTTACCGGAGCTTTACTTACGCTTGTTGCCATTTGAGAAAATGATTCGGTTGCACTTGCATTTATTGTTCCATCGAGATGAGCATGACATAATGATGGCAAATCGGAATTATAAGTAAATCCATGTCTGCCTAACCACCAGTTTCTTACACCAATAGCGGCTAAAGGAGCGAAAATTGCTCCAACATTAATAAACATATAAAACAATGAAAATCCAGAATCTCTCATTTTACCATAAGTAGGATTATCATACATTTGTCCAACTAATGCCTGAAGATTACCTTTAAAAAGACCATTTCCAAAGGCAATTACAAACAATCCAATGCATGTTAATGTTAAAAAAAGAACTTTGTTTGGAGAAGGAGTTGGAGAAGGAATAGCAATAAGAAAATATCCAACAGCCATTAAAACTAAACCCATAAGAATAGTTCCTTTATAATTTCTTGTTTTATCAGCAATCAAACCACCAACAAAAGCAAGAATATAAATTGAAAAATAAAAAATGGAATAAATTATTCCAGCATTAGTTCCGCTAAGTCCAAATTTTGCTTGAAGAAACAAAACCAAAATAGCCATCATGGTGTAAAAACCAAAACGTTCTCCCATATTAGCGAGTGCTGCTGCTAATAGTCCTTTCGGGTGATTTTTAAACATATTTTTTGTTTTAAAATTAATTTTAAGAATTTACAAAAGTAGAAATTATTTTTAATGAACAATTGTACTTTGAATTATTACAACTAAATTTGTAAATAATAAAATAGTTTAGAGTTTAGAGTTTTTAGTTTAGAGTTTAGAAAACATGTTCCGAAGATTTGAAACTTCAAACTTGAAACTTCAAACTTGAAACTTCAAACTTGAAACTTCAAACTTGAAACTTCAAACTTGAAACTTGAAACTCTAAACTAAAAAATGCCACAATTTAACCTGTTCGCAGTATAATTGATATTTATAATTTTAAAAATGAAACTCTTTTTCACAAAACAAATAGCCAAAATTGACAAATTTACAATAGAGCATGAACCTGTTTCATCAATTGATTTAATGGAAAGAGCTGCTAATGAAATTTTTAAGAAAATTGTTGAGATTTATCCATTAAACACAAAGTTTGTAATCGTTTCTGGTTCAGGCAATAATGGTGGCGACGGTTTAGCAGTTGCACGTTTATTATATAAAGCAAGATTTTCGGTTAAAGTTTTTTTATTAGATATTTCAGGAAAGTTTTCGGAAGATTGTAAAACTAACACTGAAAGATTAAAATTATTACCAAATTTAGAATTTTCAATTGTAAAAAATGCAGATAGCACTTCATTTAAAAATGATGAGGTTATAATTGATGCGATTTTTGGTAGCGGATTAACCCGAAAAGTTGAAGGTTTTGTTGCTGAAATTATTAATAAAATTAATGATTCGGGTTGTAAAATTATTTCAATTGATATTCCATCAGGATTATTTGGTGAAGATAATTCAGAAAACAATTTACAGAACATAGTTAAAGCTAATTATACTTTAACTTTACAGTTTCCAAAAATTTCTTTCTTTTTTGCAGAAAATAACATATTTGTTGGTAATTGGTATGTTTTACCAATTGGACTTCATAAAGAAATTATTAATACTGAACCTTCGAATTATTCTTATGTTGATAATGAATTTGTAAAAAACATTATTCACAAACGCGATAAATTTTCACATAAAGGTAGTTACGGACACGCATTACTTATTGCAGGAAGTAAAGGAAAAATGGGTGCGGCAATATTGGCTTCACGTGCTTGTTTACGAGCAGGTGCAGGGCTTTTAACTACTCATGTTCCAAAATGCGGTTACAAAATTATACAAACTGCCATACCCGAGGCAATGGCAAGTATTGACGAAAATGAAAATTTTGTAACAAATATTACAAGTTTTGAAAATTATAATGCAGTTGGAATTGGTCCAGGTATTGGAACAAAAAACGAAACAAAAGAATTATTAAAAAACTTATTTGAAAATTGTTTGAAACCAATTGTTATAGATGCCGATGGGTTAAATATTATTTCTAAACAACCTGAAATACTAAATATTTTACTTAATAATTCAATACTTACACCTCATCCTAAAGAATTTGATAGACTTGCAGGAAATTCAGAAAATTCAGAACAACGACATTTAAAAGCAAAACAATTTGCACAACAATATAACGTGTATATTGTTTTAAAAGGTGCAAATACTCAAATTATTTGTCCCGATGGAGATTGTTATTTCAATTCTACAGGTAATCCGGGAATGGCAACAGCCGGCAGCGGTGATGTGTTAACAGGAATTATTTTATCGTTATTAGCACAAGGATATAGTTCGCTTCATGCATCATTACTCGGTGTATATATTCATGGATTAGCAGGTGACATTGCAACTAATGAAAATGGCATGGAATATATAATTGCAAGTGATATTATTGAAAATTTAGGAAAAGCGTTTAAGAAGTTTAGCGTTAATAGTTTGTAGTTTCGGGTTTGTAGTTTCGGGTTTGTAGTTTGTTTGAACGTAGAACAACGAACATAAAACTTTTTATTGTTTTGCCACTTCTTCAATTTCTTTCATTATTTTTTTTGCAAGCTGAACTGCTTTTTGCAAAGTGCAGGATTCGGCATAAATGCGAATTATTGGCTCTGTATTTGATTTGCGTAAGTGAACCCATTCTTTATCAAAATTAATACGAAGTCCATCAATTGTAATGCAATCAAATTTTTTATAATTGTTTTGCATTTTGCTAATTACTTTGTCGGCATTTATGCCACCTTTTAATTCTATTTTGTTTTTTGATATAAAATAATCGGGTAAAGTTTTTCTTAATTTTGAGCAGAGCATTTTACTTTTTGCTAAATAAGTAAGAAACAAAGCAATACCAACCATAGCATCTCGACCATAATGTAATTCTGGATAAATAACTCCACCATTGCCCTCACCACCAATAATTGCCTTTGTATCCTTCATTGTTTTAACAACGTTCACTTCGCCAACTGCCGAAGCAGTATATCTTCCTTTATGGTTATTTGTTATATCTCTTAATGCTCCCGATGAGCTTAAATTTGAAACAGTATTCCCGGGAGTTTTAGAAAGCACATAATCAGCAACAGAAACTAAAGTATATTCTTCGCCAAAAAAGCTACCATCTTCACAAATAAATGCAAGGCGGTCAACATCGGGGTCAACTACAATTCCTAAATCGGCTTTTAATGAAACAGTTTTTTTAATAGTTTCTTTTAAATTTTCGGGAAGTGGTTCGGGATTGTGGGCAAAATTACCATTAGGCACATTGTTAATTTCAATAATCTTTTTAACTTTTAATGCCATTAATAATTCTCTAACTATTTGTGAACCAACCGAGTTGATTCCATCAACAAGAATTGTAAAATTAGCTTTTTCAATAACTTTAATATCAACTAAAGAAAGTTTTAAAATTTTATCAATATGTTTTTTATTGTAATTATTAATTGTTATAACATTTCCAATTTTGTCAACTTCTGAATAATTGTATATTTTGTTTTCAGAGTATTTTAAAACTTTATTTCCATCGGAATCTGGTAAAAATTCACCTTTGTTATTCAATAATTTTAATGCATTCCAGTGCTTTGGATTGTGACTAGCAGTAATAATTATTCCACCATTAGCTTTTTCAAGTATAACAGCCATTTCGACAGTAGGAGTAGATGCTAATCCCAAATCAATAACATCAATTCCGCAACCAGTAAGCGTTCCAATTACAATATTTGCAACCATTGGTCCTGAAATTCGAGCATCTCTGCCAACTACAACTTTATATTTTACAGATTTAGATTGTTCTTTAATCCATTGACTGTAAGCGGTAGTAAATTTTAAAATATCCTGTGGAGTTAAGTTGTCGCCAGCCAAACCGCCGATGGTTCCACGTATTCCGGAAATTGATTTAATAAGAGGCATAAAAATTAATTTTATACAAAATTGAATAAAAATACATAAAAAAGAAGAAGTTGAGAATTATTTCTCAACTTCAAATGTTTTAAAACTATTTCATCTCAAAATGTTCCTGGTCGGTAATTTTTTCGCAGTATTTACATTTTAATGTAACCTTTTTCTTTTCAATAACTGTGAACTTTGTTTTAACACTCTCGTGATTTGTAATACATTTAGGATTCATACATTTAACAATGCCTTCGATTGTATCGGGAACCTGAACTAAATCTTTTTCAACAACTTTGTAATTGCGAATTATATTAATTTTTGCTTCGGGTGCAAAGAGTGCAATTTTATTCAAATCTTTTTGACTGGGAAATTTATCGGCAAGTTTTATTATTCCCTTTTGTCCCAATTTTTTACTTTCAAAATTATAACCAATTGTAATTTGAGTATCCATTTTTTGCAACTCAAGTATTGAAATTACTTTAAACAAACTTTGTGCAGGGATGTGGTCAATAACAGTTCCTTGTTTAATTGCGCTTACTTTTAATTCTTTCATGTCTTTTGTTTCCATATTGTTTTTTATTTTAATCCTAAAATTGATGAAATAATTGCCATACGGGTAAATACTCCGTTATGAGCTTGTTTAAAATAGTATGCCTTTTGATTAGAATCAACATCCTGGTCTATCTCGTTTACACGTGGTAGGGGATGTAAAATTTTTAAATTCTTTTTTGAACCTTCAAGCATAATGTTTTTTAACACAAATGCGTTTTTTACTTTTTCGTATTCAATCGGGTCCGAAAATCTTTCTTTTTGTACACGTGTAACATAAACAATATCAGATTTTTTCATTACTTCATTCAAATCTTTGTGTTCTTCAAACATAATGTTTTTTTCTTTTAAAAATATTTTGTACTCATCAGGCATTTTTAATTCCTGTGGCGAAACAAAGTGAAATGTAGGAGAAAAATATGACATCGCTTGAATTAATGAATGAACTGTACGTCCATATTTTAAATCGCCTACCATTGTAATTGTTAAGTTGTCTAATTTTTCTTGAGTTTGACGAATAGTATATAAATCTAATAAACATTGAGTTGGATGTTGATTTGCTCCATCACCTGCGTTAACAATTGGCACATCAGAAATTTCGCTTGCCCATCGTGCACTTCCCTCAATTGGGTGACGCATAACAATTAAATCGGAGTATTGCGAAACGGTTTTGATTGTGTCTTTTACTGTTTCTCCTTTCGAAACGCTTGACGTTCCTGCATCAGTAAAACCAATTATTTTGCCACCTAATCGTTGAACTGCACTTTCGAAACTCAAGCGGGTTCGTGTTGATGGCTCAAAAAATAAAGTCGCTATTACCTTACCAGATAGCAATCTTCCGTATTTTCCTGGATTTTTCTCAAACTCTTCGGCTAAATCCATAATTCTCAAATAATTTTTTTTTGAATAATCGTGGATTGAAATTAAACTTTTGTTCTTCATGTTGTTTATTTATTAAATTTATACTACATTTCTTTCATTAATATTTCATAAGTTTTTAACATAGAATTGACATCTAAAATATTTACCTTTTCTAAACTTGAATGATTATTTTCTTCTGCAACACCAATAAAACACCAATCAATTGGTTGGGCACATTTTTGAAGATAACCGCCATCGCTTGAACCAGAAGATTCTACTTCCAATTGAAATTTTATTTTATTATTTTTTAGAATGTTACAAATTTTATCGGTATAAAATTTACGTGGAATATATTTATCGCGTAACGAAACTACAACTCCTTTATCAAGAAAAACTCCTTCGGTTGCCCATGTAATATCGGCAATAAGTGCTTGATTAATCGAATATTTTTCGTAGATTATTTTTGCAATTTTTTCAGCGCTTCCGCCACCATGTTCTTCGTAGCACGAAAAAACAATAATCCCGTTTTCGAGATTTTTTGAAATATTTAGTGCTACCCATACTCCTAATCTATTATCGAGATATGGAGCAAAAATTTCTTTTTCATTTGTTTTAAAATTTACCTTGTATGTTAAAGTGGTTCCTGGAGAAATAATTTCTTTGTAATCGCAATACACTTTTTCGGTTTTTTTATCAAACACAAGTTTTGTTTCAAATATGTTATTTTGTTTTTCAAATATTAGTTTATCGCCATTTTTAAAATTTGGACCTCCAATGTTCACTAATTCATTATTGTAACGTGCAGTAAACCCAGTTGAATCTATATGTGCAAATATTGCTGTGCGTGGTTTTCCAAAAACTAAAACTACTGAATCTTGTAATCCACTGTCGTTTAACACAAATGGCTTAACTTTCCAGTTATGTGAATTAGTACTTACCCACCATAAAACAAATTCTTTAATTTTAAATTCTTCGCCCGATGGTGCATGAATACTGCAAAGTTGTTTTAGTAATTTCATTTATTAATTTATTGTTTGTATTGTTATATTTTTTATGCTATTTATTTTTTTTAATAAATCGGGTTCAAAACTTTTTCTTATTTTAAAATCAATATTACATTCTAATTCAAAAATTTTAGAATTTATTTGGCATTTATATTCTTTTAACAAATTCATTATATAACTAATTTGTTGGTACTTAAAATTTATTTTAAAATTCGATTTTTCAAATTCTTTAATTATTTCGGCATTATTTAATGCTTCAGAAGTTGCTTGCCGGTATGAATTAATAAGTCCGGGTACGCCAAGTTTTATGCCTCCAAAATATCGTACTACAACAACTAAAATATTTGTTAATTGTTTTGCATTTATTTGACCAAGAATTTGAACACCTGCAGTGTTTGCAGGTTCACCATCGTCGCTTGAATGAAAGGTATTGCGGTTAAGCCCCAAAACATAAGCATAACAATGGTGCGAGGCATCGTTATAATCTTTTTTAATTTGTTTTATGGTTTGTTTAAATGAATTTTCGGTTAATATGGGGAAAGTTAATCCGATAAACCTGCTTTTGCGGTCTTTAAAAACTCCTTGCGAAGGTACTTTTATTGTTAAATATTCATCAATCTCCATTTAAAAAATAATATTTCTGAAGTTAAAAACAGATTTGATACTATTCACCATCCCAATTTGATAAGCCACAGATTGCGCAAATTTACACAGATTTTCAACACAGATTTTTTATGTTAATATAACGCGTTTAAATGAAAGCGAAGCTTCACCAAAATTTAAAATTAAACCAAGTTTTAACTTTGAACATGCTAAATAATTCAGCGTTTGTTTAATATCATCATCGTAAATACCAGATTGTGCCTTCACTTCCAAAAGCAACTTTTCATAAACAACAAAATCCGCATTGTATTTTCTTTTTAATATTCTGTATTTATATTCAATGATGAAAGGTTTTTCTCTTTCAAAAGGAACTTTGTGATCGTTGAATTCTATTTCCATAGCATCTTTGTATACAATTTCCAAAAATCCTTTTCCTAAAATTCTATGCACCTTCATTGCAAGACCTATAATTTTATAAGTTTCTTCTCGCATTGGAAAGTTATCTTTTCTCAAATAAAATGTTTCCTGTTCTTCAACTATTAACATGGTTTTTCATTTTTTTATTTGCATAATACAATCTGTGAAAATCTGTGTAATCTGTGGCAAAAATACTTTTTTATTATTAATTAAATTTTTAGTTTTTAAGGTGCTGAATAGTAAAACAGATTTGATAATTTTTGAAAAATGTGATTAAAAAAAAGCAGGTATCAAACCTGCTTTTCCTTTTATAATTTAAGTTTCTTTTCAATTTCATTAATATATAATTTAAAGCGTTTATCGGTATCTATTAAATTGCTAACAGTTTTGCAAGCATGTAAAACAGTAGCGTGGTCTTTATCACCAATAACAGAGCCAATTGCAGCTAACGAATTTTTTGTGAAATTTTTTGCAAAATACATTGCAATTTGTCGTGCCTGAACAATTTCACGTTTACGTGTTTTTGATTTAAGTTGTTCGGCTTGCATATTAAAATAGTCGCAAACAATTTTTTGGATATAATCAATTGAAATTTCGCGTCGTGTACTTTTTACAAGTTTATCAATAATTTGTTTTGCAAGTTCGAGTGTAATTTCTTTTTTATTGAGAGTAAGGTGTGCCAATATTGAAATAAGTGCTCCTTCAATTTCACGCATGTTGTTAATATGTGACGCGATATATTCAATAATTTCATTGGTTAGTTCAATACCGTCGTTATATATTTTTTTCTTAAGGATTGCTATACGTGTTTCGAAATCGGGTTGTTGCAAATCGGCAGCCAAACCCCATTTAAAGCGTGACAGTAGTCGTTGCTCAATACCTTGCAACTCAACTGGTGGTTTATCGGCTGTTATAACAAGCTGTTTGTTAGATTGATGAAGTTGATTAAAAATGTGAAAGAAAATATCCTGAGTTCTTTCTTTTCCGGCTAATTCGTGTACGTCATCAATTATAAGAACATCTATCATTTGGTAAAAATGAACAAAATCGTTGCGGTTATTGTTACGGATAGAGTCCATAAATTGAGTAATAAATTTATGAGCTTGCACGTATAAAACAGTTTTTTCGGGAAAGCGTTCTTTAACTTCTATTCCAATTGCCTGACTAAGATGAGTTTTTCCTAAACCGTTTGCACTATAAATAAATAACGGATTAAAAGCAGTACCACCGGGATTGCAGGCTACAGCATAACCGGCAGAACGAGCTAAACGGTTACATTCGCCTTCAACAAAATTGGCAAAAGATTTATCGGGGTCGAGTTGTGGGTCAATGTTTAATTTTTTAATTCCGGGAAGTATAAATGGGTTTTTTATAGAAACGTCATCTGAATCTAATGGAACTGATATGGGTTGATTTTTTAAATCGGGTTTATTTCTAGCTGGTAGCTTAACAGTATATGGTTTAGATTTGGATTGCGAATTGCTATCCATAACAACATTATATTCTAATTTTACGTTATCGCCAATTTCTTTACGTAATGTTTTGCTAATAATATCAATATATTGTTCTTCTAAATATTCGTAGAAGAAGGGGCTGGGAACTTGAATTGTTAGTACGTTATTTTCCATTTTTAATGGAATAATTGGTTCAAACCACGTTTTAAAACTAATTGAGGGTACGTTGTCCTTAATTACTTTTAAGCAATTATTCCAAATTTCAACATGATTTTTACTCATTATATATCTTAATATTTTAATTCTATCGGTTCAATAATTTCAATCAGCAATATTGTAAAAAAAATAGTTTATAAAAAAATTAAATTGCTATTGTTTTTTAATTATTTTTTACAATTGGTTGCTAAAAACTTATTTACGTTTGTCAAAAAAACATATCTAAAAAGTCGCATATTTGTAATGTTCTACATAAGTGTTTGTTAGTATATTTTGTTGATAAACGCTTTAGTTTAAAGCAAAAGTAATATTTTTTATTATAAATCCATCAATTATTTTTTAATAAAAAATTATT
>Ga0210049_1003576_pt1 | contig 13936 bp, 17 predicted proteins | sample CryGeyCG2014_300_2_FD_183964 | JGI IMG/M metagenome (GOLD analysis project Ga0210049, IMG submission 183964) | Groundwater microbial communities from aquifer - Crystal Geyser CG06_land_8/20/14_3.00 (SPAdes) (version 2) | ecosystem: Environmental > Aquatic > Deep subsurface > Groundwater | place...
GAATATGCTGGGGGTCCTGTCCCTGCGGCTGCGGCAGTTTACGGTAGCCTTGGAAAATCTTTCTTTAAAGGAAGTGCCGGGCAGACTTGCGGCCCATCTGCTGGTGCTTTCCATGGAGCAGGACAAAAAAGACACGGTGGTATTGAATATCTCCAAAACCCTGTTGGCAAGCCTGCTCGGGACTATCCCGGAAACCCTGTCCCGGATTTTAAGCCGCATGGCAGCCCAGGGTCTCATTGATGTCCAGGGCCGAACCATCAGACTCCTGGATGTGGATGGCCTGCGGCTGCTTGCCGAGACGGGCAAGGTCTCGGAAACAGAAAAATAGCGACTATGATGATGAAAACTTTGACAAACCTTTAATCGTTCACTAATTTTATGAAACCATGCCGGAAAAAAAATTCAAGCGACTACTGAACAGCGAAAAGACCCTGACTCGGATTCTCGATAATCTGAAAGAAGGGATCATCGCCCATGATTTAAACCGCCGGATCTTTTTTTTCAACCGGGAAGCAGAGCGAATCACCGGGTACAAAAGGGATGAGATCCTGAACGCCGACTGCCATCAGGCTTTTGGCGAACCTTTCTGCGGCGAACGCTGTCTGTTTAAAAACGAAAACGTCATTGTGCCGGACACAACCGAATACCCGGTCTCCTTTGTCACAAAAGACGGCGAAGCCCGTTCCATCGCCATGTCCGTATCCAAGATGCGGGACGAAGCCGGCGAGGTGTTCGGGGTGATCGCTTTTATGAAAGACATTTCCGATATTGTTTCTTTTCGCCTGCGGCATGAAGAAATCACCGGATACGCCAATATCGTGGGCCATGATCACAAAATGCTTCAGGTGTTTCAGCAGATCCGGGATTTATCAGGCTATGATTATCCGGTCCATATCTATGGAGAAACCGGCACCGGCAAGGAACTGGTGGCCGAAGCCATTCATGCCGCAAGCCGCCGGGCCGGTGCGCCGTTTGTGCCTATCAATTGCGGGGCGCTCCCCGAAGGGTTGATTGAAAGTGAGCTGTTCGGTCATGTCAGAGGCGCGTTCACCGGGGCCATCCGGGACAAAAAAGGCCGTTTTGAGCTGGCTGACGGCGGCACGGTGCTGCTGGATGAAGTGGCGGAGCTTTCAAAGGAAATGCAGGTGAAATTGCTCCGGTTTCTCCAGACCGGCAAATTTGAAAAAGTGGGCGGCGAACAGACGAATTCCGTCAATGTCCGCATTATCAGCGCCACGAATTCGGACCTGAAAAAAGAAGTCAAAAATAAAAATTTTCGGGAAGATCTTTATTATCGCTTAAACGTCATTCCCCTCCACTTGCCGGCTCTGCGGGAACGGAAAAACGATATCCCGCTGCTGGTGGCCTATTTTTTAAAGCAGTTCGGCGGCGATGGGGGAAAACCGGTCTCGGTCAGCAAGGAAGCCCTTTCCCTGATGATGGATTATGCGTGGCCTGGCAATGTGCGGCAGCTTCAGAATGCGCTTCAATACGCTATTGTCAAGAGCAGCGGCAATATCATCCAGGCGCGGGACCTGCCCATGGAATTTTCCGAAATGCAGGCCAGAATCGTCCCCCGGCGAGGCCCATCCAAAAAATTGGATTTTGCATCGGTCCAGGCGGCCTTGGAAAAAACCGGTCACAACAAGGCAAAGGCCGCACGCCTGCTTGGCGTGGGCCGGGCCACCCTTTACCGGTTTTTAAATGAATTTCCGGACGCTCTTCCGGAAATGGAATTATAACCGGAAGGGAACCGGTCCGTATCATGGGTCAACTTATGAAACACCTGTGTTTCATAAAAAAGCGTGATACGTCCTTTCAAAATATATTCATTTTTATATCAAATAGTTGCTTGTGATTGCGCTGGGCGTGCGAAGAAAAATACCGGACCACTGTATCATAAACCAGGAACGGAAAAATATTTTTTTAGGAATTTTTTTCCGGTGCATGCGGCCAATGCCTAAGGTAAAAGTTCAGGGGTCGTTTTTTTTGGCATGCTATTTGAAAAGCCTGTATTATTATTTTGATTATCCAGGAGACCTAATCCTCAGTGAAGGCCTGCAATAAAAATATTGAAAAAACATTAAAACTCGTCGGTGAAATGATCAGTCTCGCCAATTCCGGGGATGAAGACCGGGAAGATGTGGGCTGCGGTATTTTATACGGCATTTTGCGCGATTCAGCGTATCGGATCAAAAAAATCGCCGAGCAGGAAAAAAATGCCCATGTGTCCAAAGGGAAATGGGAATAGTCCCTGACATTTGTTTTAAAATATGGTAATTTCCATATCAAACTATAATCCATCATAATTTTGATCCAAAAGGAGGGAATCAATGGGCAGCATTAAAGGAACGCGGACCGAACAGAACCTGTTAAAAGCATTTGCCGGTGAATCTCAGGCTCGCAACCGGTATACCTATTTTGCCAGCAAAGCCAGAAAAGAAGGCTATGATCAGATCGCCTGGATTTTCGAGGAAACCGCCAATCAGGAAAAAGAGCATGCCAAACGGTTTTTCGGATTTTTGGAAGGGGGCATGCTGGAAATCACGGCCGCGTTTCCCGCAGGCCAGGTGGGCGCCACCCTGGAGAACCTGAAGGCCGCTGCCGCCGGTGAACATGAGGAATATACCGACTTGTATCCGGGGTTCGCGAAAGTCGCGCGAGAGGAGGGTTTTGAAGCTGTGGCCATGGTATTTGAAGCGGTTTCGGTCGCTGAAAAACAGCATGAAAAAAGATATCTGGATCTGGCTGTCAACATAGATGCCGGAAAGGTTTTTAAACGAGCAAAAGCTGTGGTGTGGCGCTGCCGGAACTGCGGATATCTTCATGAAGGCACGGAAGCGCCGAAAATGTGTCCTGCCTGCGCGCATCCTCAGTCCTATTATGAAATTCTGGGAGAAAATTACTAATTTTTACATTTTAAAGGAGGAAAGACATGGCCAAACGACTGGAAGTTTATAAATGTCAACTTTGCGGAAATATTGTGGAAGTCCTTTTCGGCAGCGACGGCACACTGGTCTGCTGCGGTCAGAACATGACGCTGATAACGGAAAACACGGTGGATGCGGCCAAGGAAAAACACGTGCCGGTCATTGAAAAAACAGCCGACGGTGTTAAGGTCAAGGTCGGCTCCGTGACCCATCCCATGGAGGCGAAGCATTATATCCAGTGGGTGGAAGCCATTGCCGGCGACAAGATCTGCCGCAAGTTTTTAAACCCCGGCGATGCCCCTGAAGCGGAATTCAAACTGACCGGGACCAAGATTGTCGCCCGGGAATACTGCAATCTTCACGGGCTCTGGAAAGCAGAATAACTCATAACAGGAGAACGATCATTATGCCCAGTTGGAAATGTTCAAACTGCGGGTATACGTTTGAAGCGGAATCCTATCCGGATCAATGCCCCTCATGCCGCAAGAAATGCGAATTCGTGGACAACACCTGCTACACGCCGGATTGCGCGGAAAAGGGGACGGACGACCGGGTCGGATCTAAATAGAGGATATAAAAATGGCAAAATTACTGATTGTGTATGCGACACGAACCAGCGCCACCCGGAAGATCGGTGAACTCATTGCTGAGGGGCTGCGATTTTCCGGACACGAAGTCAAACTGGCGGATGTCAAGGATCTGAAATCCGAAAAAGACATCAACGGCTATGACGGGTATGTTTTCGGGTCCGCCACGTATCACGGGGACATGATGCAGGGGATGAAAACATTCCTGTTCCTTGCGGAAAAAGCAGACCTTGCCGGTAAAGTCGGCGGATCATTCGGCGCTTTCGGCTGGAGCGGGGAAGCGCCGGAACGCATTTACGGCACCATGGAAAATATTTTCAAGATGGATATGGTCGGCGGCGCGTTGATGCTTAAATCCGCGGATCTGGGCGGCGGTATCAGCATGGCCCAGGATTATGGCCGCAGACTGGCCGCAAAATTTCATTAACTGGTTATTTTGAGGAGGTATGAGATGAGTACACCCCAACATTGCCCTGGTTTTCAACAGTTTAAAAATCTTAAATCCTTCACCTGCAAATGCCCGAAGTGCGGAGCGCCCAAGGAAATTTTTTCCGATGAATTCGAAAAAATCCATAAATGCGACAAATGCGGCAAGGAAATCGACTTTACCCAGTGCACCCTGGAAGGCCGCACCTGATTTTTTTGTAGATTAATAAAAGCGCTTTCCTCCTGGCATTTTGAACAATCCGGCATCACCAACCACTGCGGTAGGCAAGGAGATTCGCATGGATGTCGTACTCCTTTCGCGGCTTCAGTTCGCCGCGGCCACAATGTTTCATTTTCTTTTTGTTCCCCTGACCTTAGGCCTTTCCGTCATGGTGGCGTACATGGAAACCCGGTATGTGCGCACCGGTGATGAGACCTATCTGGCCATGACGAAATTCTGGGGCAAGCTCTTTTTGATCAATTTTGCCGTGGGCATTGTCACCGGAATCACTCTGGAATTTCAATTCGGGACCAACTGGTCCCGGTATTCCGCCTATGTGGGGGATATTTTCGGCTCGCTCCTGGCCATTGAAGCGACCACATCCTTTTTTCTGGAGTCCACTTTGCTGGGCGTCTGGATTTTTGGATGGAAAAAACTGTCCAAAAAGGCCCATGCCACGGTTATGTGGCTGGTGGCCCTGGCCGGAACCACGTCGGCCCTTTGGATTCTGCTGGCCAATGGCTGGATGCAGCATCCGGTCGGCTATGTCATTCGCGATGGCCGGGCGGAACTGGAAAATTTTGCGGCCGTGGCCTTTAATAAATTCGGCATTCTGGAATTTTTCCATACCGTCAGCGGCGCCTATGTGCTCAGTGCTTTTTTTGTCATGGGTGTCAGCGCCTATCATCTGCTGAAAAAACAGCACGTGGAATTTTTCACCCGGTCCTTTAAAATCGCCCTGGTGTTCGGTCTGGCCAGTTCTATATTTGTCGCGGCCATCGGAGACACCCACGGCGTCCATGTCACCAAAGTCCAGCCGGCAAAACTGGCGGCCATGGAATCCCACTGGGGAACCACCACCCGGGCGCCCATTCACCTGTTTGCCATTCCGGATGAAAAAAACGAACGCAATATTATCGAAATCGGCTCTATCCCAGGGATTTTAAGTCTTTTGGGGTATCATGACATCAACGCCGAGGTCAAAGGACTCCGGGATTTCCCCAAAGATGAGCGGCCACCGGTGATGCTGACGTTTATCTCCTTCCGCGCCATGGTGGGCCTGGGCACGCTGTTTATCCTGCTGACGGTGTATGGCTGGTTGCGCCGCAACCGCTTGATGGAGAGCCCAAATTATTTGAAAATCATGCTTTTTGCCATTCCGCTGCCCTATATCGCCATTGAACTTGGGTGGGTGCTCGCGGAAGTGGGGCGGCAGCCCTGGATCGTCTATGGACTGATGCGGACATCGGATGCGGTTTCCCCGGTTGCCGGCTCCCAGGTTTTGTTTTCGCTCATCGGGTTTCTGGTGGTCTATGGGCTGCTGGGGGCTATCGGGTTTTATCTGATTGCCATGAACGCCAGAAAAGGGCCAATGCCGGAATGATTTCCGGCCGCATGGCTGTTCGGTCAAATGCGGTCGAACCAGAATTTTAACAGGGAGTTTGAACGATGCTTTTGGAATCCATCTGGTTTTTCCTGTGGGGATTGTTGTGGGCGGTTTTTTTCATGACCGACGGGTTTGATCTGGGAGTGGGGACCCTGCTGCCGTTTCTGGGCAAAACTGATGCGGATAAGCGCCTCATGATCAATTCCATCGGTCCGCTCTGGGACGGCAATGAAGTCTGGCTGATCACCGCCGGCGGCGTGACGTTCGCCGCGTTCCCCACTGTTTATGCCTTCATGTTCTCATCGCTTTACACGCCACTGCTCCTGATTTTATTCGCCCTGATCATTCGGGGGGTGTCCTTTGAATTCCGTGGAAAAATCGAATCCCCGGCATGGAAAAGACTCTGGGACGCCTGCATTTTTATCGGCAGTGTGGTCCCGTCGGTCCTGTTCGGGGTGGCTTTCGCCAATATTTTTCAGGGGCTTCCCTTTGACCAGAACGGCTATTACGGCAGCTTGATCAGTCTGTTAAATCCTTATGGCATTCTGGGCGGGGCTTTGTTTCTCATGCTGTTTCTCGTTCATGGTGCGCTCTGGCTCGCCATCCGAATGCCGGGACAGCTTCAGCAGCGGGCCGCGTCCGCCGCAAGCAGGTTGTGGCTGGTGCTGGTTGTTGTCGCCGTGACGTTTCTGGGGGCCACCTGGGTGGTTACGCCGCTTTATGAAAATTATCTGTCCATGCCGCTCCTGTTTGTCGTTCCGCTCATCACGGTCGCGGCCCTGTTCGGGATCAAGGGGATGCTGGTTAAAAAAGATTTTTTAAAGGCCTGGATCAGTTCGGCCGCAACCATTGTCGGCGCGACGTTTTTCTGTATTATAGGTCTGTATCCGAATCTTTTTCCATCCAATATGGATGCCGCGGCATCCCTGACCGCGCACAACGCCTCCGCCAGTCCGTTGACCTTGAAAATCATGCTCGTTGTCGTGTTGATTTTTATCCCGGTGGTGATCGCCTATCAGGTGTGGGCGTACTTCATGTTTTCGGATCGGCTGAGCGAGAAAGACCTGGCTGCTGAAGAAGCGTATTAATCTCGAATTAAAAAAAGGAGAGGTGATGAAAAATATAATTTTGGGGGCGGCGCTTATTTTTTGGGTGGGTCTTGCCGGTTGGGCTGTCGCACAGAACACGGGATCTTCCGTTGTTATTTTTGAAAAAGGCAAAATGCCCCAGGTCGCTTTTCCTCATCATTTGCATCAGCAGAAACTCAATAATGAGTGCAACCTCTGCCATGATCTGTTTCCCATGCAGGCCGGGGTTATTAAAGAAATGATCCTTCAGGAAAAGTTGAAAAAACAGCAGGTCATGAATTCAAAATGCCTGAAGTGCCACAAGGATCGCCTTCAGGCCGGGCTTGCGGCAGGGCCTGTCAAGTGTACTGAATGCCACGTGCGGCCTGAATAAGCGTTTGGGGGACTGTTCATGTAACTTCTTAGAGGTAGAATCATAATATGTTAATTTAATTAGGATTATGGAGGTGGAAATGGATAAGTATGTATGCAATATCTGCGGGTATGTGTATGACCCGCAAGTCGGTGATCCGGACAACGGCGTCAAGCCGGGAACCCCATTTGATAAACTGCCCGCGGACTGGCAATGCCCGGTGTGCGGTGCGGAAAAGATTGATTTTTCAAAAGAGGATTAATGGTAAAACCGGCTTCAGACGTCCGCGCTGTCTTTTGGCGGGCCTGAAGCCGGTTTTTTTAACAAAAAAGCAAGCAGTCCCGTGGCATTGGCGCCGAAAGGCTGAAGCAAAGGAAGAGGAATAATGAAAGCAGTTGAAATTGCGAAAGACATTTACAGTGTCGGGGTTATCGACTGGAATATCCGGGATTTTCACGGGTATTCCACGGAACGCGGCAGCACCTACAACGCGTATTTGATTATTGATGAGAAGGTCGTGCTCGTCGATACGGTTAAAAAAGAATTCGCGGATCAACTCCTTGCAAATGTGGCCCAGGTGATTGATCCGAAAAAAATCGACATCATGATCAGCAATCATACGGAGATGGACCATTCCGGCGGATTGCCCCGGGTCATGCACGCCATCGGTGAAAGCAAGCCCCTGTATTGTTCCAAGATGGGACATAAAAACCTTTCCGGGCATTTCCGGCAGAAATGGAATTACCATCCGGTGGAAAACAACGAGGAGCTTGCCATCGGCCGCCGGGCCTTAAGTTTTATGGAAACCCGGATGCTCCACTGGCCGGACAGCATGTTCACCTATGTCAAAGGCGACGGAATTCTGTTTTCCAGCGACGCCTTCGGACAGCATTACGCAGGATTTGAGATGTTCGACGATGTGGTGGGCCATACCATCATGAGGCATGCGAAAAAATATTTCGCCAACATTCTGATGCTGTATGCGCCCAAAATTCTCAATCTGATTGAGTCTGTCCGGGAAATCGGCCTGGACATCCGCATGATCTGCCCGGACCACGGCATCATCTGGCGCAAGGACCCGGGGAAAATCATTGCGGCCTATGAAAAATGGAGCCGGCAGATTCCAGAAAAGAAAGCCATTATTGTTTACGACACCATGTGGCACAGCACGGAAAAGATGGCCGAAGCCATCGCCGCCGGTATTTTTGAGAAAGGCGTCGCGGCAAAGCCCATTCATATCCGCAGTTCTCATCGCAGCGAAATCATGACCGAAGCGCTGGACGCCGCAGCCATTGTGGTAGGGTCTCCGACCCTCAACAACAATATTTTTCCCACGGTCGCCGATGTTCTGACCTATATGAAGGGGCTCAAACCTAAAAATAAAATCGGGGCTGCGTTCGGGTCCTATGGCTGGAGCGGGGAGTCCGTCAAGCTGGTCCAGGCGGAGCTTGAGGCCATGAAATTTAATATCATCGAGCCGGGCTTGAAAATTCAGTATGTGCCGGATGAATCGGCTATGTCGGCCTGCGTCGATTTTGGCCGCCGGGTCGGCGACGCCGTGAACCAAATGTAAAGGACCTAAATCCCATGAAGATTCCGGTGGTGGAACTCAGCGACTGCATCACGTGCGGGATCTGCGAGGAAGTCAGCCCATTGGTGTTTCATATCAGCGACCTGGGATATGTCCAGGTGGCGGACCTTGAAACATATCCGGAAGAGGAAGTCAACGACGCCATCAAAAACTGTCCTGCGAAATGTATCGCGTGGGGAAATAGTTGAGAGGACGATCTATGAAAACGCTGCCGATGCTTGTCTGTTTATCGCTGGTTTTGGGTCTATGGGCGTTGAACCTTGAAAACGCCATTGCCGACGAAGCGGAAAGCACCTGCGTCAAATGCCACCGAACAATAACTCCCGGCCATGTGACGGACTGGGAGTCCAGCGGGCATGCGGAAATGGGCGTTGACTGTTCGGTGTGTCATGGGTCAGCGCATCAGAGCGGAAAAAATTCAAACCTCGCGGTGATGCCGGATGAAAGCGTTTGCGGCGAGTGCCACTATGACCAGTTCGAGCAGTTCAAAAAAGGCAAGCACAGCCATGGATGGAGCTCATTAAATGCCATGCCGGGGTGACCCATCTGGAACCCGATGAACTCATGGAAGGCGGTCGGGGGTGCGGCGGATGCCATAATATGGGAATCAAGAGCGACGCGGAAAAACAAGCCCTATCCGAACAGAGGTACCGGTATCAGAAAAATTCCTGCGATGAATGCCATACCCGGCACACCTTCGCCAAATCAGAGGCCCAGGACCCCCGGGCCTGCCAGCAGTGCCATATGGGCTATGACCATCCCCAATGGGAAATGTGGAGCAGCGCCAAGCACGGGACCCGGTGGTCGATCAAAGATCAGGGCCGTCTGCCGGAAACTGCCACAGCCCCGAAATGTCAGGATTGCCATCTGCCCGGCGGCACTCACACCAACCGCACGGCCTGGGGATTTTTCGGGGTCCGCCTGCCCATACCCGACCATCCTCAGTGGGCCGCTGACCGGACGACGATCCTCAAAGCGCTGGGCGTTTTGAACCCCGAAACCGGGGAACCCACGGACCGCCTGGCAACCATCAAGGATCTGGACATGGCCCGCCTGACCCAGGCGGACTGGCAGAATGAGCGGGATAAAATGATCAAGGTCTGCGCCGGGTGCCATTCCAAATCCTATGCGGAGACCCAGTTGAAAATGGGCGATGACATGATGCGCCAGGCTGACCGGCTCATGGCCCAGGCCATTGAGATCGTGGCGGCCCTTTATGCGGACAAGATACAGGAAAAGCCTGCGGAATATGCGTTCGCATATCCGGATTTCCTGTATTTCATGCGCACCGGCGGCAGGAGTCTTGAGAAAATGTCCCACATCGACCAGGTGCTTTTTGAAATGTACATGAAACACCGCATGCGCACCTACCAGGGATTTTATCATGTGAATCCGGATTATGCCTACTGGTATGGATGGGCTATGATGACCAAGGACCTTGCGGAAATTCAGGAACTGGACCGGCTTCTGCGCAAAATCCATGCGCCATCCGTTCTAAAGAATGCAGGGGAAAAATAGGCCGGAGCTGTTGTGGAACTGAAAGGCCGGAAGGCAAAAGAACGGGTGGGAAAATTGCTGGCCGCACCGGATTTCCCGGCGGCTCTTGACGTTCTGACCGCCTATCCGCCCCGGCAGAGTGCGAATTACCTGATCTCTTTTTTCTACGATTTGGATGAACGCCTTCGGTGGCGGGCCATTGCCGCCTTCGGGAGGGTGGTGGCACGGCTTGCCGATGAAAACATGGAATCCGCCCGGGTGATGATGCGGCGGCTTATGTGGAATTTAAACGACGAATCCGGCGGCATCGGCTGGGGGTCCCCGGAAGCCATGGGCGAGACGATGGCCCTTCATGCCGGGCTGGCCCGGGAATTTTCCCGAATTCTCCGCTCCTATGTGCGGCCGGATGAAAATTTTCTGGAGTATGCGATGCTTCAGCAGGGTGTTCTCTGGGGCATCGGGAGGCTTGCGCAAATCCGGCCGGAAGCCTTGCCGGAAACCGATTGCCATTTGCGGCCGTTTCTAAAATCCCCGGATGCCTGTCACCGGGGTTTTGCCGCCTGGGCTCTGGGCAATCTCAACAGCCGGGATGCGGTTGCGGATCTCGAAAATCTGAAGGATGATCCGTCTGAAATGCTGTTTTTTAATGACCTTGCGCTGTCAATCGTCAGCGTGGGCGCCCTGGCCCAGATGGCCCTGCTTAAAATTCGGGAAGACGCCCCGGAGAGCAGAACTTCCAGCATTGAACATTGAACATCGAACATCCAACGTCGAGCATTCAACATCGAACGCTGAACACTGAAACCTGACACCTTTTTACCCAAGGCACCGCCTTGGCAGGAGTTGATTATGTTCGTTCTCGGATTGCAGGGCAGCCCCCGTAAAAAAGGCAACACCACGGTTCTGTTGTCCGCTTTTATAGAAGAAATGAAAACGCGCGGGGTGCAAACACAGGTAATCAATGTTTGCGATAAATTCATCAAACCCTGCATCGGTTGCGCGAATTGCGAGCGCAAAGGGGTCTGCGCCATCGAGGATGATGACATGACCGGAGAAATCTACGGACTTCTCCGCCGGGCCGATGTCGTGGTGCTGGCCACGCCCATCTATTTTTACAATGCCACAGCCCAGATGAAGCTGCTCATCGACCGGAGCCAGGCCCTGTGGGCCCGGAAATACAAGCTGATGCTCACCGATCCCGGTCGGCCGGAACGAAAGGGAATTCTTCTGGCAGTGGGGGCCACCAAGGGAAGAAACCTGTTTGAAGGCATGATCCTGACGGCCAAATATTTTTTCGACGCCATCGGCGCGGAATTTTCCGGAAAGCTGACCTACTCGCGCATTGAAGATTTCGGGGATATGGAAAAGCATGAAACCGTCCGCCAGGACATCAAAACCGAAGTGGATCGCCTGTCGTCCCTGTTTCAGCGCAAAAAAATCCTGTTCGCGTGCCGGGAAAACGCGGGCCGCAGCCAGATGGCCCAAGCCTTTGTCCGGTATCATGCCGGCGGTCGCATCGACGCCCAGAGCGCCGGAAGCCAACCTGCGGAAAAAATCAATCCAATCATGGAAGAAGCCATGCAGGAATCCGGAATCGACGTTGCCTTTCAAAAGCCCCGGTCCATCGATGACGCCATCGCTGAATTCAAACCGGACATGATGGTCACCATGGGTTGCGGCGAGGAATGCCCCTTCGTTCCCGGAGTGAAATATGAGAACTGGGACCTTCCGGACCCGTCCGGAAAGCCCATCGAATTTGTCAGAACCGTCAGGGATGACATTGAACAAAAAGTTAAACACTTGATCGACAGGCTTTGAGGATTTTGTCCCAATGGCGAAATCCGATGGGAAAATTATTTCGCGCAGAGGCGCCGGGACGCAGAGGATAAGGACATCAAAGGATTTTCCCTCAGCGGTCTCAGCGTCTCAGCGGGAGAAACAAAAAATAATACTCACCAAAAACGAGTATATTTTTTCTTCGAATATCCATTAACGTGCGTCATTTTGGACAAGGGAGAGAAGCGATCGCGATCCGGAATCCAGAAAGGGAATAACTTAAGTGAAGTGGATATCCAGGTTTAACTTTTTTAAAAATATGGTAAGACCTTGACAAAAAAGCAAAATTTTGTCATCGTGTCCATATCCAAAGGCCATTATCGATCTATCGGTCCCGCCGGATAAAAGCAGGATGTCACTGTTTGAGCGGATGTTGCCACCCGTTCAGACGGAAATAGCGGCCGGTAAATTCGGCGTCACCCGTTTTGGCATTTTTTGGGGGGGCATATGATACGGATCATTTTCCATGACCCTTTTCAGCGCAGCCGTCCGCAGCGCCATTCCGCAATACTCCTTTTTCTCGTTGTCTTTTTTCTGACAAGTCTCTTGCCCGCCGATACCAGTGCCCGGGAGGCCATCGCGGAAGAATTGTTTGACATGGATCTTCGCCAGCTTATGGAAATGGAGGTGGTAACCGCGACCCGCAGCAAAGTCAAAATCAAGGATTCGCCTTCGGCCATCTATGTGATTACGGATAAGCAGATCCGGGAACGGGGGTACCGGACCCTGATCGAAGCCCTGGAGGACGTGCCCGGATTCTACATCCAGCACACCTATGGCCTGTTTCCGGACCTGATCCATCAGCGGGGCTTTGTCGGGAACAACCAGCGCAGTCTGGTTTATATTGACGGCATCCTGGACAATAATATCTCGGAGAATGCCATTTTGGGCGGGACCAGCCGCTACCCCCTGCATAATGTGGAGCGCATTGAAATCGTTGCCGGCCCGGTTTCCGCCCTTTACGGCCCCAATGCTTTTAACGGAGTTATTAACGTCATCACAAAGTCCGGCGCCGAGTTTACTAGAAGTGAGATCCAGACGTTTGCCGGTTCCTGGATGGATGAGGATTATGCAGCCGGCGGGGGCGCGTTTTCTATCAATGGGAATCTCACAGACAAAGAAAAGAAATTCGGCTACAGTATCGGCGGATACTACCTTAACAGCGACGGTCCGGATTTCAGCAACGTTCAGAATCTTGAAGCAAACGGGTTGGGGTACTGGTGGTCGGATGACTACAATAATTCCGGCGAGGAAACCTACAATCTCACCGCCAAATTCACGTTTGACCGGTTCCGGTTTGAAACCGTGAACTGGCAGTACCTTCAGGGGGACGGCACCTTCGCCAACGGCACTTATCAGATTGACAATGATGAAAATGGATTTACCGGATCATCATGGGATTTTAAAAATAACTCCGTGAGCCTCGGTCATCTCGCGGACATCCAGCCGCATTGGACGCTTGACAGTGAGGTGGTGGTGCGTCATACAGAACTGTTAAGTTCTAGTCACGAGTCCTATCCTAACACCCCCGGCCCCGACGCCTATCAGTCTCCCGAAGAAGTGAGCACGGTCAGCGGCTATTCCCGGCCGGACACCAGCTATGAACTGGAGGAGCGCCTGCGCTTTAATCCCTCCGAACGACTTGACGCCACCTTCGGCATGGAAGCCATTTCCTATGAAGTTCCCGATGGATATGGCTCTCCCGAACGTTTTAAATACGAAAACTTTGCGGGTTATATCCAGAACATTTACCGGCCGACAGAAATCTTTTCCTTAATCGGCGGGTATCGATTTGACCATAATACCGCTTACGAGGATGCCCATACCGTGCGGATGAGCGCCGTCGCAAATCCGGGCGATTACACGTTCAAGGCACTGTTCAGCACCGGATTCCGGGCCCCGACAGCGTGGGAGTTGCTCGATGAAACCCGGCAGCGGGAAAAAAATCCGGATCTGGACCCTGAACGAATGTGGTCTGCGGAGCTGGGCGCGGGATATGCGTTTTCCGCCAGGGGGCACGTC
>Ga0210049_1003577_pt1 | contig 13935 bp, 9 predicted proteins | sample CryGeyCG2014_300_2_FD_183964 | JGI IMG/M metagenome (GOLD analysis project Ga0210049, IMG submission 183964) | Groundwater microbial communities from aquifer - Crystal Geyser CG06_land_8/20/14_3.00 (SPAdes) (version 2) | ecosystem: Environmental > Aquatic > Deep subsurface > Groundwater | place...
TGATCGGGCCGATCTGGTCGAGGGACGAGGCGAAGGCGATCAGCCCGTAGCGCGAGACGCGCCCGTAGGTGGGTTTCATCCCGACGACCCCACAGAGCGCAGCCGGTTGGCGGATGGAGCCGCCGGTGTCCGAGCCAACGGCCAGCAGGCACTCGTCGGCCGCAACCGCCGCCGTCGAGCCGCCGCTCGACCCGCCGGGCACGGTGTCGAGGTTCCACGGGTTGTGGGTGGTGAAGAACCCCGAGTTCTCCGTGGAAGACCCCATGGCAAACTCGTCGAGGTTTGTCTTCCCAACGCAGACAGCGCCGGCCTGTGTGAGCTTCTCAACGACCGTCGCGCTGTACGGCGGCCGGAACTCGCCAAGGATCTTCGACGAGCAGGTAGTCCTTACGCCCGCCGTGCAAAGGACATCCTTGAGCGCGACGGGGATGCCGGTGAGCGGCCCTGGATCCTCACCTGCGGCGAGCCGGGCATCCAGCCCGTCTGCCTGCCGCAGCGCCAGCTCCCCCGTCACTGTCACGTACGCCCTAACCCGGTCCTCGACCTCTTGGACGCGCGCCAGGACGGCTTCCGTCAACTCCCGGCAGGAGACCTGCCGCTCCCGCACCAAGGCGCGTGCTTCATGGGCTGTTAGAGAGAATAGCTCCAAGTGGATCCTCCTGATTGCCGCAAAGAGGCGCAAACAGCGCAAAAGGGCCGGGTTTGAGGGCGGAACGCGTGAACTCCGTGATCTCCAGCTTCGTTGCCCCAGACTCATCAGGAGTCCGTCGCAGCAACACCGGGACTTTCCCGTCCGCAAGCCCTTTCTTGTGCCTTCTGCGCTTCTTTGCGGCTACCGTCCGGGCTTGCGGTCGGAGAGGACGAACTTCCTGATTTCCAGTTTCGGCGCTCCGAAGTTGATCAAGAGCCCGTGCTCGACGCGACAGGCTCGCAGATAGCCAAGTAGTTGAGCGATATGCTCGTCCGCGAGCGCGCGGCAGCCTTTGAGTTCGACGATAAGCTGGCCCTCGACGAAGAGGTCGGCGAAGTACTCGCCCAAGAGGGTGCCGTCTTCGTCGCGAACCGTCAACGGGTGCTGTTGCTCCACAGACAGACCGGCTTCACGCAACCGATGCGCCAAGCCGTTCTCGTACACCTTCTCCAAATGCCCATGCCGCAGGTACCGATGGAGCGCGTAGCTCGCCTCGCGCACCTGGTCGCACAGCACGAACACAGGGTCTTTCCCTTCCATAGGTCCCTCCTTGCGCCTTCTGCGCCTCTTTGCGGCTACCTAACCCTCCTCCACCACCCGCGGCACGCGGAAGGCGGTCTCCGTAGCGTCGGGCGCATTGGCCAGGACGCTTTCTACCGGCAGTGAGGGCTTGACCTCGTCTTTGCGGAACACGTTGGTCATGGGGATCACGTGAGAGGTGGGCGGCACGCCGCTGGTGTCGAGTTCGTTCAGTTTGTCGAAGTGCGCCAGGATCTGGTTCAGTTCCTCGGTGTAGCGCGCCTTCTCTTCGTCGGTGATGTCGAGTCTGGCCAACAGCGCCACGTGTTCGACTTCTTCCTTGGACAATCGCAAAGAGGATCCATCCCTTCGGCAGTTCCTGTTAGCGGACAGGCGAGGATTGTAGCACAGCTCAGCGCGATTCCCCGTGCCAAGCCGAGGGGCCGGGTGCCCGCTCACTCCACAATGAGCACCGGTCCCGGCCAGAAGAAATGCGCCACGATCCAGAAGGTCAGGACGAAGCAAATCCCTAAGATCAACCCAAAGGCGCCCGGGCGGAGTTTCCGCCACAACTGGTATCCCGCCCACCGCAGGATGCCGGCTTTCAGCAGCCAGCCCAGGAAGATCGACAGCCAGTAGCGCTCCAGCGGCCAGCCGATCCACGCCACATATCCCACCGGATGGAACGGCCACCAGACGAACTGCTGGCGCATCTTCACCAGAAAGAACGTCACGAGTCCGCCGGACACCATGGAGGTCCAGTCGCCCGAGGTCATCGGTTGGGGAGTCTGCATGAACGAGGCGAGCCCGGCGGCCGTTCCCTGCGCCGCCCGACTGGGCCACCAGCCTAGCTTGCCGACGCCCGAGTTGTAGATGACAGACAGCGACGTGACGTGACAGGTGAGAATCGCCAAGCAGATCGAGGCGAACATCGCCCACGTGACCTGTCGGCGGTTCAGGTTGGCCAGCGAGCCGATGCGGAACCCCTGCAGGACGGCAGGCATGTTCTGCGTGGCGGTGCTGCGGATCTGCACCCAGCTCAGCATTGTCATGACCGTGAGGTTCTGCGGTCCCAGCCGCTTGCACCCGATGACGTCGAAGAGCAGCTCGTTCAGCCGGAACGGCGAGGTGTAGATGAACATGCCGCCTTCGCAGATCACCCGGCTGACCACAATGGCGACGAGGGGGAACAGCGCATACAGCATCAGCGCCCACGGCACCGACACACCGGCCGCGGACGCCCATGCCACCAGTGCGCCGAATGAAAGCACCGCCCCCCAGAACGCCACGCCGTACGGCAGCGGATTGTCGGCGCCGTCAGTCTTTGTCGGTAGGCCGACGGCTCCCCGCACGATGTCCTTCAGATGGAGCCGCGCCGCCCACAAGGTCGCCCCTGCCAACACCAGGTAGCCGCCCACCGTCTGGAACTGGAAGAAGTCAGCATGCTGGAACAGCCCCATCGAGTAGCGAGTCATCTCGAGGAACTGGCGCAGGATATAGAAGAACCAGAGGCTGAACGACACCTCGCTGGTCAGCAAGTAGGCGATGCCGACCATCTCCGGGTAGAAGTGCAGCGGGATGCCATTCCACTCCGATGCCGGCCCGCCGCCGAAGAGCACGCCGGTGTCGCCCTGAAGCTTGAGGTCGGGGATGATCGGGTAGTAGGTGTGCAGCCCCTTGATCACATAGAGCCCGGCGCTGAAGGCGAAGCAGCCCCACATCAACCTGCTCCGCAGCAGTGACGAGAGTGCGCCCTTCTCATCGTCCACCACCTCGACGGGCACTTGGGCCAGGGGGTATGTCAGCCGCTCGTGCCGCTCCCACTGCCGCGAGAGCATTGCCGACCAGCACATGATGCTCCAGTAGAGCACGAACCAGTAGGGAGTCCAGACGGCGAACGTGGTCAACCATCCCGCATACGGAACGCCGCTCCCCGCCGGAATCCCCTGGAAGAGGTCGGTGATTACCTTGGCGTCGGGGTCGAGCGAGGGCACGAGCCAGGGCTTGATATGCGGCGTGAACAGGTCGAGGTACTGCCCGCGGGCGCCGCTGAGGTATGTCAGCCCGGCCGTGTTGAGGTAGATGTGCTGCGCAAACTCCTGCCCGGGGATGGCCGCCATGGCCAACAACATGACGAAAATCAGTAGCAGCTCGGCGCGAGAGAGCTTCCACTTCGCGACCAAGCGCCCGACCCCGGCGTTACCCAGCACCAGCAGCAGCAGCAGCGAGATCGCGCCTCTGGGCAGATAGCCCGTCCCGATGATCTCGTAGCGCAGAAAGACGGAGTAGCATCCCGCCACAGAGAAGGCAATCACCAGCAGGAAGCCGAGAACCAGCGAGCGGACGGTGATCCCCGCGGGTCTGGCTGTGACCGGCTCGCGGAAAGACTGTGTGGGGAACATGGGGTGGTCCTGTCGGTGAGTATGGCGTCCACGGAACGGAGCGAACATAAGCCTGCTCCGGATCGCCACATTTTCTGCCAGAATGCCCAGAGCAAGTCGCCCAATTGTAAGCGAAGCCCCGTAGCCGAGTCAACCGGAGAGGGGACAGGGGCCCAACAGGGCTCAATCGACCACGCTCTGACCGCGAAGAGGTAGCCATGTCAATAGAACTCCAGCCAGACAAGCCAGTGTTCCCAATCAGCGTAACGGCCGACTTGGTCGGGCTGAACTGCGCGACGTTGCGCACCTACGAAAAGGAAGGACTGCTCACCCTCGCGCGCCGTGGAACGGCAAAGCGGCCGTACTCGCTACGGGACGTCGAGCGGCTCCAATTCCTCTTCTACCTCACCCGGGTGCAGCGAATCGGCATTCCGGGCTGCCGCTACATTCTGGACCTTCTCGACCGGATCTGCGAGGAAGACCGGAAGGCGCTGTTGGCGGAGGCTGCGAAGGCAGTCCGGGAGCTGCCCGACAGCGCCCCAGAAGAGGACGTCGTGCCGCCGCCAGCGACTGAAGAGCCAAGCCCCAAGGCGGCCGCCGGGCGGAAGCGCACCACCAAGCCGAAGGCGTAGCCCCCTCAGGGCGTTGCGCGGTCAGCCTGGAAGCGACGGCGCTGCCAGCGGACGTTCTTCGGCGGCCGGCAGATGGCGGGAGCGGCGCCTATTCCACGCCTGCCCAGGGGTGGGATAGGCGTTGGAGCATTGGCCCATGCGGAAGACCAACGCGTACCGGGTACTGGAGAAGGAGCGCGTCCCCTTCGAATGCCACGAGTTTGCCGCCACTGCGTTCACCTGCGAGGAAGTGGCGGAGAAGCTGTCGCTCCCCCTCACCCAGGTGTTCAAGACACTGGTCGCGCGGGGCGACCGGACGGGTCCGTTGCTGGCATTGCTCCCCGGCGACCGCGAACTTGACCTGAAGAAGCTCGCCGCCATCTCGGGCAACAAGTCGTGCAAGCTGGTCAAGAAAGCAGAGGTCGAGCAGTTGACCGGCTACCTGCCAGGAGGCTGTTCTCCCCGCGGGCAGAAGCGCGGCTACCCGGTGTACGCCGACGACTCCGTCTCTGGGCACAGTGTCGTCAGCATCAGTGCCGGGCTGCGTGGGGTCCAGCTTTTCGTGCCGCCGAATGAGTTGCTTCGCCTTACCAAAGCCACGGTCGCTCGCTTGGTCAGCGAGAGGGCGGGGGCAGGCGTGTAGCAGCGCGACGGGGCTTGGGAAGAAGGGCCGCCCTCCTCCTGCTTCGGGCGGCAGGAGACCCGCGTCCCTGCGGTCACTGGCGGGATTGGAAACCTACCTGAGTGGGTAAATGATATCCTCGGTAGATCGGCGGGGCGGCGACAGACAGGCGCCGGCGGCGCGGTGCCACCATCAATCGCGAAAGACACAGCATGGCGTCCCTGGAGACGGCAACTGAGCGACCCCGGCGACGGGCGCTGTTGGCAGCGTTGAGCTGCGTCGCAGTGCTGGTTTCCGCGGGCGGAGCCGGGGCAGACCTCCTCGACAACTTGGACCTGTCCGTGCACGGCTACCAGACGTGGACTTGGCGCAACAACAGCGTCTCCGGAGGGCAAGCCAGCGGCACGGCCTTCGGTCTGGACAACTACGGCTACGACTCCAGCTTCGACAACAACACCTCGCTCACCATCGACGGCGAGATCATCAATCGGGTTCGGCTGCACGGCAACATCAACAAGAGTCGGTTCATGCCCACCGACCGTCGGTACTATCTCATGTACGACGGTGATAGAACCGACGTGACCTTGGGCGACCTGAACGCCAGTCTCTCCGGGAATGAGTTCGCCACGTTCTCGCGGACGATGCGCGGTCTCGAGATCGACACGACTCTGGGCAAGAATACTGGGTTCAGCCTGCTGACCTCCAAGACCGATGCTGCCGTAAAGCAGGACGTTCTGGCCGGGAACAACACGGTCGGCCCGTACTACCTGACCCGCAACCCGATTGTGGACGGGAGCGAGCAAGTCTGGGTAGACGAGCAGCTCAAGCAGCGCGGCGTCGACTACATCATCGACTACGACTTCGGCGTCCTCACCTTCCAGGGCGTCAACGTGATCCCGAGCACCTCCACCATCGCGATCAGCTACGAATACGACGCGCCCGGGCGGACGGCGGGAACGCTGATCGGGATGCGCGGCACGATTCCCCTGTCGCCGAAGCTCACGCTGGGCACCAGTTTGCTGATGCAGCGAGCAAGTGGCGGCAGCGGCGGCGGGACCCAGACCGGGACGGTGTCCCACCGCGAGGAGTTCTTTGGGGCAAACTCCGTCGGCCCCTACTCGCTGATCTACCGCCCGCTTGTGGAGGGCAGCGAGGTCGTCACGGTGGGCACCGCCGTGCAGGTACGCAACACGGACTACCAGCTCAACTACGTGAGCGGGCTCCTTACCTTTGCGCGCCCAGTCTCGACGGCGGCACTCATCGTCGTGGACTACAGGTACGAATCCGCGCTGACGCCGCCCTCACCCGACCAGCAGATTCTCGGTATCGATGGCGCGTGGAAGTTCAGAGAGAACGCCGGGCTGAACTTCGAGATGGCCTATGCCTCCGGCGGGCGCAAAGCCGGCGACACCAACCCCGAAAACGGGCTCGCCTTCAACCTGCGAGGGGCGGGGCAGTTCGGCAAGCTGGACGCCGCGGTGGGTCTGCGGAAGGTGTCCGACGGGTTCCGCCGGCTCGAGAGCACGGGCTTCCAGCGCAACGAGTCCGGAATGGACCTGACCCTCAACTACAAAGCCAGCGAACACGTCAACGTCCAGTCCCGCTTCAACAACTACACCAGCGATGGCGCCCTCAACTTCGGCGTGACCGGGGCGTTCAACCAAGGGCTGACCAACTCCACCAGCCTCAGTGGGAAGAACAAGACCAGCCAGTTGTTTGGCACCGTCACCCTCGCCTACCCCGAATGGCCCGAGCTTCGGCTGAGCTTCCAGCGCATGTCGAACAACGCCGCGACCTCCACCAACTCGTCCTCAATGACTTCGGCGGACCTGGTCTACCGGCGAGGCAAGCTGTCCACTCAGGGCCAAGTGAGCCTCTCCGACCAAAGCTACTCGTCGGGTGGGGCCGCGCTCAGTGGATACACCAACATGCTGGGCGCCAACGGCAACCAGACCCGTTCCGGCCGCCTCAGCTTCGCCTATGAGGCGAGTGAGAAGCTCCGGGGCGGCATCGACCTGGCGGCAACCGCCGTCCTGTCTGGAAGCAAGACCACCTCGATCTCCGACACGCTCAATCTGGGGCTGTCGTGGAGCCCGACCTCCAAGTTGATGGTCTCGCTCAACCACTACCTCTCCGACAGTGAAGGGGGCTACTCGGGCGGCTCCAGCTACGGCGGGGGGTTCTACAGCAGCTACGGCGGCTTTGGGTCGTCCTCTGGCGGCGGCTACGGCGGCTACGGCAGTTCCTATGGCGGCTATGGTGGCTCCAGTTTCGGCGGGAGTTCCCTGGGCGGCTACGGCTCCGTCTCCCCGAGCAGCTACGGGAGCTACTCGTCGTACGGCAACTCGATGGGGAGCTCATACGGAGGGTATGGCGGCGGTGGGTACAGCAGCGGCGGGTACAGCGGCGGCTACACCTCATACCCCTCCTACGGCACGGGGAGCTACAGTCAAGGGGGCGGCTACGGCCAATCTGGACTTTGGGGATCGGGCACAAGCGGCAGCTACTCCCCCGGGTTCACCAACCCGACGGGCGTCAACTACGGCGGCGTGGGCGTGGACAGCAGCTTCGGTCCGGGCTCTGCCAGTCTGTTTGACGGGCTGGGCGCCACCTCGTCAGGTGGCATCTTCGGGACAAGTCGCTCCTCGCTGACGCCACGGACCAACACTCGGCAAGGCCTTCGGTCCTCTGCTGCTGAGGTCAAGACGGACCTCGGCGAGTCAAGCAAAGCCCCCAATATCGCGACCACGGTCACCATGCGCGGCCGCGTGGAAACAGACGAAGACCAGCCCCACCCCCTCCAGGGCGCCAGAGTGGTCTTGGGCGGGAAGGTCACGACCACCGACGAGAACGGTAGATACGAATTCGTCGACCAGCAGGTCGCGCCGCTGACCGCCACGACGGTAGCGTTGACCGTCAGCAAAGACCAGTACGGCACCGTGCTCGACGACGAGGTGGAGTTTGCACTCGGCCAGGAGACCGAACTGGACTCCGTGCGCCTCCCGCCGCGGCCGGACACGGGATCGGTGGCTGGACAGGTAGTGCGGTCCGTCGATAGTGGCTTTGTCGTCAACGCCAAGGTCACGATCGGCGAAGGAGAAGGCGCACAGTCAGCACGCACCGGGGACGACGGCAAGTTCGAGTTGAGTGGCGTCCCTGCGGGTCAGCAGAGCTACACCGTTTCACAGAGCGGCGCGACCACCGCCACCGGCGTGATCGACGGCGTCGTGTCAGGGAAGACAGTGTCGTTGCCGGACAACGTCAAGCTGGTCCCTGCGAGCAGCGGCGGCAAAGGCGCCGAGAACACTGGCGCCACGAAGGCCGCGAGTAGTTCCGGCCGACACCCGCTGATCGCCCTTCGCAGCAGACTGGCGCCGGTTCCGCCGCTGCCCATTGTCTACCCCGGCCGCCAACTCAGTCTGACGACGCAACCACAGAAGAGCCGCTCGGTCTACACCACGCTGACGGGGCAATACGCGTTCAGCGACCGACTGTCGATGAACACCAACTTCAGCCACCAAGTCAGCGACGGCACCGGCTACGTCAGCAACAGCACGTCCAACGACCTCTCGATGGGCCTCTCCTACCGCGCCTCAGACAAGCTGTTTCTCCTTGGTCAGTGGACCGGGCAGACGTTGACCTTCCTCGATGTCGGCGGCGACACCACCAGCAATATCCTCTGGCTGGGCCTGCAGTGGGGGGGCGTGTCCGGTCTCAGCGCCACCCTGGACTACCAGAACATGTCGACCTCCAGTCCGGGCACGTTCGGAGGCACCGGGCTGACCGGCGGGCTTGGCGCCGAGACCGACCCGCTCACCGGCTCCACCAACCTGGGCACTTCCACGATCACGCTGGGCCTGCGCTACCCCGTCATGGACCGGATGCACGCCTTTGGCGAGTACCAGCTCGTCGGCAGCAGCGGCAACGACCTCTACGCCAGCGATCGCAAGAGCCTCCGGTTCGGGTTGGAGTATGGACTCAACCGGGTCATGTCACTGACCGCCGAACTACAAAAGATCGACTCCTCGAGCGGGCATGACAGCAATAACGACTACTCGGCTACAATCATGTCGAGCCAGTTAAGCCTCCGCTTCTGAGCCTTCGTGCCCGCACCGACGGAGGCGGGGTCGTACGCGGGACCCAATGACCGGACTGACACGCAACATGCGGAAGGACCAAGGGAAGCTTATGCATAGAGGCTCACTTCTACTTGCGGCACTGCTCGCCGGACACGCGACTTGGAGCAACGCGGAGTCGGCCACCTCTCGGTCGCTCTCCAACGCCCCCTTCGCCAGCCAGGCGCACGGCCTGGTGGGAGCCCTCGCCGTAGACGGCGCGCCAACCCGCGCTCCGACCGACCAATATGCGCTCACGTCGGCGGCGCTGAGCCGAGCCGCCCGCAGCATGGACCCACGGCTGTCGCAGCTCGTGCGCCAACTTCGGCGACAGCCGCGGCTAAGTCGTCGCGCCCGGTTCTTTGTGGACCGCCGGTCCGTCAGCGTGGACCGCGGCCGGTTGGTGCTGCCGGAGTTAGTGTCGACCTCCCGAGGACGGATCGGCGGCGGCCGCCTGACCGTCAACCCCAGCGGCTGGTCCACCCAAGATACGGCCCGCATTCAGAACTTCGTCGGGGAAGCGATGCCCGTGATCGAGCAAGTCTACGGCAAGCCGGCGTTCACCGTGACGGTCACGCTCCTGAAGGACAGCGCCCTGTCCGACAGCACCGACCCGCACAAATGGATCATCGGCTCTTACAACGCCTCGACGAGCACCATCCACATGCCGCCGTTCGGCTCCGGCGGAGCGGACCGCTTCGACGCCGATCCCGAAGCGGAGTGGAACCTCGTTCACATGCTGCTGCACGCCTTCCACGACGACGCCCAGTTCAGCTTTGACGCCTGGGAAGAAGGGTTCGCGCGGGCCGCTTCCATTGTCGTCATGGCCCAGCTTCGCACCAATTTCGTCAACACGGTGCTGCGTATCAGTCCGAACTGGAAAGGACCCAACTACGAGCAACAGAACTACCCCGAGCTGGCCTGCGCTACCTTCTTCAACGGGTTCGAATGGATGGCTGCGCAGCGCCTGTGGGCTTCACCCATGGCCTGGCTGAAGGCGTATGCCGAGAGCCCGACGTTCTTCAGGGATTTCAACGAATCGTACTACGCCGCCCTCGATCCAGCCGCCGCCGTTCCGTTGTCCGGAAACGTGCCCGCACTCAAGCAACTGGCGGCTTCGCGGGTGCCGACTGTGGAGGGGCTCCCCTTCGCGGCGTGGTTCAACCAGCAGCACGTCCTCAACTCCAGCGTGTTCACCGGCAGGAAGCTCTACGCCGCAGCGTTCCCGTCGGTCAGCAGCCTGCCCAACACGACAGACATCGGCTACGGACCCAACATCTGGCTGCAGTACTTCGAGACGGGCCAGACCGGGGCAGAGACGCCCCTGAGCGGGAAGGTCCAGTTCACGTACCGAAACGACCGCAGTGACGATCTGTTCGCAGAAGAGGGAAACGAAGCCACCATCGTCGACGGCATCGCGCTGCACAGCCCGCTTTTCTTCAACGTGGGCGGTCCGAACCGGATCGAGCTCGACACCTACACCGGCGCGTTCTTCCGCACACTGCCCTACCCGCACGAGGTCATTGGGACGGTCTCCGGGGGCGACCCCGTGTTCAATGACCTGTGCGGCACGGTCGCCGGCAGCGACGAAGGAACGCTGGCCATCACAGTTAGTGGCAGAAAGGCGGCGACAAGCGTCCCGGCCAATGTCACCCGAGGGGTGTTCTGGGTACCCGCGGACACGTTCGATCTCAGCGGCCCGCTGCGGCTGAGCTTCACCTATACGCCCACCGGCGGGGGGCCGACGGTCACGTTCCAGCGCAATGTCGCCTACGACTACTACGTCTTGGGCTTCCAGGCGCCGGGCGCAACCACGAAGCTCACCCACACCTTCACCTACGGCACCACCGGCTTCCAGCTAATGTCGGTCCCGCTTCGCCCGGTGGCAGACGACGAAGCGACCGCCTTGGGCGTCGATCCGGGCAAGTTGCTCCTGGCCCAGTACCAGCCCCGCAGAGTGGCGGGTGCCGGCGATCCTGACCGGTACGAGCTGTACCCCAATCTCAGCTCCCGAATCGGCCCCGGACAAGGGTACTTCCTACGCGTGCTGCAGAACACGCCCGTGAAGGTGGAGGGGACGCCGGTATCGACCAGCTTCGAGATCCCGCTCCCGGCCGGCTTCAGCTTGATCGGGCAGCCCTTCAACCACCAGACAGCCCTCAGTTCGCTGAAGGTGCGTCTCGGCAACGGCGACCCGGTGAGCCTCTCGGCTGCCCAAGGGAGCGGTCTTATCGGGCAGGGTCTCTGGAAATTCAACCAGGGCAGCGGATACCAACTCGAGACCAACCAGCTCGACCCGTGGAATGCCTACTGGATTCGCATCACCAATCCCGAGGGGGCGACGCTGGTCGTCCCGCCCACGGCGAAGAGCCGTGCTGCCGCCCTGCCGGCAGGAGCGAATCGCGGCCCGCTGGGGGACCCGCTGCCAGCCGGAAGCTGGTGCTTCCGGCTGGCAGCCCGGACGGAGGGCGCGCAGGACTCCGACAACTTCATCGGCGTCGCACCCGGCGCCGCCGAGACGCTGGACCAACAGCGAGACATCGTCCAGCCGCCGGAGCTGGGCGGCTACGTCTCGCTCTACTTCCCCCATGCCGGCGCCGGCGGCGACGTGACGAAGCTGGCCGCTGACTTCCGCGCGCCATTCAGCGGGACGAAGACGTGGGACATGGTTGTGGAAACCGACCTCCCGGAGCGAGACATCCACCTTGTCTGGGACGACCTGTCCTCACTGCCCGGGAACTTGCAGCCGTTGCTTGTCGATGTGGACGGCGGAGTCAGCCGGTACATGCGCACCTCCTCCGGCTACACCTTCCGGACCGGCGCCACTCGCAGCCCACGGCGGTTCCAGGTTGTCCTCAACGGCTCCTCAAGCGGGCACTTGGTGTTGGGCGCCATCACGCCGGTGCGGGGGCCGCGTGGGTACCTCGTCTCCTACAGTGTTTCTGCTCCAGCCGAAGTTAGTGCGCAGATTGTGAACACCGGCGGGCGGCTGGTCCGACACATGTCCGCCAGCCGCGCCGCGCAGCCCGGGCTCAACTCCTTGTTCTGGGACCTGCGCGACGAACAGGGCCGCGCCGTCCCCCGGGGCTTCTACCTGTTGCAGATGATGGCCCGCGACGATCAGGGACGAGTAGTGCGGGCAACCCGAAGCGTCCAGGTGATGCAGTAGCGCTCACGAACGGGGTCCGACCCGAACTGCGCCGAGCGTGCTGCCTAAGTCTCCCAACCGGTCTGAAAGGCAAACCAATGAAGCGATTCTGGCTCCTACTGCTCTGTGCTGTCGTTCCGCCTGTCCTGCTGATCGGCGGGTGCGGCGGAGGAGGGGGCACTCCGGCGGCGCCGACAACAGTCACCGTCCGGGGGAAGGTGGAGACCGAGGGAAGCGATCCCGCGGCGATTGCCGGCGCCCGGGTCGTGCTCGGGGGCAAGACGACCACTACCGACAGCAACGGCGCTTTCGAGTTCAAGGACAAGGTCGTGACGGCCGTCACCCGAGCAACGGTCACCGTGGCGCTATCGGTGAGCAGAGACCAGTACGGGACCCGCTTGGACGACACCGTCGTGTTGACCATCGGCGCCACGAAGACACTTGAGACCATCCGGTTGCCGGCGCTTCCTGGGACGGGTACGGTCAGTGGCAAGGTGGTCCAGTCCACCGACGGCGCAGCCCTCGTGAATGCGAAGGTAACCCTCGGTACCGGCAACTACGCCCAGAGCGGGCGCACGGACGACAACGGTCTCTTCCAGGTGAGTGGGGTGTTGACCGCAGAGCAGGCGTACCGCGTTACGAAGACAGGATTTCTTCCCGCGGCGGGGGTTGTGGACAACGTCGTTCAGGCGCAGACCACCGAACTGCCGGGCAGTATCAAGCTTGTGCCGTCCGGGGCGAAGGCGACGGTGTCGGGTACGGTCCGCGACGAAGACGGCAATGCCCTCGCGCAGGCGACCGTGAAGTCCGGGACGGTCACCGACCAGACGGACGCCCAAGGCCGCTACGAGTTGGCGAACCTCTCCGCCGGCACGCAGACACTGACTGCCTCCAAAGACGGTTTCAACAACAGTGTGCGAGAGGTCGAGGTCACCGGCGACCAGGGGGAGATCGACTTTGTGCTCTTCAGCAGCAACGAACTCGGCAGTCTCCCCACGACTCCGTTCAACCTGGCCGGGAGAATCGTGGATGGGACCGGCAATCCCGCTAGCGACGCGACGGTGACCGCCGTGAAGCAAGGCGACCAGACCGCGTCCGCGAGTTTGGAAACAGGCGCAGATGGGAAATTCTACCTATTCGTTCCGCCGGGCGCATACACCATCCGCGCCGAGAAGGGCGCGCAGTCAGCCACCAAGGCGGTTACGCTGCCCACCGGCGGACAGATCGTCACCGAGATTGTCTTGACTTTGGGCTGACTCCGGTCCCACTGAGGTGGGCGCCGGACTGAAGCACGTGCCGCGCCCACCCACTCCGCCCGGGCCGGTGAAGGAGAGAAACGATGAGGAACTGGATCGTCGCGTGTGGAGCGGCCGTACTGGCATTCACGCTGGGAGGATGTGGTGGCGGCGGCGGCGGAGCGGGCAACCTGGCCCCCGGCGCCGTGACGACCGTCGGGAGGGTGACCGGCGAAGTGCGGGACGCCAACGGGCTGACGGTCGCGGGTGCAACGCTGACGGTGCGAGGAACCGGCATTAGCCTGCTGACCGACGCCGACGGCTACTTCCTACTGCAGAACGTGCCGACCGGGAACCAGATCATCGACGTGACCTCCAACACCGTTGTGGTCAGCAAGACCGTCACGGTCCTGGCGAACCAGACTGTCAGCGTTGGGACCCTCTCGGTCACCGGCACCGGCGGCACGGGCGGTGGGACTGGCGGCGGCGGCACCGGCGGCGGAGTGAGCCCGAACAGCCCTCCGCCACCGCCGTTCTGATCCCGGTTGGACACCACCACCTGACCGCGACCCCAAGCGCGTCCCGCTGAAGGTAGCCCGAGGCGCCAAGCCGA
>Ga0210049_1003584_pt1 | contig 13928 bp, 11 predicted proteins | sample CryGeyCG2014_300_2_FD_183964 | JGI IMG/M metagenome (GOLD analysis project Ga0210049, IMG submission 183964) | Groundwater microbial communities from aquifer - Crystal Geyser CG06_land_8/20/14_3.00 (SPAdes) (version 2) | ecosystem: Environmental > Aquatic > Deep subsurface > Groundwater | place...
AAATTGTTAGTAAAGAATGAGGAAGAAGTTAAGACTAAAGTTAAGTCTGCCTACCCAAAATTTCTTGACCGCTGTCTGCAAAATCGCCAGCTTTTAAAGGGTTGGTTTGAGAAGACATTTGAAGTAAGAGGAGGTAAATATTGTTTGGTTTAAAATTCATTCTTTTGCTTATTTTAACCGGGGGGATAATTGCTTATGTTGGTGACCTCTTGGGACGGAGAGTAGGACGAAGAAGACTTACTATCTTAGGTCTGCGTCCTAAATGGACAGCAATTATAATTACCATTATCAGTGGTATATTGATTACTTTAGTTACTTTAGCCGCCTTAAGCGTGGTCTCAGAAAATGCTCGGGATGCCTTGTTTAGAATGGAGAAGATAAAAAAGCAAGTAATTGCCTTAGGGAAAGACTTAAGAGTCCTAAAGGGAAGATATGGTCATCAGCAAAAGAATCTTCAGCAGAAGAGAAAAGAGCTAAGAGAGAAGGTAAGGGACCTAAGAGTGCTTTCCAAGAGAACAAAGGTAGAAAGGAAGGAGTTTTATAGGCTGCAAGAGGAATTAGAAAAAGTTCTTGCTCAACGCAACCAAATCCAAGAAGAGCTATCTAAACAGGAGCAAAGAATAGTTAAATCTAGGGAAGAAGCAGAGAAGTTAAAGGCTACCAAAAGAGAGCTGAATCTTAGACTGAAGGAGTTAAAGCAAAAAGAGGTTGGATTGGAAGAAAAGATAAAAAAGTTAAGAGTAATTGGTGACGAGGTTTTTGCTCGCTTAAGAAAAGCCCAGTTGGAGAAAGAGAAGGCTGAAGCAGGCCTGGAAGAGACTAAAGCTGGTCTTCTAATCTTTAAGTCCGGGGAGGAGGTCATCCGGGCAGAAATCCAAGGGGGAGGGGAAGGCTCAGCAATAAGGTCCTCTTTAATTGAGATTCTTAAGAAGGCAAACAAGATAGCTTTATCTCGGGGGGCAAAGACTAAAAAAGCCCAGGAGGGGATTGTCGTTTATCAAAAACAATTAGAAGAAGTTGTTCAGACCCTAAAGATAGGGCCAGCTGATATGTTGTTAAGATTATTCTCTACTCAGAATGTAATAGCTGGTGAGCCTCTCTATCTTAGGTTTGACTTTGTGGAGAATAAGATAATTTTTAAGCAGGGTGAGGTTCTTATTGAGAGGATTATTAAGCAAGGTATATCTCAGGATAGATTGGAACAAGAATTGCTCCTTCTTCTTCAGGAAAGTCGCCAGCTTGCTTTGCAAAAGGGGGTGCTCACTGACCCTCAAGGGGAGATGGGGGAAATCAGTGCCTTTAAATTTTATGATTTAGTTGATTTGATAAAAGGGTCAGATGTTAACCTAAAGGTGCAGGTAGTGACGATAAGAGACATTTATACCCGCGGTCCTCTGGAGATAGATTTGAAAGTAATAAAAATAGAATAAGAAATGTCAAATGCCAAAATCATTTATGGAGTGCACAAAGCTGTTGTTGCATGCATTGACATGGTCAATGCACTCCAAATGAGGATAAAGGTGATAAAAAGTCAGGTAGTGCTGGCTATTGACCCCGGTAAGGAAAAGTGTGGGTTAGCAGTGGTGGATAGGGACAAAGGAGTGTTAAAGAAAAAGGTTGGTTTATCCCTGAATTTAGAAGAAGAGATAAGGGAGATGATAAAGGATTACTGTCCTTCTTTAATTATCCTTGGTGATCGCACCGGGAGTAAGGAGATAAAAAGAAGTTTGATTGAGGCAAATTTAGGTTTAGATATCCGGGAGGTGGATGAACACCTTTCTACTTGGGAGGCTGAGAAGCGTTTTTTAAAAGAAAATCCTCCCCGGGGCATCTGGCGTCTTATTCCTCAATCCTTACAAATACCAAAAGAACCCTTTGATGATTATGTAGCTGTAATCTTGGCGGAAAGATATTTTGCGACTACGAATAAACCACAGATTAACACAGATTAATACAGATAATGTAATCGCCAATTTTAATTGGCGCTGATATAAAATCAGCGATTACAGTGTTTATCTGTGGTTTTTGACAATACCCTTTTAATTGGCGCTGATATAAAATCAGCGATTACAGTGTTTATCTGTGGTTTTTGACAATACCCTTTGAGGAAGATGGAGGTAGAATATGAAAAGGAGAGCAAGGTTTTATTCTCTAATAATAATTAGTTTATTGAGTTGTACTTCTCCTCTAAAAGGGAACTCTTTACTTAAGAGGACCATTACCCGCCAAGTAGACCCGATTATCGTGAAGGGAGAAGACTTAAGTAAGTTCTTAGGCAAAAAGGTAAATAGTCTTTATTTATATGCTAATCGGGGTCAAACCTCCGTAGAGACGACCCGACGGGTCGTCTCTACCGACCCTGTGGGGTCTGACCCCGAAAAGTTTGTGCCTATTCCTTTTCAAATAGACAGAAGAGATTCTCAAGGAGATTTAATCTTCCCTTCCTCTAGCGTAAACCCCGTTAGAAATCAAAGATTTCTAAACGGGGTAAATTCCAAATCCCAAATCTCAAATTCCAAAAATCTGAACTTTGGGAAGGATTCTAATTCTTATAGTCTCTTGAGTAATAATGATGAACTTGTCTTTATGGCTAAAGACTTAGGGAATAGAGTCCTCCAAAAAGATTGGATTGAGGATGCAGAAGAGGGCTTGGAGATTGAAGTAATTGACCCCCTTAATGGTTCGAAGGGGTGGGCTTACCTCTTTTCCTTTTCTTCTCCAAAGAAGAAGTCTTCTCTTGACTATGTTGATTATCTGCCTAAAGAGAATAAGATTAAAGCCCAGAGGTATATTGTAGGATTTTGCCCGCAGGCAGAGATGGTCTTTGATAACCTTACTATTACTAAAACTGGAGGCGGAGATGGGGTTGACATCTTTGATCGTTTTAAGGTAAGAGTTGAGGCCAGAATGTTTTTAGGGGTTCGTTTTTCCAAAAATGAGGAGGATTTTACCTCTCAGGTAACTGGTTACCTAGATGGTCCGGTAAGGGTGATTAGAAGGTCAAAGAGTAGGACTAAAGTATTTGGAGTCTTTTCCACCCCCTGGGCAAATTCCGATTTCACTGCTTATTGCAGCTTTTTTAAACTTCCCATCATTATTAATCTACCTTTTGATCTAAGTTTACTCTTATCAAAGCTTTCTCTGCGGATGAGTGCTGATGCCAGCTTGATTACCGGAAGGAAATTTTATAACTCTAATAATCTTAAAGGAGTTGAGCTTGACGGGGTTATGTCTAAAAAAGAGCACAAGCTGGATTATGGTCCGGCTAAATGGTTAGTGGTAGCCGGGACAAGAGAAGGTGATACTGGGACCTGGCTAAACCGACTCCTCATTCCTCCCTCTTCTGGCCTTATCCCTAATCTTTATTATCAAGATGACCTTGAGGCTCTGGATGGGCCAGAAGAAGTGCCCGGTCAAATTGGGAATATAGGGTATGAGATTACTAATTTTACTCATCTAAAAGGAGGGAAATACAAAATCATATCTATTATGTATACTCTGCCTAAATATAAAGTAGGAGATGAAAAAGGATACCTTGATGTCTTAGACCATCCTTTAAAGGTTGTAGTAAAGGAAGGGCTCTAATCCCACTGCCTTTTGTGGAAATCCAAAATCCAAATACTACCAAATCCAAAATCCATCCTCCGTAGCAGTAGCCTGCTACTGCGGAGGACGGGCAAATCCAAAATCCCAAGGGAACAGATAAAGATTTGGGATTTGGTAATTGGGATTTGTTTGGTAGTATTGGTAATTATTGGGATTTGGGATTTAAAGAGGGAGAGTCTACCCAAATTTATATCTTCATCCCTTCACTGCTCCTTTAGTTAATCCGGAGACAAAGAAGTCCTGTAAGATGATAAATAAAGCTACTATTGGAATGACAGCAATTAAACAAGCCGCCGAGATGGAGTGATAGGAAACTTGATAAGTATTGCTAAACATATAGATTCCCAGAGGTAGGGTCTGACGAGCCTGGGAGGAAATTAAGACTAAGGCTAAGACAAATTCGTTCCAGGAAGCAATGAAAGTAAAGATTGCTACTGCCGATAAGCCGGGTAAAGAGAGAGGAAGAATAACTTTCCAGAAAGCCTTTAATCTACTACAGCCATCAATTAAGGCTGATTCATCAAGACTAAAGGGGATGCTGTCAAAAAAACCTTTTAAAAGCCAGATAGAAAAAGGAACATTGATTGCCGCATAAATCAAAATTAAAGCAAGATAAGTATTAAGTAAGTGGAGTTTATTCATTATTAAATATAAGGGGATGATATTGGTGACCCCAGGAATCATCTGGGTTCCAATAATGACCATTAAGATTGCGTATTTACCCTTAAAGGTATGGCGAGAAAACCCATAGGCGGCTAAGGAAGCAAGCAAAAGGACTAAAAAAGTAGTAGAAAGAGCAACAATTAGGCTATTTAAAAAGTATTGAGGCAGTGGTGTTCCTCTGAGGACATAAACAAAATTTTCTAAAGTAGGGCTCTGAGGAATTAATTTAGGAGGATAAGAGAAGATTTCCTGCCTTGGTTTAATAGAAGTAGAGACTACCCAGATAATTGGCAGAGCGGCAAATAACCCAGCCAAGAAATATATTAAGTAAAGAAAAGAATCGCCTACCCTTTTTCTTGTTCTTGCCTTCATCTCTCACCTCAAACTTTACTATGGACTATGGACTGTGGACTATGGACTACTCTTTGCCTTCATCTTTCACCTCAAACCAGACTCACTTCCTGGTCTTGTCTTAAGACTCTTATATAAATTAAAGTAAAGACAATATTTACAAGGAACATTATCATAGCCAGAGCTGAAGCACTGCCTAATTTAAAGAAAGCAAATCCTTCTTTGTACATATAAAGGGAGATAACCTCAGTTGCCCTCACTGGTCCTCCACCGGTTAAAGACATCACTAAATCAAAGGTGTTAAAAGTAGCTAAAGTTATCATGATTATGTTAATTAAAATTGTTGGCTTGAGCCAGGGAAGAGTAATATAGTAAAATTTCTGAAGAGATGAGGCACCATCAACATTAGCCGCCTCATATTGTTCGTCAGGTATAGTCTGTAGGGCGGCAAGTTGGATAATCATAGAGAAAGCTGTTCCTCGCCAGGTGTTAGCGGCAATAAGTGAGAGCATCGCCGATAGAGGATGGGAGAGCCATTCTACTGGTTTGACCCCCAAGGAGATTAAGCAGTAGTTAATCAAGCCGTAGCGGTCACCAATGAACATCCATTGAAAGATAAGACCAATGATAATCCCGGGAATAACCCAGGAGATAAGAAGAAGCACGCGGACCAGAACTCTTCCCCTAAGTTTTTGGTTCAAAGCAAGAGCTAATCCTAAACCCAGAGTAAATTGTAAGAAGACACAAGAAAAGACAAAGATGAAAGTATTCTGCATAATTGCAAAGAAGATGGGTGAAGAAAGAAGGTCAGTATAATTTCTAACCCCGACAAAACTCTTGGTGGGGTAAAGTAAAGAGGCATCAGTAAAGCTTAAATAAAATGCATAAAGGACCGGATAAAGGGTCAAGGAAAGGATAAAGATAATTGCCGGGAGAATAAAAGGGAGGTGACCTATCTTCTTCTTTTTCTTAAACATAAAATTTTCTTCCTAATTTTTTATATTTTATTTTTCATTTTTGATTTCTCTTCCTCATTCTCTTATATTCTTCCTCTATTTTCTTACTTGCCTTATCTAAGGCTTCTTGAGCAGTCTTTCCCCCGGAGACTACCTCTCCTACCGCTAATTGAATCTGTTCGGAAATATTAAAATAAAGGGGAACTCCTGGTCTTGGTCTTCCATATTCTAACATCTTCATAAAGGCTTGGTAATAAGGGTCTTTTGAGAAATAAGGGTCAGCCTTATAGGCACTCTTTCTTGTTGGTAAGCCTCCACCGGCTTTATTTAACATAACCTGAGCGGAAGTAGAGGAGATATGCTGGATAAACTTCCAGGCAGCAGACTTCTTTTCCTTATCTTTAGAAAAGATGGCATAGGTAAATCCACCGACAGTGGTAGAATGTTTTGCTCCTTTGGGCATCGGCAGGTCAGTAACTTTCCAGAGGTTGGCAACTTCGGGGCTAAAATTTCTAATGGTATTAATCTGCCAGGAACCCCCATTAAACATAGCATATCCTCCGGCATAAACCCGCGGCTCAACATAGCTTTCTCCGTCAGAGAGAACTACATCGGGAGGACTCACCTTTTCCTTATTTACTAAGTCTGAGTAAGCATTTAAGATAAAGATTAAAGCCTTTTTATTCTTCCCTTGATTAAAGACTGGTGCTCCTTTTTCATCTACTAACCTTCCCCCTTGTCCCCAGAGATAAGGGAGAAGACAACATAAAGTCCCTTCATTCCTTCCGGCAGGAAAACCAAAACCCCAAACCTTTTTTGTGGTTACCTTCTTGGCGGTCTTAATCAACTCCTCCCAGTCTTTGGGAGGCTGAGGGATTAGGTCGGTGCGATAATAGAGACAGCGAAGGTCAGTCCCGTACCAGAGAGCATAAATCTTCTCTCCCTTTGATGTTCCCTGAATGCAAAAGGGGAAGAAATCCTTCTGGTCCTCCTTTGACCAGAACTCACCTAAGGGTTGAAGGTAACCTAAATCATAAAACTTAGGCACCCAGTAAGAGTCAACTGTAGCCACATCGGGAGCATTCCCGGTAGCTGCCGCCATTAATAACTTGGTCTTAAAAGCCTCTAAGGCTGGCATCATCTCTACGGTTATCTCAATCTGAGGATACTTCTTCTCAAAGGTTGTATAAAGTCTCCTCCAGGCTCTGGCTATATCCTTATTCTCAGACAAGGAAGTCCCAAAGGGTTGAGTCCAGTAGACTATCTTTATCCTTCCTCCCTTTCCAATAATTAATTGCTTCCCAATCTTTTCCCCCTTCTCTCTTTCCATCTTTTCTCTAATTGCCTCTTCCTTTTTTGTCAGCTTAGTCTCTGTCTTCTTTTCTTTCCGGGCACAGCCAGAAGTCAAGCTAAAGAGAAAGACTAAGACCAGACCACAGATAAAAGTTTTTCTTCCCATTCTTATCCCCCCCTTTAAGTCGCTTTGCTCCATTTGAGTTCATTGAGTTGGTAGGAGTGCCGGTAGGAGTGCCGGTAGGAGTGCCTTTAGGCACGATTTATCATGAATTGTATCGGGCATGAATGCCCTCCTACCATCCTTTAATCTTCCAATCTTCCAATCCGATTATATCATTTATTTTCAAGAAGTCAAGGTGCTCTGCAGCCTATTTTTTGACTTTTTGGGGAAAATACTTTATAATTAACAAAGAGGAAAAGGAGGGGCAAGGATGAGTTTTAAGACTCCCCTGGGTAAGGCTGGAGGATATTACCGCCAGGCTTTTGCTTATTACTATAAGGGAAGGTATGATAAGGCTGGAGCTTTGTTTAAAAAAGTTCTTGAGTTAAAGCCTTTTTATGCTGATGTGCGCTATTACTTGGCTAATGCTTATTGCCAAGAAGGAAGACTCAAGGAGGCGATCTCTGAGTTAAAAGAGGCATTATCTCAAAATCCTATTTATGTTGATGCTTTGAAATTTTTAGGGGATATCTATACTTTGAGTGGTAGGTATAAAGAAGCAGTTGAAGAATTAAGCAAGGCAGCCAATCTCCGACCGGACTTTGCTGACCTTCGTCATAATCTGGGAAGGGCTTATTACTTTTGGGGGAAGATGGAAAAAGCAGAAGAAGAATATAAAAAAGCCCTTGAGGCAAATCCTGATTATGCTGAAGCCTATCTTAGTTTGGGTTGCCTTTTCTTTCAAAAGGAGGAATTTGAAGAGGCAAAGGAAAATTTAAGAAAATCTTTAAAATTGGATACTGAGGACTCTCTTAAATATGCTCTTCTTTCTCACCTTTATAATTTAGAAGGAGACAAAAGTGAGGCTGAGAATCTTTTTAAGAGGGCTCTCCTGCTCTCTCCAAACAATTACTCCTTAAGAAAGTGGGAGAATAAAATTAAAGGACATTCTCCCTTCTTTGCTCTTTTAAGAAGGCTCTTTTTGTTTAAGGCTAGCCGGGATTTAAGATTTGCTCAGATACATAGCTTATTGGGCATTATTTATGCCAAGCGCAAGCAAAACCAAGAGGCAATCCTTGAATTAAAGGAAGCAGTTAATCTGGATTCTCACGACCTGCAAAGTCGCCTCTACCTATCCGCAATTTATGAAGAGAAAGGAGAGACTGAAGAGGCAGTAAAACTGCTTAAAGAAATACTGAGTTTAAATCCTGATTATCCTCAAGCCCATTATAGGCTGGGGATTATCTATAGTAAGAAGGGCAGCAGAGGCACAAAGGCACAAAGGCACAAAGGCACAAAGCATTATAGGCTGGGGATTATCTATAGCAAGAAAGACAGATCTGAGGAAGCAGTCCTTGAGTTAGAGGCGGCAGTTAAATTAGACCCGGAAAATGTAGATTACCACTTCTCTTTAGGAGTAGCTTATAGTCAGGTAGGAAAGACGGAAGAGGCTGGTAATGAGTGGCGAAGGACTTTAGAGTTAAACCCTGAGCATAAAGGGGCAGAAGAAAAGATGAAATATTACCAGTGGCATAAGTAGCGACATTCATAGAATGTCGAGTTGTAAATTGCAAGTTGTAAATTGCAAATCGCAAAAAGAAAACAAAATTTAAAATTTGATATTTACAATTTTCATTTTACAATGGAGCGAAGCGACAGAAGGGAGGAGAGCCTTGATTGAACGTTACTCTTATCCCCAGATGAAGAAGATCTGGGAAGAGGAGAATAAATTTAAGGTCTGGCTTAAAGTGGAGATTGCTATTTGTGAGGGCTGGGCAAAGTTGGGTGTAATTCCAGAGGTAGCCCTGAAAAAGATTAAGAGGAAGGCAAGGTTTGAGATAATTAGGATTAAAGAGATTGAAGAGGAAGTCCGACATGATTTAATTGCTTTTGTTAAGGCTGTCTCTGAGAACTTAGGTAACGAGGCAAAATACCTCCATTTAGGAGTTACCTCTTATGATATAGAAGACCCTGCTTTGTCTCTTTTAATGAAGGAATCAGCTAAGATAATTATTGAGGATATAAAGAATTTAATTAAGAGCATAAAGGAAAAGGCAAAGTCCCATAAGTGGACGGTAATGATTGGGAGGACTCACGGAGTTCATGCTGAACCAATTACTTTTGGTCTTAAACTTGCCGTCTGGTTGTCAGAGATGGAAAGAAATCTAAGGAGGATGAAATCTGCAAGAGAGGTTATAGGCTATGGAAAGGTGTCCGGAGCTGTGGGAACTTATGCTAACATTGACCCTCAGATTGAAGAGTATGTCTGTAAGAAGCTGGGCTTAAAAGTAGCCTCAGTATCTACCCAGATTTTACAAAGAGATCGGCACGCTCAATTTATGACTACTTTAGCTCTAGTTGCCTCCTCTTTAGAAAAATTTGCCACTGAGATTAGAAACCTACAAAGAACAGAGATTTTAGAAGTGGAAGAATACTTTGCCCGGGGGCAAAGGGGCTCATCAGCTATGCCCCATAAGAGAAATCCTATTATTTGTGAGCAGATTTGTGGACTGTCAAGAGTTATGCGCTCTTATGCCTTAGCATCTCTGGAGAATATCTCTCTCTGGCATGAAAGGGACCTAACTAATTCTTCAGTGGAGAGAGTAATCATTCCAGATAGTTGTATCTTAATTGATTATATGTTAAGAAAGATGGCTTCAGTTATAGATAACCTTGTGGTTCATAAGGATAAGATGAGAAGAAATTTAGAGAAGACCAAAGGTTTAATTTTCTCCCAAAAAGTGATGCTGAGCTTGATTGAAAAAGGGATGTCCCGGGAAGATGCCTATAGGTTGGTGCAGAGTAAGGCAATGAAGGCCCGGGAAGAAGAGAAAGATTTTAGGAGGCTCTTGACTAAAGATAAAGAGATTGCTAAAATATTAAGTAAAGAAGAGATAAATAACTGCCTTGATACAAAATCTTATCTAAAGAATTTAGAGAGAGTCTTTAAGAGGGTGGGGATGTGAAGAAGTAGGAAGGGAGAAGTAATCGGTAATCGGTGATCGGTAATCGGTAATCGGTGATCGGTAATCGGTGATCGGTAATCGGTAATCAGTAATCGGGTTAACTAAAGGAGAAGTGAGAAGTGATTTGAGGAGAAGGAGATAGGTTGATGTCGGAGGTTATCTTAGAGACTAATCTTGATGAGATTCCTCTCTTCTTTAAGGGAAAGGTGAGAGATGTTTATGACCTTGATGACAAACTACTGATAGTGGCTACTGATAGAATCTCTGCCTTTGATGTAGTTCTTCCTACCGGTATTCCGGATAAGGGAAAGATTTTGACTGATTTGTCAGTTTTCTGGTTTAGAAAGACCTCGCGGGTAATGAAAAACCACCTAATTACCTCTAATATTTCTCAATTTCCCAAGCAATTGTTAAAATTCAAGAAGACCTTAAAAGGGAGGTCTGTCCTGGTTAAGAAGGCAAAGGTAATTCCCTTAGAGTGTGTAGTCAGAGGCTACCTGTCTGGCTCGGGCTGGGAGGAATATAAGCAGAAGGAGAGTATTTGCGGAATAAGATTACCCCCTGACATGGAAGAGTCTGATAAATTACTTGAGCCTATCTTTACTCCGGCTACTAAAGCAAAATCTGGACACGATCTAAATATTACTCAAAAAGAAGCCGCTGATTTAGTAGGGGAAAAATTGTTTGCAGAATTGAAGGAAAAGAGTTTAAAGATTTATCAAGAAGCAAGCAATTATGCTGAGGAAAGAGGCTTAATTATTGCTGATACAAAATTTGAGTTTGGAATTTATAAAGGAAAAGTTATCTTAGTTGACGAAGTATTAACTCCGGATTCATCCCGTTTCTGGGCCGGGGATGAATATAGTCCGGGAGGACCACAAAGGAGTTTTGATAAGCAATTTGTCCGCGATTACCTAAGGAGTCTTAACTGGAATGAAGAACCCCCTGCTCCTGCTTTACCAGAGAGGATTGTGGAGAAGACAAGAGAAAAATATTTAGAAGCCACAAGGAGGATTATGGGGAAAGCTTGTGCCCGCGAAAGCGGGGAGAGGAGATAAAGAATGAGAAAGGTCTTTTTAACAATCTTAACTGCTGCTCTGGTTTGTGCCCTCCTGCTTTTCTGTTCTCTATGGACTATGGACCGTGGACTATGGACTTTCTTGTGCTCTGGTGCTCACCTCTTTGCTCAGGAGGTTAGTCCCCGGATTGCTATCGGAGATTTTGAAGTGAGGGAGGTAAGAGTGACCAGTGAGGCAATTTGTGAGAATCTTACTACTTCTTTGCAGAATTTAAAAAGATTTACCATAGTTGAGAGAGCCCAGTTGGAGAGTGTGTTGAAAGAGGCGGGGTTAAGTCTTTCCGGCTTAATTGATGCATCTACTGGAGTTTCAGCGGGGAAGATTAAAGGAGTGGATATTATAGTTACTGGTAGTGTAAGCAGATTAGGAAATATTATTACCTTAAATGCCCGCTTCATCAATACTACTACCGGTGAGGTGACCAGTGCTAAGAAAGTAGAGGGAAGAAGTGAGAGTGATCTGGCGGCAATGATTGATGAGTTAGCCAAGAAGATAGAAGAACTCTTTCCTCTTTTGGGAGTAGTTTTAGATGTAGAGGAGAAGAGTATTTATATCGACCTGGGGAGTGAGCAGGGAATAAGGAAGATGGATAAACTTATAGTCTTTCGGGAAGGTGAGCCACTTAAAGACCTAAAAGGTGAAGTGGTGGGAGTAAAAAAAGAGGATGTCGGGGAGATTAAGATTTTGGAAGTTGATAAGAATAGTTCTCGGGGAGAAGTTATTGCCATCACTAAAGAAATCCAGCGCGGGGATGGAGTAAGAAGTAAGGTAGAAGAGGTAAAGGCAGAGGCACCTTTAGATAAAGTCCCGGCTGGAGGGGAGACAGCCGATGTTTTTCCTCTTCCTCAACAACAACTTTCTCGGCCTGAATTAGTTACTTTCCCTAAGGAGGAATTGCCTCCAATTGACCCTGAGATTGGTCGCATTGATAGAAAGAAGGGAGTCTTGCTGGCCAGAGGAAAATGTCCTCTTCCTCCCCGAGCCAATCGCTTACAAAAGGAGAGATGTGTGCAGAGAGCTACTATGGAGGCAATAAGTATATTGCTTAAATTAGTTAATTTAATTGATGAGAAGACTTATCATCTACTCCAGGAGCGACCACACCTGAAGCAAAAGATAGTTGAATTTATCAGGGACCAGGGAAGAAAGAAGGAGGTAGAGTTTAGACCGGGGGTAGTGGTAGTAAAGATAGTTGTTCCTTTGGATAAGATAAAACATTTTCTTGAGAGGTAGCTATGTTGGGGAGAGATAAACCAGAAGAGGCTTGTGGCATCTTTGGTATATACGGGCCGGGAGAAGATGTAGCCAGGCTTACTTATTTTGGGCTCTTTGCCTTACAACACCGGGGGCAGGAAAGTGCAGGGATAGCTATATCCTCAGGCAGTGAGATAGTAGATTATAAGGATATGGGACTGGTCAGTCAGGTCTTTGATGAGCGGATTTTGGGTATCCTTAAAGGGAGATTGGCTATTGGGCATGTGCGTTATTCTACTACTGGCTCCAGTCAAATCTCAAATGCTCAGCCAATTGTGGTAAAAAAATCTCGCCGGAGCATAGCTTTAGCTCATAACGGGAATCTGGTTAACACTGCTGAGCTGCGCCGAAGGTTAGAAAGGGAAGGGGTTCACTTTGAATCTACTACCGATAGTGAAGTCATCGCCCATTATATTGCTAATTCTCCAAAGGTAAAAGTAGAAGAAGCAATTGCTGAGGTTATGCCCAGATTTAAGGGTGCTTATAGTCTGCTTATCCTTACCTCAGGAAAGCTCATTGCGGTAAGGGACCCTTATGGAATTCGTCCTCTATGCTTAGGTAAGTTAGACCACTCCTATGTCTTTGCCTCAGAAACCTGTGCCTTAAATACTATTGGAGCTGAGTATGAAAGAGAAGTAGAGCCGGGGGAGATAGTTGTTGTTGATAAGTCAGGTGTGAGAAGCTTTCCTGGTCTTCCTGCTAAAAAGGCATCTATTTGTATCTTTGAGCTTATTTATTTTGCTCGGCCGGACAGCTACATTTATGGTAAATCCCTGCATCAGGCCCGCCGAAGAATGGGGCAAAATTTAGCTGAGGAGCATCCCGTAGAAGCAGACTTAGTAGTCTCTATTCCTGATTCCAGTACCCCGGCGGCTATTGGGTTTGCTGAGAAGTCAGGAATTCCTTTCGGGGAGGGAGTAATTAAAAATCGTTATATTCACCGCACTTTCATTCAACCCGACCAGCGTCTGCGAGATTTAGGAGTAAAGATGAAAATTAATCCCTTAAAGGAAGCATTGAAAGGTAAGAGAATAGCCTTGGTAGATGATTCCATAGTCCGGGGGACTACCAGTCAGAAGATTGTTAAGATATTTAAGGAAGTAGGAGCAAAAGAGGTGCATGTGCGAGTAGCCTCCCCCCCAATCAGCTTCCCCTGCTTTTATGGCATTGATATGGCTACCAGCCAGGAATTGATTGCGGCTAATCATAGTGTGGAAGAGGTAAGGAAAGTCTTGGGAGCGGATAGTTTGGCTCATTTAAGCATAGAAGGGCTAATTAAGGCGGTTGACCAGCCAGCTAATCTCTTTTGCCTGGCTTGTTTTAACGATGATTATCCAATAAAGATTCCTAAGCAATTAGAACTTTCTAAATTTGTTTTAGAAAGACCGCCGGGGGAAATAATGAAGAGGTAAGACTCAAAAAGGTGCAGGGGGTGATGCTTATTAGGTAGAGGCAGGACTTTAGTCCTGCGGAGTTTAGGAGTTAGTAGGGGTCGGATTTATCCGACCCGATAAGTAGGGAAGTCAAGGAGTTTAGGAGTTAGTAGGGGTCGGATTTATCCGACCCGATAAGTAGGGAAGTCAAGGAGTTTAGGAGT
>Ga0210049_1003586_pt1 | contig 13925 bp, 17 predicted proteins | sample CryGeyCG2014_300_2_FD_183964 | JGI IMG/M metagenome (GOLD analysis project Ga0210049, IMG submission 183964) | Groundwater microbial communities from aquifer - Crystal Geyser CG06_land_8/20/14_3.00 (SPAdes) (version 2) | ecosystem: Environmental > Aquatic > Deep subsurface > Groundwater | place...
ATATATCCTGGAATGAGAGAAAACAGTGAAATTGATGGGGATAGAAGTCGCAGTCAATGCGGAGATTGAAAAAATCAATGGATTTTCTGGGCATGCCGATGCGGATCAACTTATGCGTCGGGCAGGTGGATTTAAGAATCCTCCGAAGAAGACGTTTATTATGCACGGGGAAGGAAATGCGCAAATCGCTTTGAAGTGAAGATTGGAAGGAATTAAGTTTGAGTGCCAGATTCCGGGAATCGGCGATAAGGTGGAATTGTAGGTTTTAAATGATAGATTTTAGATTCTGTTTCAATATTTGCAAAGCTTGCTTTGGCTATAGAGAAAATAAACAGAAAAAAGAGCTTTCGCTCTTTTTTAGTATATTCATATAGTGCTTGAAACCGCAGACACGGTTATTGTTGTTTGTATTGTTTCAGTTTCTGTTGCAATTGTTCTTGTTCAGTTTCCTGTTGCGAACAACGCCTGAAACATTTGATAGCCACTGGATTGCTGATAACACGGTCATTATCCGAAGATAACAAACATTGTACCGAGAACTATTACTTCCCGTAGTACTCCGAGTGGGCTACTGGACTCTATGAATATTATACAATTGCACACTCCGCTATCCCGTGTACTGCTCTGCAGTATACCTCTCACATCCAAAAAATGAATATATCTTTTGGTGGTCGAGTTAAGATATCGGACTCTGGCAATGAGATACTATAAATTTTCTATTCAGCTTCAAGATGAAAATCAAAAGTGACAAATAGTTTTATCCACCTTCGGTGGGCAAATAGACAAATAGTCGAATTTTAGCCCGCTTCGCGGTCTACATAGAGTCCTTGAAACCGCAGACACGGTAATCGTCGTTCGTATTGTTCCAGTGTCTGTCACAATTGTACTTGTACAGTATTCTGTAGCGAGCAAGACCTTCTTCGTTTTCATATTGAGTGGATGTCCAATATCGATCATTATCAAAATCAAGCATACAGAAAAGAGCTCATTGATCAGCATATTCTCAAAATAAGTTTTCTAATCTATACCAATCAGTTTTCTTTTTTTCAGCTTCCGAATCCTTATCATTCCAATCACTGAGCAAATGATATCATTTAGATTCTGCTAATTTCATAGAATCATTCCAATTCATATATTTTCATCATGCTAAATCAGCACAGAAAGTTTCATTGATGGTCGGCAATCTTACAGTATTATCTGAATTATAAGCAAGAATCTTTTGTAAATGCTCCATTTCTTTAACAGCTTTTTCATCTCCTTGAATTCATTTAGCTTCTAATTCTTGTCGATATTTTTTTGCTTTCTGAGAAGCATGTTCAAATCAAGCTGGTTTTAATTGTTCAAATTGCTCTTTTTTATTAGCAAGTTTTTTATCTTGAAGTTTTGCTAAAAAACTATCAGGCAATTCAACAAGCTGATTAAGCAATTCTTCTTCAGTAGCTTGGATTTGATTGTCGACTCATTTTGAAACAACAAATCATTCATCTCAAGAGTCGATACTGAACTTTTTATTTAAATCTGCCATTTTTTATGGTTAAAACATAAAAGCAAATATTGTATAACTATTTGTTGACATATTTCAAGAGAAAATTATAGTATTTTTAGAGAATTAAAGATTTCCCTCCCAACTTGAAAACAAACAAGGAAAGACTATAAATCAAAAGAAGATAAAACTATACGTAAACCTTACTTCGTTCGGTCCTCTAACAGGACTTACCTGACATCCTCGACTACATGTTTATTTCTAATGGAACGTCGAGGTGTCAGGCTAAGTCCAGACGTTAGTTCCTATGTTAAAATCAAGACGAAATTATATAAATTTATAGGATGTATTATCACAATACATAGCCCACGCTACCGTAAGCAATTTCTTCCCCATAGCCATAATAACAGATTTTCATCTCTTCATCTTTGGGTTTGGTTTAAAATGAGATTCCATCCTTCAAGTCAATGACTTCTTTTTTGAGCGTTTCTCAAAGCGTGTATTTATATTTCTCTTATGCTGACGAGTATCGTAATATGCCTGGAATAAATCGAGCAAAAGTTTTTCTGTATCTAGCATTTTTCATAATCATATAAAAGCTGACCGAACCCCGCAATACTGCGGGGACAAAGATCAGCTTAAATTCCAGTTCTTGAGCAGACGGCCACCGAAACCAAAAACTCTGAATTCTTTGTCCCAATTCCATTTATTCTGATTGAAGTTTGCATTATTACCACCGACTAACCAAATGTTGGATCGTTCTCCGACATTGTTGAATTTCTTATTATTCGGATTCCAGTAGCCCGCAAGGGAGAAATATAGCCACTATATTTGTCATATCATCGTAGCCAACAATATGATCTTTTACTCCTCCAACATTACATTAGAGAGGGCTATTGAACTAGACACGCACGCTCCATTATCCCGTGAGATAATGAACTCTGGCAAGATTACTAATACGAAAATGACGACAAGTTGCCTTGCAACTTGTCATCAGCGATATTTTTCTGTGATGCGTTTGTTTGTTTACTTTGAAATAGTCAAATAGACAAATAGTCGAATCCTCGCCTTCGGCTCGGTAGTCTAGTTCTTGAGCAGACGACCACCCCATCCAAAATGCCTGCAGTAGTTACAATTCCATCTATACTGATTGAAGCTTGCATTATTACCACCGGCCAACCAAATGTTGGACCGCTCTCCGACATTGCCGAATCCCTCATTATATGAATTCCAGAAGCCCGCAAGGTGACCATTGACTTCTTCATTAAAGAATTTCTTATATTCTTCAGAACCACTAGGTTTGTCTTTCATTTTTTCTTTAAGTTCATCTCTCGTCATCAAATATCTTTTTTCTACTTCTTCCCTTGAACACTGTTTGTCTAATGCAACATAATCGACAAACTTATCATAATCAATAAATATTTGTTCTCATTTTTTACATAACAACTCTCAATTCACAGTATCTTCCATATATTCCACGACATCTCATGTTGCATTTGCTTTAACTTTGATTCCTTTATCAAGAAATTTTTGAAGAACAGGATTCTTTTTAGCTGTTTCTTTTGTAACTTCTTCACATCATTCACTACTAATCTTGAATGTATCTTTTTCAAATTCAAGCGATTTAGTAGCTATTTCTTTGGATTCAGATTTTTCTGATTTTCACATAATAACCTCCCTTAAAGATGCTTCATCAATATCTTCATTTAATTCTTCTTTCGCTTTAGCAAAAAGTTCTTGAAAAACTTTTTCATTTTTTCTATGTTCTGCTCATAATTTCTTATATTCAGCAATCAAATCTTTGTTTTTTTCGCGGAATTCTTGAGCAAGTTTTACTTTTGCTTTATGTCATAGTTCTTTTACTTTATCTACTTCTTCAACTCACGATAAAGCATCAAGAACTGATTGTTTCTTGTTTGCTGCTTCTTTCGCAAATTCAGAAGTCTTTGATTTCATATCTGACCTTAGGGCATCGTATTGATCAGAAGTTTGTTTTACTTTTGCCATGATAATAATTTAGTAAGATAAATATTAACACATTAATTATAGTCAGAATTTTTTATTTTGCAAATTTTCAGAAAGAATTGTTAGAAATCCAGCAAAAAAAAACTATTTTACGATTTTAGTGTAATTATTGGTTGACTTATTTCAAGAGTAATTTATAGAATATCGTATTGAAAAATGAGGAGGAAGAAATATAAGTAGTTATTAAGAAATTTTTAATAAAGAAATTATTTACTATATTCACTTTTTAATATGGAGAAAACAGCAATTATTCCAAGTTCACAACTACTCATATACCAAAATGAAGAATGACAAATCAAAATTGATGTCCGTTTGGATTGATGAACAGTATGGCTTAGCCAAAAACTAATGGCGGAGCTTTTTGATACAACAAAACAGAACATAAGTCTTCACATCCAGAATATCTTTGAAGAGGGTGAACTTTCACCTAAAGCAACTGTCAAGGAATACTTGACGGTTCAAAAAGAATGAGAAAGAGAGGTATCTCGTAAAGTTGATTTCTACAACCTCGATGTCATAATTTCCGTCTGATATAGGATAAAATCAAAAGTGGCGACACGTTTTCGCCAGCGAGCAACACAGAAATTACAAGAATATATCAGAAAATGATTTGTTTTGGACGATGAAAGATTGAAAAATCCTGACTTACCATTCGATTATTTTGAAGAATTAACACAAAGAATCCAGGACATTAGAACATCTGAAAAGAGATTTTACAGGAAAATCACAGATATTTATGCAACAAGTATCGATTACGATCCTACTGATCCATTGAGTATTGAATTTTTTCAGACAGTACAAAACAAGGTACATTTTGCCATCACAGGAAAAACAGCAGCAGAAATTATCTCCGAAAGAGTCGATAATCAAAAGCCCAATATGTGATTAACCAATCGGAGATGAACAAGCATCAGAAAAACTGATATTTCCATAGCAAAAAATTATCTGGATGAACCAGAGTTGTCACAACTCAATAATCTTGTGGAACAATACCTGATTTTCGCTGAATGACAGGCACAAAGAAGAATGCAATGAAAATGAATGATTGGATCAAGAAATTAGAGAGATTTCTTTCTATCAATGATCGTGAGATTTTTAACAACAAATGAAATATTTCACATGAAGATGCACTAGAACTAGCAGAAAGAGAATATGAAAAATTTCATACAAAGAAATTACAAGAATTATCAAAAGCAGATAGAGATTTTGATAATAGGGATAATAACAGTTTTTGTGTTGTTATTTTTTAGTCATCCAAGTCATTTCTTCCTCTCTCTTGCATAAGTCATTTTGCAGTTTCAGTATTACAAGCTTTAAGACTTACTCTGTAGGCATTCCAAGCTTTCTGTACAACGTTTTTCTTTAATTTTTGTGCGGCCCTCATAGCTTTTTCACTGGTTTTCCAAGCCAAATCCATAGCCTTTTTCATCTCTTTTCTGTTAGTAAGAGAAAGTGCAGCGATGAATGCAGCTGTTCTAGCGTCAAACGTAGATGTCCACGTAGCATAGTAAGCAGCCATTCATCATTTGATAGCAGCATCTCTTGCAGTTACTGCAGCTGTTGCGCAAGCGATAGCATTAGTGGATAGTCCTGTAAAGTTTGTTCCTGTATGGTCGGAAACTTCTTGTTCTCCAGATCCATTATTGTCTTCAGCAAAGACAATCACGCCTAATAAAAATACCGGTAAAATTAAAAACAATAGAGATTTTTTCATGAGTAAGATGGTAAAAGGATAAAAGAGAGATGTATATATTGTGTAATACGAATAAGTTGACGATTTATGACAACAGAACATTTGATAAAGATTTTTTACGCGAATGATTTCCCTGCTATTTTCCTTTTCTGAATATCATATGGAACCGGAGATTGATCGCTATCGGTATGATAGTTATGATGATAACGAGGATGACGAACTTCCACGTCAAGAAATTCAAATCGGTGTAATGCCTTTTGAGCGCATAAAAAATTATAGAATCTGTCGCAGCTATGACAATAGTGGTGATGATGACTAGTCTTCGGAAAAGTTTCATGGCGATATCGTGATACACATAAATTTTTCTATAAAAAGATTCCACCATTCGTAATTCGTAATTAATAATTCGTAATTTATATTATACGAACGACTTAGCGAATCTCAAGTCACCATTAGTGAAATATCTGATGTCTTTCACTCCATAGCGGACGGCAGCCAATCTGCTAATTCAGACTCCGAAAGCGAATCCTGATCGTTTCGTAGGATCGACTCCCGCTTCTTTAAGCACATTCGGATGTATCATGCCAGCTCCAAGGATTTCCATCCGGTTGGAGATTTCTTTTTTTCCAGTTTCTTTATTATAGACTTCATATCTTACATCGATTTCGAATCCAGGCTCGACGAATGGAAAGTAACCAGGTCTCATCCTCGTTTCAACATTCTTATGTAATAATGCGGAAAGCAATTTCGTCATTATCTCTTTGAAATGAGCGACACTGATATCTTTATCGATAACTATTCATTCTAGCTGGTAGAACATCGTATCATGCGAAGCGTCCATATTTTCGTATCTGTATACCTTGCCGGGAACGACCGCCTTGAGCGGAAGTCCGTATTTTTTTATCAAGTAATTTTGCATTGATGATGTATGAGTTCTTAATATTAAATTTTTACCACTAGAATCTTTATCGTTCAAATAAATAGTATCATGCATCTCCGTAGCAGGATGCGTAAGCGGGATATTTACCGATTCGAAGTTTTCGAATTTAGTCACCATCTCCGTTCCGTATTCCATGACGAATCCCATGGATTTGCAGATATCTTCGGCATCTCTCCTGATTTCAGCGAGGAGCGAATATGAGCCGTTCTCTATAGAAGCATCTAAGCTGATATCAACCAAATCTTTTTCGAGCTGTTCGTTGATCTGGCCCATCCTGAAGCTTTGCTCCTTGGTTTTATACGCTTCCGTCAGTTTTGCCTTGATATCCGACAATTTAGCGCCTCTTTCTTTCTTCTCTTCGGCAGGCAACGTGATCATGACCTTGAATTCCTCGTTGATGAGTCCTTTCTTTCCCAAATATATCTGAAAAAAATTCTCCAACTGAGCCACATCGACGACTTTCTCCAATTCGGATAATGCATGTTTCAACTCTATCATACTTTTAAACTAAAAGATTAAAATATTAAGAGATTACGGATTGCGAATTACGGATTATTAACTTAAAATAAGACGCCGGGGCTTCCAAAAGAAGTCCAATCCCGCCTTGCGGGACAGGCTGTCGTTTTCATATCCAGCTATGCTCTTTAGTCCTAAGCGTAGTCTTAGGGGAATAGGAATTATTTTGAAATTCCTATATGGTAAGATAAGAAAATAGGCTGAAGTTTCAACCATTTTTTTCAATCTTTATCGACCGAAGGTCGTTTATCGTCCGCCAAAGCGGACATTTATCACGAGCGAAGCGAGTTTTATCAGTTTTGAGGTTTTTGTCAATCCAAACACCCGGGTGCGACCAGTTTCTTTTGCAAAATAAACTTTTTGAGGCTATAATCAATTATACAACCAAACATTAGCATGAAGCATAAAGCACAGTACAAGTAAAATTACTTTATTATGCTTTCAGCATCAGACATCAGGCATCAAGCATTTAGCACTTAGCTTTTCATCCATGGAAAAAGCAATCCCGTTGATAGAAATCAAAAATCTCAGCCGATGATACCGAGACAATCCAGTGAAACTTTTTGAAAAATTGAGTTTGTCGTTACTGCCGAACGAGTTTTTCGTGCTTACAGGAAAATCAGGAACCGGGAAAACAACCCTGGTCAAGTTCCTCACAGGAAAGCTTACTCCTCCGGAAAAAACCATTTTCTATAACAGACAAGATATCGCGACTTTTACGTCAGACGACATCCAGATCTTGAGAAAAAGATTAGGGATCATTTTCCAGGATTATCAGCTTTTGGAAGATCTCAACGTAAAGGAGAATATCGTCTATCCGCTTGAATTGTACGAACTCGGCGAAACGGTCATCGAATCCAAGCTCAAACAAGTGTTGCAGAAAGTGAACGTCAAACATCTGTTGGATAAGCCAGTGAAATTATTGAGCTCCGGAGAAAAACAGAGAGTCTCACTCGCCAGAGCGCTTATTCACGATCCGGAATTCATCATCGCCGACGAACCAACAGGAAACCTCGACCGGGAGAATACCCAAGTCGTAGCGGATATCCTTATCCAAGCGCACAAAGCGGGAACCACGATCTTTTTGATCACTCACGATATCCACTTGCTCAACTATCTCAAAGCTAAACATCCCATCAAATTGCATATTATTAAATAGCTGTTTTTTTACCTCTTCTCACGACGATCTTCGTATGGCGGAAACAAAAAAAGACATCATCAGCAAGAACATTGTCGACGAACTGGAGACATTGGACATCGCAGGATATCTCAAGCAGGAGGTGAAAGATTTTTTGAAATACCTGCATTATTACAAAATCAAGAACATCCTTCAAAATATAGATGCACTGAAAGAATATCTCATCTGCCTCGATCATCAGAACACGAATCAGATCCACGAATTGGAATACGAGGAAAACGCCGATATGGAAATAGGAGAACACGACATTTTCTATTACATTTCCGTCAAAGGATTGGAAAAAGTCGGAGAGCGTAAAATCCATCAAAAGATACGGGAGAACGATTTCAATCTGAGCTACATCATACAAGGGATCAAATGATTCCTCGTACTGACCGCTGACGAATTCTGCAACGCCTCCCCTACCAGGATGTCGATAAACAGGATGCTTTGGCAGAAACAATTGCAGAATACGGGAAATGTAATCACCACCGAAGATGCTTCACAAGTAGACTAAATAATGAAAATAACAATATAAATAAACCTCGTCCAGGGGTTTTTTATTTTGTCCTCCTTTTGAAAAGGAGGGGTGGTGCGGAAGCACCGGAGGATTTAAGTCGTGTGACACGAAATCCCTCATCCTAAAGGATACCTCTCCCTTTTACAAAGGGAAACAATAGACCAAGCGAAGCGTTTGTAAAATTCAGCCGGCGAGGCGATAGAAAAAGTAAGCCTACGGAACGTTTAAAAAAGAATTTATATAAGATTGACATTTAATATAAAATATCTATACTATTTATGTTTATATACCATAATGGAATATCATGAAACTCAAAAACCAAATAACAAAATCCGATGAGGCTATCACATCACTAAAACCACAAGAAACCAGCGAAGAGTTGGCAAAAAATCTGAGACAGAAAAAATCCGCAGTACATGAATCAGAGATAAGGTGCAAAGAAAAGGCGAATAATTATCTGAATTATCTTTCCGACAAAGAGGAAAAGAAAAGGATTTTTTCATTGATCAAAAAGCTTCCGCAACTAGTGATAGACAGGGAGACAGGAAACATATTCCGAGGAAACGACGCAAAAAGAAAAGAACGGAATCGTACTCTAGACGTGCATGAACTGCCTAAAGTATATGCGTATCTCACAAAAGAATTGGAGAAAAAAATTGAGGCTATCAAAAACAACAAACAAATAAAATGATATACACCGACAATCACGAGGACGACATGAAGGAATGTATAACCAATGCGATCAGGGCGCATGCATATTTCTGCAAGGATATATCAACAAGCATCGATAAATGACAGACATATCCATGATCATTTGAGCAAGGGGAAAAAAATAATTTTTCAAAATCACTTGCGAATCTGCAGCAAAACTATATAGTCAAGATAACAAAAAAATTAACAATTTTACACGATAGATACGGAAATTTTAGCAATGACAGATTTCGATCAAAAACTCTTAGCTCTGCTCGATGTAGTTATCGACAATTATATCAACAAAGGAGAGCCTGTCGGTTCCAAATTTTTGCATTCATTGGAAGATGCTGAATATGCTCCTTCCACATTGAGGAAATACCTGAATCAGCTCGAAAAAGCCGGTATGGTCTATCAGCCATATAATAGTTCAGGAAGAGTTCCTACTGTGCAATGATTGACTGCATATATACAGAATTATCTTGTCGCCCAGGAAGACGAGAAAGAGGTCGAAGTCATCAAGGTCAGAAGCGGATTGAAGCAATTGGTGGAAAGCATAGGCGCTTTGGCTGACGGCGTCGTCGTCTGATTCCTGAGGAATGATGAATACTATTATCTCTGAATAAATAATCTTCTCAGAGACGATATGATGGATGAATATAAGACCACGAGAAGCATCATCCGTTTCATCGAAGAAAAGAGAATCGTGAAATTCATCGACAGCAAGATCCTGAAAAAGAATCAGATATATTATACGTTCATCGAGGACCAGAAAATAATCATCTCGTGTTTGTACACCAAGATCACTATTGAGGACTACGATTGCATGCTCTGCATCATAGGACCGACCAGAGTGAATTACAAGAAGAACGTAGCGATATTCAAAAAGATATTACAATCTTTACATAAATAATTTTTTCTCATGGCAGATATAGAGAAGAAGAATATAGACATCGGCGCCTTATGATGATCCGAAGGAGTGAAAAAAGAGTATAGGGACTCGCTCAGAGGAAAAGAATTCGGCAAAACAGAAATCGAGGCAGACCGCAAAAAGGCTGAAGAGCTGCTCAGACAGATTCAAATAGAGCCAGGGACAGAAGCAAAAAAAGACGTAATAAAGAAAAATTATTCAACGCTTCCTCCGGAAATCAAAACAGCTATAAATCAGCTGAATCGTCCGCAGGCGCAAAAAGGCATAGAGCAATCATACGCAAATATCGATAGCACTATCAAAGACAGCAAAAAGGAGAAAGGGATCGTAGGAATCCTTGGAAAAATCATGAATCGAATCAATCCGTAATCAGTTTATACTATTCTTAATTCTTAATTCTTAATTCTTAATTAATTTTTTAGTTATTTTTTAATATAATATGTCACCGATTATTCAAAGCGCTTGATGAATTGTTTATTTTATTGCTTCAGACGGAGAACCGAGATATCTGCTCATCAAAAGACACGCCCTCAGCGGCAAAATAGAACGAGTGGCTCCTAAGGGAAAAATCCAAGGCAGCGAAGATATCCATAAAGCGGCACTCAGGGAAGTAAGCGAAGAAACAGGCATTCCTATCAATCAAATGAGGATAAAACAGCAGTTGGGAACCACCCAATTGAGAAATACCGAACATCAAAAAGGCCAGATGGACAAAGATGTGACCTACTTTCTGATCCAATATTCCGGAGATCCGGAATTCGTCAAGATAGAACGCGCCGAAGGATATATCGGCATCCATAAACGATGCACGCTTAATGAAGTGTTGGCTCTTATCTATTATCAGGATATCAGGGAGCTCATAAGGAAAAGCTATTCGATGATCAAAGAAGGACAGAAGAATCTGGACATCAAAAAAAACTTTATCAAAAAACTCGGGTAATAGTAAGAAAATACGATTGAATTTTTACACTAATTTACTATGCTGTTTTAGCAGTAAACAATAAACAATTCGTTTAGTCGTTTAATCGTTTTATCGTTTTATCGCTTAAGGAATGGCAAAAAAACCCGTAATTTCGTATCAATTTGTAGATGTACCGGATAATATGCAAGAAATCATCAAGAATATTGTCCAGAAGAATCTTGAAGGGAAGATGGATTCGTATTTTAAGAAAATCTATGCCAAAAAAGATACCGCAGAAATTAGGATAGAGTACGTTATCAAGCAAAACAAGCTCGGAAAACGGAAAGGTGATTTCAAATTCAATTATGACGGCGAACTATTCAAACGATCCACAGGAGATAGCGGATTCAAAATCATAGAAGATATCCCGAATCATGCATTCGAGCATTTCAAGGCGCACTTATCGGATATATGAGAGAAGCCCAACAGACCTAAGAAATAATAGACATAAAGAACGATAGGTAGTAGAACGATAGAAACAATATTCCATCGTTCCATCGTTCCATCGTTCCGTTTTATCGTTTTATAATCTATGTTATGAAAAAAAATTATCTTACAAAAGAGGGATATGATCAGTTAGTCCAAGAGCTCAACGAACTCAAAAAAGTGAAATTGCCTGCAGTATTAGAAAGACTCGGAGAAGCGAAAGCGATGGGAGATCTTTCAGAAAACTTCGAATATAAGTCAGCGTTGGAAGACAAGGATTTCATCAACTCAAGAATCTCTGAAATCGAAGCGCTGATCGAGAATGTGGAAATCATCCAAGAAGAGAAAAAGACCAAATCGGATAAATTGATAGATTATGGTTCTAGAGTGACGGTACAGACAGACGACAATGATATCTATACCGTAACTATCGTTGGTACTTGAGAGACGACTATGGACTTCGACAAGAATCTCAAAACCGTAAAAGATTCCATCAAGATGTCTTTGGAATCACCGATGGGAATGGCTATAAAATGAAAAAAGGCGGGAGACGTCGTCAAGATAAGACTCCACACCTGAAAGAAAGACGTGAAAATATTAGACGTGAAATAATAACGAAAAAATAATTTTGAATGTTGAATGTAAACCTGCCTGCCGCAGGCTGGTTTAGAATTCAAAATTGTATTTTAGTTGAATAGTACATCAGTGACATTCCGATCATCTCGAACATCAAAAGTAATCCTGCACGTGACGGGATTCTTTTTTTTATCCAATCCTTGAAGTCCAAGAGTGATCGTGTACGGATCATGATAAGTAAGCGTTCATTCTCAATCTATGCTGCGAATCTGAGAGAAGTCATTCTGGCAATTGGACTGGATAAGATTGGATTTATTTTCTACCACAAAGTTCTTGTTAACAATCCTGAACATATTGGAGATATCCAAAATCATGTCATCAGAAATGTCTTTGAACAAGAAACCAAAAAGGTTGTTATCAAAAGTAGTCCAAAATCCAGTACCATGCTTGTAGAACGTATATGCTCGATATGATTCAAAATTGTCTTTGTTGGTTTGGATATAATTGGTAACCAAATATGTGCAATCGCGCGTTTTGAGGATCTTGCTGCACACAAAACGTTCGATATTTACGACAAGGTCTTCATTGAACCGCACCTGGATATCATTTCAGGATTTCGTAGCGCTCAACTGAGGCTGAGTGGAAAAATCAAGATAGACGAGCTCTTTGACAAAAAAATACCTATTAGCAGTGACGATAAGATCCTGATCAGGGATTTTTAGCGTATCGACCTCTAGGACAGGAGTCACTTTAAAATATTTTTTGACTCTGCCGACAAGTTCTATTTTTTTATCCACATAAGCGTTGAGATTGATGGTGGAACTCTTGAGTCCGATTTTCTTTCCTTCCTTGGTGGTAAGTGAATGGGTATAGTTAGGGAAATTATTATCGGCAACGATTCTACCGGAAAAAGTAAGGGTCGCTCATAAGGTATACATGGATTCCGGAGAATTTTGGCTGATTCTTTGAGCGATTCAGGTGACCAATCTAATCAAAAAATATGTTCCCACGCAGAGAAGAATAAACCGGAAGATAACTTTTGTATTTAGTATTTTTTTTTGCCTCAGATTTCTTATAACCATTACTACACTATGATATGTAAAAAAAACGGATGCAGTGACCTACTATAATGATTTTAAGAAAGAAAGCAAGGACTTCAGGGGATACCACAATTTTACTCAACCAGCTTCTTACCCATGGAAAATAAATGGAAATCACTAATAGACCAGTTCGTATCAATAAACTCACACACCAATCTCTCAGCTATCAGAGACCCAGAGGGTATTTTGGTCAAACATATCCAGGATTCGCTGGAAATCAACAAAGCGCTCATATTAAAGCCGAAATCAACCCTCTGCGACGTCGGAACCGGGGGCGGTTTCCCGTTATTGCCGGTAGCCATGAGCAATTCAGACGTACAATGTACGGGAATCGACGCTACCAGGAAAAAAGTAGATGCCGTCAATGAGATGGTCAAGGCCCTGAAGGTCGAAAACGCAAAAGCCGTACAGACCAGAGCAGAAGACCATAAGGAACAATATGATTACGTCACCGCCAGAGCGGTCGGATACATAGATAAGCTTTTCACCCGGGTGCATCATCTGGTGAAGAAATGATGACTCCTCATCCTCTACAAGCAATACACGCCGGAGGAAAGCATAGATATCAAAGGCTTAGCGCCGAAGCATCATTTCAGGCTCCGAAAACAGCACGAATACAAGCTTTTCGAGGGAGATATCCAAAGAGTGCTCTATATTTTCAAAAAAAACTAAAATACGGGTTTATTCTTAACTTCGGGAAAAAAATATAAAAAAACAAGAGAGATAAGTAAATTTTTACGTAATTTTCTGATTTCTACTATATCATAATATTACAAAAAGGTCGATTGTAATATCGCTTAATAAGCAGTCAATTCAATGAATATCGATTCCCAATAAATATGAAGATCACAATCGACGAGGGGTTTTTTGGTTTCTTTTTTGACCTG
>Ga0210049_1003588_pt1 | contig 13923 bp, 13 predicted proteins | sample CryGeyCG2014_300_2_FD_183964 | JGI IMG/M metagenome (GOLD analysis project Ga0210049, IMG submission 183964) | Groundwater microbial communities from aquifer - Crystal Geyser CG06_land_8/20/14_3.00 (SPAdes) (version 2) | ecosystem: Environmental > Aquatic > Deep subsurface > Groundwater | place...
CCGAACATCCAAATGCAGGCGCTAAAATAGAATATGGCGCTATCCTGTCCGATCACCAGGCTGGCATAGCAGGGGAAAAAGAGCAGGATGCCGGCCAGGAGGACCAGGCGTTGCTGCCGGGAGAGTCCCTCTCTCAACAAGTAGAAGAGCGGTAGCGCGCCGAGAACAAGAAAAGCCAACATCACCAGATCCCACAGCACAAACGAGAGGATGAAATCATCCAGGGCGAGCGCCCGCGCCAAGGGTACGATAAAAGGGGGATGCAGAAAAGGGCTGATGTGTTCCGGCGCGACTTCAAAACCGACAACCTCTTCCTCGTAATGTCGCTGCAATTCCAGGTCGTATACTTGCGCCGGACCCTCGGCCTGAGCGATGCGGCCAGCCGCATAGAACGCGATGAAGTCCGCGCCGGTGTACTCTACCGGCGTGGTGATCATGCGCAGCCACAGCATCGAGTAGACGAGCACCAGCGATGCCAAAGCCGCGACGACAAAGACACGGCGGAGGTTGACTTGTTTCAAGATAGAACCAACGATTACTCTTCGATCTTCTCGACCACCACCGTCGCTTCGCTGACCAGGGCGGCAATGGCTCCCACCGCGGCCAGAGTCGGCGCCAAGACCACGCCGACCACTCCGATCGTCAGCGGGATTTCCATTACGGTTTTGCCGTCTTTATCTTTGATGATGATGCGGCGGATGTTGCCCTCGTGGATGAGTTCCTTGATCTTGGCAAGCAGTTGCTCACCGTTGACATGAAATTCTTCGGTGTGGGTTCGATTTTCGTTCATTTTGCACCTTTGCTTTCTGTAGAAGAATTAACCTTCTGTAATGCCAGGAGATGCTTGTAAAAAGTAAAAAACGCAACAAAGCAACCAATCGCGAAAATGACACTCGCCAACACTCCCCACGTGAGCGGGATTCCCAGGCTAGACAGTAAGAAGATGACTGATACCCCGAAGGTAATAGCGCCGAGCAAGGCCACTTCAACTGCCATCAAATTCGCGATGCTATACGGTTTGTCAGCTTTGGGAAGCGTGTCTGTCTGCCAGGCGAAGGCATCATCGAGTCCCCCATTTTGCTTTATGTAATATTCCTTGATCTGGTTCATCGCCAGTGCGGCATCGCGCCAGGCAACACGCAGGCGGGCGAGTTGAGCGATGGTCAGCGCACCCAGGGCTGTCAGCAAGAGGAAAAGCCCAGCAAAAGCCAGGTATACCGGCGTGGATAATACTCCGGCAAACTGCGTGCCGAGGATGGCTGCCACCAGCGAGCCAACCGAGACGAAGTAAAACGATGTCACCCGCGCCCGGTCTTCGTTGGCCTGGAAGGCGGATTGGGCGATGTACTCGAACTCGGCGGTCAGGATTGCACCTGGTTCCAGTGGTTTCTGATTGTCCGAAGCGTTCATGTTCCTTTGTTCCTTTCCATCCGCGGCTGTGGGTTTAAACCCACAGCTCAAGGCAGCGAAGTCCGCTAAAGCGGACTAAAAAAAGGCGTCGCGCCGTCTTCACCCTTCGGGTACAGGCAGACGGCTTTCATGGCTTGAGCCAGGGGATTTATCCCCTGGCAGTAGGGCACAACAGGTCACCAATCTTTGTTCATTCCCAAATAGGATAACACCAGATTCTTGCGCGTGAAATGACCGAGGGTTATCCACTCGATCTGCATCGCGCCGCCGCACACGGCGCGGACGATGGCCTGGTCGCTCCATCCCTTGCCATGAAGCTCCAGGACGCGCCCTCCCAGCTCTTCCAGGTGGTTAATCTTCGAGGCAAGCTCCTGTTTTGGGTTGTTTCGCACCTGGGCGCTGCCGGGAAAGAGGCGTGTGGCAGGCAGGCCAGCAATTCGTTTCAGCGAGGCGATGATACCCCATATATCGTAACCGGCGCGCAGCGCACGCTCCTTCCCGCCAACGAACAGGTCGCCGGTGAACAGCCATCCCTGTTCAGGCTCGTAGAGGCAGATGTGGTCCGGGCTGTGACCGGGCGTGTAAATCACCTGGAAACGATGGTGCGCCGTTTCCACCGTCTCGCCATCTGAAAGGGGCTTGCCGATGGATGGCTTCGGCCAGCCCCAAAAAATCAGCCGGTAGAGTTGCTGGCGCTGCATCCCCCGTGGATCAGCCAGGATGGGCAAGGCCAACGGGTGGGCGTATATCCCCAATCCGGGGCGTTGAGATTGCAGGTCGCCATTCGCGCCGATGTGGTCCTCGTGGGTGTGGGTGTTGACGATGCAGTTCAGGGGCGTATCCGCCAGGGCTGTCAATAGTTCGGGAGCGGAGTGGGCGCAGCCGCTATCCACCATCATGCCATCCACAAGGTAGGCGGTGGTCCAGTAACGCCAACGGATGGGCAGCTTGCGCGCCAGGTCAAAACGGGTGATTTTGTCGAAGGGAGTGACCTTGAGCATTTTATGATCTTCTTATCCGCGTGATGCTGAGATGGTTGCCAACAGGTATAGTATAGAGGATTTTGGCTTAAATGAGCCGTTGTCATTTAATCCACGAAGCGCATAAAGACCTGGTTGCCGAGCAGGCGACCGCGCGCGCTGAGCCGTAAGACTTCCAAAGTCTTGCCTGCCCTGACCGGCAGGCCAGGGGAGACTTCGGAAGTCTCGTCTCGCACCCACTCCAGCAGCCCCAGCGCGATCAATTCGTCAATCTCTTTCCCAAAAACCTCCTGCAATTCCACGCCAAAACGTTTGCGAAAAACTTCTGCCGAAACGCCCTCACGCGTCAGGCGCAGGCCAGTGAACATGGTTTCCTGCATTTCGGTTTTCGGCGCGATGGTTTGGTAGTTGACAGTAGCTGACGAGAGGGGAAACGAGTGACGAGTGGCGAGTGATAAGTGACAACGCTCGATATAGGTTTTGATACGCAGAACATTGGAATAGCGCATCCCTGCCGCGAAGCCGTGCGCGCCAGCGCCAAAGCCGAGATAGGGCTGGTTGCGCCAGTATTGCAGGTTGTGGCGGCAGACGAAATGCGGTTGAAGGTCGAAGGTCGAAGAGCCTGCCCTGAGCTTGTCGAAGGGTCGAAGGTCGGGAGAAGCAGGCTCAACTTTCGACATTGGACGTTTGACATCTTTCGCCCAGTTCGAGATTTCATATTGGATGTAGCCTTGCGCTGCGAGGTACTCTCCCGCCCACTCGTACATTTCGGCAGCCAGGTCGGGATCTGGAGTCGGCAGCAGTCCGCGCGCGGCCCAGCGGCCAAAGGGCGTGCCATGTTCCAGCGTCAACGCGTAGAGCGAGAGATGCTCCGGCTGCAAACCTAAAGCTGATTTAACGGTAGCCTGCCACCGGTCGAAGGATTGTTCCGGGAGGCCAAAGATCAGGTCGAGACTCAGGTTGTCAAAACCGGCCTGACGCGCCCACTTGACCGAGTTGATCACGTCGAAAAAATCGTGGATGCGTTCCAATTGGCGCAGCTCGTCTGGATGCGCACTCTGAATCCCAAAACTGATGCGGTTGAACCCCATGCGACGCAAATCCCGCAGCGAGGCGAGCGTCACCGTGCCAGGATTGGCTTCGAGGGAGGTCTCCGGGTCTGAGAGGTCGAAATGGTCGTGGAGGGTTCGAAGGATTTGCTCTAATTGCTTGGGAGCCAGAAGCGAGGGCGTGCCGCCGCCGAAGAAAATGGTATGGGCAGGCAGTCTTTCGGAAGCGGAAGAAGCGACGGCGCGGATTTCGTTGCAGAGGGCATCCACGTAGGCCGGGATGAGCACCTCCTGCCCGGCGTAGGTGTTGAAGTCGCAGTAGGCGCAGCGGTGGAGGCAGAAGGGGATGTGGAGGTAGAGGGAGTACATGAGGGGTGAGGAGTGAAATGTTCCTTATTTTCCCAACCTTTCCCTTTCTTCCTCCACAATCTTCTCTTCCAGTTTCTTGAACAGCGGCGCGGGCGGGTTGAGTTTTGCGCCAGGCTTCAACTCGCTAGGCTTCCACTGTAATCCTTCAACGCCTTTATAACGTAATACAGTATGCTCGCCGAGCGAGTCTTTGACTGTCTCGGTGTACTGCTCGCCAAACAGCGGACTTGCATACCCGAAGAATCCATGCAGTCGCTCGCACGTGAAGGGCAGGAACGGGGCGAACAGCACTTTGAGCGAGTCGATTGCTTTCAGCGCGGTGTAGATCGTCTTGGAGGCGGCTTCGCGGTCGGTTTTGATGGCGGTCCACGGCGCGTTCTGGTCGAGGTACTGGTTGACGGCGGTGGCGAGTTTCATCGCTTCGCCCAAGGCGGCGCGCAGGCGCACGGCGTCCAGTTCGCGGCCCACAGACTCGAATCCGTTTTCGATAACGGCGAGCAGGCTCAGGTCAGAGTCGCGTAGGGGCGGCGGCTCGTCCCCGCCCGCTCCCATATCAGCCGCAGAAGGCACGCGCCCTTCCCAATTCTTATAACAGAACGCCAGCACGCGGTTTGCCAGGTTGCCCCAGGTTGCCACCAGTTCGTTGTTGTTGCGCGCCACGAACTCGGCCCAGTCCCAATCGCTGTCTTTCATCTCAGGCATGTTGACCGTCAGATAGTAGCGCAGGGCGTCGGGGTCGTAACGCGTCAGCGCGTCGCCTCCCCACACCGCCCAGTTGCGCGAGCCGCTGATCTTCTGCCCTTCGAGATTCATGAACTGGTTGGCTGGCACGTCATAAGGCAGGGTTAACGGGGTTTCATCGCCCGCAAAGATTTCCATGAACGCGCTTCCCGCGCCCATGAGTTGCGCCGGCCAAAGCGACGTGTGGAAGAAGATGTTGTCCTTGCCGATGAAATAGAATTGCTTCGCTTTGGGATTCGTCCACCATTCGCGCCACGCTTCGTTCTGGACCTGGAACTTGCTCCACTCAATCGCGGCGGAGAGGTAGCCGATAACGGCCTCGAACCAAACGTAGATGCGTTTTCCGTCCCAGCCGACGACGGGCACGGGGATACCCCAATCGAGGTCGCGCGTGATCGGGCGCGGCTTGAGTCCCTCAGCCTCGATCTTCCCCAGCGACTCACCGATGACGGTATCGCGCATGTGGTCGGCGCGCTCCTTGAGGAACTTCTTTACATCGGGTTCCAACTTGGAGAGGTCAAGGTAGAAGTGCTCGGTCTCGCGCAGTTCGAGCGCGCCGTCGCCTGTCTTGGCGCGTGGATTGATGAGTTTTTCGGGTTCAAGCACATTGCCGCATTTATCGCACTGGTCCGAGCGGGCGCCTTCGTAGCCGCACAGGTAACAGGTACCCTCGACATATCTATCAGGCAGGAATTTCCTGGCGCTGGGCGAGTACCACTGCATGGACTTTTGTGTGAACATGAAGCCGTTTTTTTGCAAAGCCAGGAAGATGGCTTGAGAGACTTTGAAGTGGTTCTCCGTGTGCGTGGTGGTAAAAAGGTCGAAGGTGATGCCGTAGCCTTTGAATAACTCGATGAAGCCATCGTGATATTTCTTGTAGACCTCTTCTACAGGCTTGCCCTCCCTGTCTGCGGCAAGTGTTACAGGCGTACCGTGCGAATCGGTACCAGAAATCATCAATACATTATTTCCTTTGAGCCGGTGATAGCGGGCGACAATATCACCGGGTAAATGGGAACCAGTGATGTTGCCGACATGGATCTCGGCATTGGCATAAGGCCAGGCGATGGCGATGAGGATGTTTTCGGGCATAGAGACCTCCGAGACTGTAAACAAAACTGCCGGCTCTCGCCAGCAGCATCATTCAGGCGGCATGAACCGTCCCGCAGTTCATCTGGCGCTGAACTGCGCGTGAGTGCGGGACATCATCATGGTCCTATGTTTCATGGGCTGAAGTTTACTATGGTGTTTGGAATGTGGCAAGTGGGATTCTATTCTTCTTCGTCATCCCACTTGATATTTTCCAACCGAATGCCTTTTCCTTCCCGAAACGCTTTGCGGGCGCGTTCGACGCGGGCGAGAAAGCGTGGATCGTGTTCCAGTTTATAATCGAACCAATCATCTTCGTCTTCGAATCCAATCAGCACGCCAGCAGGTTTTCCGTGACGCGTGATGATAATCTGTTCCGTCTCAGCTTCTCGCAAGTAAACAGACAAGTTGTCTTTTATCTGATGCAGCGGAACTTTCCTTCCCTCGCTCATTCTTTCACTCCTTCACGCTCAAGCCAAATCGCTGATTGTGCTTTCGATACAACGGCGATAACCTCAACCGTATTACCAGTTATATCGTAATAGATTCGATATTCATCCACGCGCAGCCGATATTGCGGGCTGGACAATCCTCTCAGGCGCTTGATACGACTTTTGCTTTCTTTTCCAGGCTCGTGACGCAAATGCTCTTCAATGGCATCCTGAATGACTGCGCGAGCGTTGGCCTTCAAGGAATACAGGTCATCATTAGCTTCGGGAAAGAGCTCGATTTCGTAGCGCATAAATTCTGGCTATATTATAGCCATATTTCTCAAAGCGACAAGGGGTACTTACAAATACTCTTTCAACTGCCTCGACCTTCTCGGGTGGCGCAGCCTCCTCAGCGCCTTCCCCTCGATCTGCCGGATGCGCTCGCGCGTCAGCCCAAACTTCTCCCCCACCTCCTCCAGCGTGTACGAGTTGCCATCGTCCAGCCCGAAGCGCAGGCGCAGGACGCGCGCCTCGCGCGGCGAAAGCGTGCCCAGCACCTCGTCAATCTTCTCGCGCAGCATGGACTGGTAGGCGGACTGGATCGGCGTCGGGCTGAACTCATCCTCGATGAACATGCCCAGCTCGGAATCCTCGTCATCCCCCACCGGGCTTTCCAGCGAGAGCGGCAGCCAGGAGACTTTCAAGATCCACTGCACCTTTTGCAGGTTCAGGCCAAGCTCAACTGCCAGCTCTTCCGGCGTGGGCACGCGGCCGTGTTTCTGCTCCAGCTCGTGGGTGGTCTTGTACACTTGGCGGATGCGGTCAATCATGTGCACCGGCACGCGGATAGTCCGCGCCTGGTCGGCGATGGCGCGCGTGATGGTCTGACGGATCCACCAGGTGGCGTAAGTCGAGAAACGAAAGCCGCGGTGCAGATCATATTTCTCGACCCCTTTCATCAGTCCCAGGTTGCCCTCCTGGATCAGGTCGAGGAACGGCACACCGCGCCCCATGTAACGCTTGGCGATGCTGACCACCAGCCGCGTGTTGGCCTTAATGAGATGATCGCGCGCCAGCAGGCCGTCCTGCACCAGGGCCTCCAGGCGGGCACGTTCGAGCGTATACTTGCGCCCGCTCAACAGCATGAGCTTGTTCCTGGCCTCCCGCCCCAATTCGATGCGCATCGCCAGGTCGAGTTCCTCCTCCACCTTCAACAGGGGCACGCGCGACATTTCTTTCAGATACAGCCCGACCGTGTCATCGGTAGAAATGGAAAGCGTATCCGCTTCCAGCCACGGCTCAGCCTCGGGTTCGAGAACCTCTTCGACTGGCACGGCATCGTAGTTTTCCGCGTCAACAATGTCCACCCCTCGATTACGCAACACCAGCATGACAACGCTCAACCGCTCGGCATCCTCGCCGATTTCGGGATATAGCTCCACCAGATCGTCCGTGGTCAGGTAGCCCTGCAAGGACGCCTTCTCCAGGAGCATGTTCAATGCTTCCCGATGTCGCCTACGCCGATCCGGATGCGACATGGTTACTCACCCTCCCGATTGACACCCGGCATAAGACCTCATTCTCCCAGCAGCGGCTTCAGCGCTGCGAACGGTGATTCGGACCCGCCGGCCTGGTGACCGCAATTGACCAGATTCAAGTCCTCGCCGCACACCGGACACAGGCCTTTGCAATCGGGCTTGCAAACCGGACTGATGGGGACTTCGAGCAGCGCGTACTCGCGCATCAGCGGTTCCAGGTCAATGTAACCGTCTTCGGGCAGGATCAGGCCAGAATCGGTGACAGAGCGTTCGTCGAAAGCATACAGTTCGGTCAGCGTCCACTTCAGGGGCTGGTCAAAGGTGGATAAGCAGCGCACACACTCCAGGTCTGTGAAGCCTCCAAAGTCGGCCTGGAGCAGGAGTCCCTGTGGGGTGCGGCTGAGGCGGGCAGTCCCCGTGAACCCGCGCAGGGTCAGATCGTCCCCTAGCCGCATCATGGGATAGTCGAAATTAAAATCACGGCTCGAACCAATCGGTTGGTTGATCAAAAGTCCGACATTGAGCCGTAGGGGACGACGAGGATTGGTCACGGTTATACTTGAATGAAGGGGGTATTAGCATTTTCATTCTAGCACATCGGGGACTCGAAGTCAAGAAACGATTTTTTAAGATTCCCGTCAGGTTGAGTATTCTACCTGGCCCGCCCTCAAATCCAATTCTTCCTTACCGCCCAGCTTTTCCTGGATGCACTCCACGACGATCTCCAGCGCCTGCGGCTGGTGAACAAAATCCAGGTCGTCGGTGCGGATGGTCAGCACCGGGCTGAGGTCGTAGGCTTTCAGCCACTCGTCGTAGAATGAATCCAGCAGGGAGAGATAATCGGCCGAGATGCCGGTCTCGATGTTGCGGGCGCGGCGGCGGATGCGCTCCATCAGCACGTCAACCGGACATTTCAAGTACACCAGCAAATTGGGAGAGGGCAAACTGCCCATCACCAAGTCGAAGAGACGGCGGTAGGCCAGGTAATCGCGCTCGGCCATGTTGCCCATGTGGAGCAGCGCGCGCAAAGATATAGGCGTCCTCGTAAATGCTGCGGTCGAGGATGGCAGAGCGCGGGTCGCGCACCGCGGTCAGGTATTGCTCGGCGCGGTGTCCCAAGAAGTAGATTTGCAAGTGAAAGGCCCAGGCGTGCATATCGGCATAGAAATCCGGCAGGTAGGGATTATCGGCCACCGACTCGTACTCGGTGCACCAGCCTAGCCGCGCCCCGATTCGCTCGGTCAGGGAGGTCTTCCCTGCCCCGATATTCCCAGCTACAACGACGAGACGTTTTGGCATAGTTCCTCGCTAACACTCACTATAACCGCACGTATAGCACTTCCTGCACCCCTCTTCATTGACCATCGTCGCCTCGCCGCACTCCGGGCAAAGGTCGCCCATCTTGAGCGGCATTTGCTGGGGCACTTCATCCAGCGTCTCGCCCCCGTTCTTTGAGGGCTCTTCGCCGAAATGCCTATTGCCGGAGGTCTTCTTTTCCATGACATCCGGATCAGTCTCGCCTTTCAGGTACTCGTTGAGCACCTGGCCGACGCCATCCGGCAGCGAGCGGACGCGGTGCGGCCCGAATCCAAGCGAGCGCCCGCCGCCGATGCCGGAGAGTTGCTTGACCACTTCCGCCAGCCGGTCGCGCGGGGCAATCGGCGAGGCCAAACGCAGAACGTAGGAGATCAGCCGCCCGATGGCCTCCGAGACAGCCGCTGTCTCCGAACCGGCTTTGGCTGTGTTGATGAACACCTCGAAGGGTTGCTGACCGCCGTTCTCGTTGACAGTGACGAATGCCTTGCCGAGCGGAGTCTCGACCCGGTACGTGCGCCCGACCAGGGCGCGCGGGCGCGGCTTCTTGGTCTCGTGCCAGGCGGCCAGTTGTGTGGCGAGGATGTCCGCCGAGACATCCCGGCGCCTGCCCTCCTCGGAAGAGGAGCGGAAGTTCTCGACGACGATCCCCTGTTTCTTCCCGGCCGTGGCTTTCGTCTCCAGCACCACCTTTTCACGCGAGCCGGTCACGTAGACCGTGATGCCTTTGCAGCCCAGTTCCCAGGCCAGCAGGTAAGCCTTGGCGACATCCTCTTCGGTGGCGGCCTCGGGGAAATTTATAGTTTTGGAAAGCGAGTTATCTACAAAAGCTTGCATGGCCGCCTGCATACGGACATGTTCTTCAGCGCTAATATCCGTCGAAACGACGAAAATATGCCGGATCGATTCTGGTACTTCGGGGATATTCTGGCAGGCGCCATGCTCCAGCACCTTCTCGACAATCTCCCGCCGCGCCTCGGCCTCGAGCCCAGCAGCTTTCAGCGCCTTCTCGAACTGCGGGCTGGCGTAGGTCAATTGCAAGTCCTTGCCGTTGTCGTTGACGTGGCGGACGTAAGCCAGGGCGAAAACCGGCTCGCAGCCGTAGCCCTCGCAGCCAGCGACGGTGGCTATTGTGCCAGTCGGCGCGACGGTGGTCTGCGCCGCGTTGCGGATACCGTGACGACGAATACCCTCGGCAATCTCTTCCCAGTCCAAGAGGGGGCGGCCCCAGTCATGCTCATACTTCACCAGCGACTTGGGCGGAGTCCACGTTATATCCTCCATGTCATAGATCGAACCTTCGATGGCCGGGAATGGGCCGCGCTCTTTTGCCAGTTCAACGCTGGTACGCATGGCATGATAACGCACGAACTCCATCGCTTGCGCGCCAAACTCCTGCCCTTCCTCAGAGCCATAGCGCACGCCGACGTGGTACATCAAGTCCGCCAGACCCATGATGCCCAGGCCAATGCGGCGGGCGCGGTGGGCAGCCACTTTAAGCTGGGGCACGGCCGGGACGTAGGCATTGGCGTCCACCACGTCATCCAGGAAACGGGCCGAGAGTTCCACGCTGCGACGCAGAGAATCCCAATCCACTGTCCCGTCCGGACCGCAATGCTCGGCCAGGTTGACCGATCCGAGACAGCAGTTTTCGTAAGCGCCTAATGCCTGCTCACCACAAGGATTTGTCGCCTCCAGCTGGTACAGGTGCGGCACTGGGTTCGAGCGGTTGATGGTATCCAGGAACAACATGCCCGGTTCACCGTTGTGGTGCGCCTGCTGCACAATTTTGTTGAACAGCTCGCGCGCCCTCACCTTCCGGTAAACGCGGATCGGCACGCCAGCCTGTTCAGCCTGTTCGAGCGTGCCGCGAAAGCCGCGATATTCGGACGAATGCACATCCGGAAAACGCAGCTCCCATTCAGCGTCGTCGCGCACGGCGCGCATGAAAGCATCCGTGATGCCGACCGAAATATTGAAATTGGTGATCTGGTTCTCGTCAGTTTTGCAGGTGATGAAATCTTCGATATCGGGATGGTCCACGCGCAGGACGCCCATATTGGCGCCCCTGCGTGTCCCCCCTTGGGCAATCTCACCGAAGGCGTGATCGTAGACGCGCAGAAAACCCACCGGACCCGTGGCCTGCCCTGCGGACGATTTGACGAGCGCCCCCTTGGGCCTCAGCCGCGAGAACGAGAAGCCGTTCCCGCCGCCGGTCTGCTGAATCAGGGCTGCGTCGCGCAATGATTGGAAGATGCCGGCCGGGTCGCGGCCCATGTCATCGGTAATGGGTAAAACGAAACAAGCTGCAAGCTGTCCCAGCGGCGTGCCTGCGCCGGTGAAGGTGGGAGAATTGGGGAAGAATTTCTTGCTGGTCAACAATACATAAAACTCACGCGCGCGGGTTATCACGTCCCCGCCCCAGGCCTCTTCAGCCTTGGCGATGTGGTACGCCACCCGCCAGAACATCTCCTCGGGTGTTTCGACCGGCTCGCCGTCCTCGCCGCGCCGGACGTAGCGGCGCACCAGCACCTGGCGCGCGTTCTCAGACAATTCCACGCTTGGGAGATCCTCCGGGATGGGCGGTTTGGGCAACAATCCTTGCTTAGATGTGACAGTCTGGACTACCATAACCATGTGCTCCTCAATGACTCTAAAGCCAATGCGTTCTATCAGTTCCAGGAACCCGTTTTCTCCGAGAAAACGAGTAACTTTTTGGGTATTGCCTATTTACCTTCTAACAGTCTATTGATCTCATTCTGTAGTGCGTGCAGGTCGTGCAACCGCAGATAGACAATCGCATAGCGGATGTAAGCGATCTGGTCAAGCTCCTTCAGCCCGTTGATGACCAGGTCGCCAACAACCCGCGAGGACACCTCGGCCTTACCCTTCTTCTGAAGCTCGGATTCCACCCCTCCCACCAATCGTTCGATAGCGTCAGCCGAGACGGGGCGTTTGGCGCAGGCAATGCGGATGCCGCGTTCGAGCTTGTCTGGGTCGAATTCCTCGCGCATCCCATCTTGCTTGACGATCAGCGGCGTCGCCAGTACCGGGCGTTCATGACTGCTGAAGCGTTGTTTGCAATGCTTACATTCCCTGCGGCGACGGATACCGCCGTGACTATCATGAGTCGTATCAATGACTTTCGAATCTTCACTTTGGCAATATGGGCAACGCATGAGTTATTTCTCCGTGATGGTTGGGAAGTCGCCAACCATGATAATTAGAACAAATGTAGCAGCCATATATGGTGCTTTAGACACGAAAGCCCCCTACATATGGGGAGGTAGAGGCAATTTTAACATACTTGCGAGGTCAAGGCAAGGGGATTAGCGGGTGATTTTCTTAAAATTTCCCGTGAAGGAGTCCGGCGTCTCCGACGCCGCGTTGCACCAATTTCGGCGACAGAGTCGCCGGACTCCGGTCACAACTTGGGGTCAGACATCTCTGATGTCGGGTCACGATAACGGCGACAGAGTCGCCGGACTCCGGTTACAAATCTGCCAGAAAATCCATCACCAAACAGTTGAATTGCGCCGCGTGGCACTGGTGCGGTACATGCCCGCAAGAGACAAGCGTCTCGCCGCGCGCGTTCGGCAGGAGGCGCACCAGTTCGGGGAAGGATGCGGGGGCCAGGGTTTGGTCGCGCGCCCCCCAGATGACCAGAGTCGGCGCGGAAACGCGCGGCAGGTCCACGGTCAGATCGCGCATCGTGCGCGGGATGTTGTAGATGCCCGGCGCGGCGCGCTTGTAGTCCAGCGCGGTCTGTATCCGCACGACTTCTGGCAAAGTATGGATTCCATCCCCGCCGCCGCCAAAATGCAGGCTGGTCACGTCAATCGCAGCGCGGAACAGCCAGTACGGCGTGCGTTCGATGAGCGAGGTGTTCAGCAACTGGCGGCGGAAGATGAGCTGCATGAAAGCCGAAAGCTGCCGCGTTGAGTAAAAGGGGTTGACGAGGATGAGCGCCTTGACGTAACTCGGAAAACGCAACGCGTAATCGAGAGCCAGGTAGCCGCCCAGCGAATGGCCGACCAGCACCGCCGGTTCACGCAGGCCAAGAGTCTCCACCCAGGCGGCCATGTGGAGGAAAACATTTTCGGCGGTGTAATCTTCGATGCGCGGCGGATGGGCGCTCTCGCCATGCCCAAGCAGGTCGAGGGCGCAGGCCTGGTAGCCGGAATTGACCAGCGGTGGGGTGAGAAAATCCCAATCGTGCAGCGAGGCCGCCAACCCGTGGATCATGACGACGGGCGCGCCCTCTCCCTGGCAGGTGTAATTCACCACCGAGGGAGCAGAGAAGGCGGAGTAATCAATGAAGTCGCCGCCCCTCTCGCGACGCTCACGATTCACATAGACTTCAACCTGCATGGGATTGCTCGTATCGTTTTGCCAACTCGCGCCGCAGCACCTTGCCAATGAAGGAGCGCGGGAAGTCGTCCGCGAAGACGACCAGGCGCGGCACAAGCTCGGGCGGCAGGCGGCGCTGGCAGTATGCGACCAGCGACTCGGCGGTGGGATGCTCGCGCTGCGCGATGACGAAGGCAATCGGCTGTCCGGCAATGGCGACCACGGCGGCTTCCTTGACCTGCGGCACCTCGTAGAGCACCTCTTCCACGTCGCGCGGGAAGGCCGGCTTGCCGGGCTTGGTTGGATACCACATCTCGGCTTTGCGGGCGATGATGCGGAAGTAGCCATCCGCGTCCATCTGCGCCACGTCGCCGGTCAGCAGCCAGCCGTCGTCGGTCAGGGCGCGGGCGGTGGCTTCGGGATCCTTCCAGTAGCCGAGCATGACCTGCGGCCCGCGCACCGCCAGCTCGCCAATCTGTCCGGCGGGCACTTCCTTACGGCCGCGCACCAGGTCCACCACGCAGGCTTCCGTCGAGGGCAGCGGGATGCCGATGCTGCCCACTTTGCGCATCCCGTCCAGCGGATTGGCGTGCGTGACCGGCGAGGCCTCGGTCAGACCGTAGCCTTCCACCAGCCGGCCGCGCGTCAGCTT
>Ga0210049_1003590_pt1 | contig 13913 bp, 10 predicted proteins | sample CryGeyCG2014_300_2_FD_183964 | JGI IMG/M metagenome (GOLD analysis project Ga0210049, IMG submission 183964) | Groundwater microbial communities from aquifer - Crystal Geyser CG06_land_8/20/14_3.00 (SPAdes) (version 2) | ecosystem: Environmental > Aquatic > Deep subsurface > Groundwater | place...
CATGAATGTTTCATATTGTTATATTGTATAAAAAATTACCTATCTTGGGTCTTAAATTATGTACTATAAAAAAATATAGCATGATATGTCTATTTTTAAGTCACTGAACTGAAATTGACAAAAATAATTTTAAGGCCTTAAAATTGGTGTGGGTAGTCAGGGGGGTATAAGAAAATTCAGATGCCAGGCGGGATGAATTTTAAAGATTAAACAGTTGGATATAAAATGAGGTTGGTTATTGTCGGAGGAGGAATTTCCGGCCTTTCTCTGGCATATTTTCTACTTGAGCATAAACCTTCTTTAGACATTGTTGTCCTTGAGTCCGAGAAAAAGGCAGGCGGCAAGATATGGACTGATAAGGTGGATGGTTTTTTGTGCGAAGGTGGTGTTAACGGTTTTCTCGATAACAGGCCGAGGACACTTGAACTCGTTAGGAAGCTTGCAATTACTGCTTTAAAAAGCAGCGATACAGCACGGAAGAGATATATATTTTCTGATAAGAAACTTCATCTTTTACCTGAATCGCCTATTTCGTTTTTCTCTTCAAATCTCCTGAGCCTCTATGGACGTCTGAGGATTTTATATGAAATCCTTGTTCCGAAAAGAAAGGGGAATGATGAAACACTTGCTGACTTTGCAAGGCGGCGGCTTGGAAAAGAGGCATATGAAAAGTTAATAGACCCAATGGTGTCGGGCATTTATGCAGGCGACCCTGAGGCCATGAGCCTTAAGAGTTGTTTCCCGAGGATATATGAACTCGAAAAAAAATACGGCAGCCTTATTAGGGCTATGATAAAACTCCAGAAAGAGGCTAAAAAATCAGGGAAGAAGATAGGGCCGGGGCCTGGTGGAGTTCTTACATCATTTTATGACGGTATGGGGGTAATAATAAATGCCCTCAAGGGTTATCTTGGAGAAAGGCTTAAGACAGACAGCAGGGTAGTCTCAGTTGATAAAAAAGGCGACAAATATATTATCTATCTCTCTGATAGTTCAAATCTTGAGGCAGAAGCGGTTGTTATTGCAACACCGGCATATGCGACTTCAGAGATGATGAAGGGTATTAACAAAAACCTTTCTTTAACCCTTGGTGAAATCTTCTATCCCTCGATTTCAGTTGTATGTTTTGGCTATAAGCAGGATAAGATAAAACAGCCTCTTGACGGATTTGGTTTCCTTATCCCTAACAGAGAAGGCAGAAAGATACTCGGAACACTGTGGGATTCAAGCATATTCCCAAACAGGGCACCTGAAGGTTATGTGTTACTCAGGAGCATGCTCGGCGGCGTCAGAAAGTCCGAACTCGCACTGCAGGATGAGGATAAGCTGATAAATATTGTTATAGACGAGTTACAGGACATCATGGATATAAGGGTACAACCTGATTTTGTTAAGGTTTACAAGCATGAAAAAGGTATACCCCAGTATTCATTAGGGCACGAAAAAAGGCTTGAGACAATTAGTGAAATTATCAGCAGATTCAAAGGGTTATATCTCACCGGTAACGCTTATCGCGGTATCGGGGTTAATGACTCTATAGATAATTCATATAAGCTTGCAGAAAGGATTGTTAAGAAGATATAATGAAAGGTCTAAAGTAAGATTTTACAGGTACGCCTTAAAATAGGAGGTAAAATTGAAGGAACATGAGATTGTTGAATTCTTAAAGAGAGAAAATGAGGAGTTCAAAAGGCTCAGTGAAGAACACAGAAATCTTGATGTACTTCTTGCAGAGATTGACAGCAAACGCTATCTTACCCCAGAGGAAGAGGTTGAGAGGAAAAAGATTCAGAAACAGAAACTTTCCAAGAAGGATAAGATGGCAGAACTTGTAAGGGAATATAAGAAAAAAGGTATTTAGTGCGTCAGCTATAACTGCTAACTACATAATCAAAGAAGGGGTATTATTATCATGATGAGAAGCAGAATAATAAAAGAAGGGCTGGAGCGTGTTCCGCACAGGGCACTTCTTTATGCAACAGGTATTCCAAAAAGCGAGATGAAAAAACCATTTATTGGGGTTGCAACAAGTTTTACTGATATTATTCCTGGTCACATAGGCATGCGTGACCTTGAGAGATTTATAGAAAAAGGGGTACATACTGCTGGCGGTTATCCGTTCTTTTTTGGGCTTTCCGGTATATGTGATGGTATTGCAATGGGACATAAAGGTATGCATTATTCACTTCCATCAAGGGATCTGATTGCAGATATGGTGGAGACGATTACAGAGGCTCATCAGCTTGACGGCCTTGTGCTTCTTACAAATTGTGATAAGATTACACCCGGTATGCTTATGGCTGCTGCAAGGATAAATATACCATCAATAGTTGTTACCGCTGGTCCTATGCTTTCTGGTCGTCTGAGGGGGAAGAGATTATCTTTGGTTAATGACACGTTTGAAGCAATTGGGAAGTATAAAAAAGGTTTGATTAAAAAGGATGAACTTGAAGCCCTTGAGATGTGTGCATGTCCAGGTGCCGGCTCGTGTCAGGGGATGTACACTGCAAATACAATGGCATGTGTCACAGAGGCACTTGGCATGAGCCTTCCAAGGTGTGCAACCTTACTCGCTGTATCTGCTGATAAGAGAAGGATTGCCTTTGAAAGCGGGCAACATATTGTTGAATTAATAAAGAAAAATGTTACATCAAGAAAGATAATGACAAGAAAGGCATTTGAAAATGCAATAATGGTTGACCTTGCCCTTGGTGGTTCAACAAACACTGTTCTTCATATCCCCGCAATAGCCCATGATGCAGGCGTAGCGCTTCCACTTGAGACATTCAATGTGTTGAGTAAAAAGACCCCTCATCTTGCCAACATGCTGCCAGGTGGTGAACATTACCTTGAAGACCTTGACTGGGCAGGCGGTATTCCTGCATTAATGAAAAGATTGAGGAAAAGCCTGCATAACAATATTACAGTCAGCGGTAAAAGGATCTTTGAGATTGCCGATTCCGCAGAAGTTATAGATGAAAATGTCATAAGGCCGCTTAATAGGGCATATCACGAGGAAGGCGGCATTGCAATACTCAGGGGCAACCTTGCACCCGATGGCTCTGTTGTTAAACAGTCTGCTGTAAGTAAAAACATGCTAAAGTTTGAAGGTGTGGCAAAGGTGTTTGATTCAGAAGAAGTGGGTATGAAGGCAATTCTTGATGGAAAGGTAAAGCCGGGGGATGTTGTTGTTATAAGGTATGAAGGGCCGAAAGGAGGTCCCGGGATGAGAGAACTTCTCTCTCCGACAGCGACCATTGCGGGAATGGGATTGAGTGACTCAGTCGCACTTATAACAGATGGAAGGTTTTCAGGCGGCACAAGAGGCCCTTGCGTAGGACATATATCACCAGAGGCAATGGAAGGTGGTACATTAGCGATTCTCAGAGATGGGGACAGGATAAGGATTGATATCCCGAATAGGAAAATAGATGTTCTTTTATCTGATAAAGAGATAAAAGAAAGGCTCAGTAAATGGAAACCGCCGAGGCCCAAGATAACAAAGGGCTATCTTTCAAGATATGCAAGGATGGTTAGTTCCGCGGGCAGCGGGGCTGTGATGAAATAACCCTATTTTTTACCCATTGCCATATCCTCGAGTATCTTCAGTTTTGATGTTTCACCTACGGCTATTAATGTATCTCCCGCCGTTATAGCACTGCGGAATGTGGGATTGAATTTCATCTCGCCGTTCAGTTGTTTGATAGCTACAATTATAACCCCAAGCTCTCTTCCTATACCGCACTCATCCAGCGTGAGCCCTGCAAGTTTGGAATCTTCCTGAATGGTTATTTCCTCAAGCTGTAAATCAATATTGCCACTCTTAGTGGCAAATTCTATAAAATCTACAACAGCAGGTTTTAATACTGTATGTGCCATTCTGAGTCCACCGATATGGTATGGCGACACAACCCTGTCAGCACCTGCTCGTAAAAGTTTTTTCTCCGAACCTTCTTCACCTGCCCTTGCAACTATTAAAAGGTTGGGATTTAATCCCCTGGCGCTCAAAACTACAAAAAGATTTTCTGCATCAGTAGGCAGTACTGATATCAGACATTTTGCCTTTTCTATCCCAACTTTTTTTAATGTTTCATCTTTTGCAGCATCTCCCTCGAGAAAAAGAACATCTTCTGTTTCCCTGAGGGTATCAGGGTTCTTTTCAATAACAACAAAATTTAAATTCTCATGCTTTAATTCCCTGGCTATTATCTTTCCCATCCTGCCATGCCCGCAAATAATATAATGGTCTTTTAATTCTTTTAATTTTTTTTCCAATCTCTTCCTCCCGAATATTTCTTGTAATTCACCTTCTAAAACAAGTTTTGCACCTGTACCAAGTGCATATAATACAGTCCCTACACCACCTATAATAAGAATAATTGTAAATAATTTGCCGCTAAACGACAGGTCATGTATCTCCTTAAAGCCAACAGTAGTTATAGTTATTATGGTCATATAGATGGAATCTAAAAAACTCCATCTCTCTATGCTCATATAGCCGGCAGTGCCGAATGATATGATGAGGACTATCAGCGCAGCGGAAAGTATCAGTCGTCTCCTGAATTTTTCCACTAATATTCAAGCTCCATATCTACCTTTTTATCATTCTTTTATATCTTCCAATACCTCTATGAACTTAGACACTAAATCAGGGTCAAACTTGGTTCCAGGGCATTTCATTTGTCCCTGACTTATACTGACTGCAATTCACATCATTATAGCAAAACCTGCCCTGTTTGACACGTACAGAAAGTTACAGCCACTACATCCATATGTTGAATTAATACAAAAGCAATAAGTATATTGACATATTCAGAGCAGGTTGTCACTCCAGCTTGTCTGGAGTCCTTCTTAAAAAAGATTCCCGACGAGCGGGAATGACACCCCATTTAATGCGTTTGTATTAGTTAGGCTTTATGGACATTTTAATAACTTTTTATGTTAAAATTATGTAATTTTTTAAAGGAGCAATGAGGGATAATATGAAGATTTCTGGCGCCGAGATATTTATTGAATCTCTAAAGAAAGAGGGTGTAAAACACATATTCGGTTACCCGGGTGGTGTTGTCCTTAATATATTTGACCGCCTTTATGACAATAAGGACATCCAGCTAATCCTCACAAGACACGAGCAGGGAGCAGTTCATGCAGCAGATGGCTATGCAAGGTCAACAGGGAAGCCAGGGGTTGCTCTTGTGACCTCAGGCCCAGGGGCTACAAATACAGTAACAGGGATTGCCAATGCCTCAATGGATTCCATCCCGCTTGTTGTATTTTCTGGACAGGTGCCGACTATGCTCATAGGCAATGATGCATTTCAGGAGGCTGACATAGTCGGTATTTCAAGGCCCTGCACAAAATATAATTATCTTGCAAAGGATGTAAGGGATTTATCAAGAATTGTAAGAGAGGCATTTTATATTGCAATGTCAGGCCGTCCTGGCCCTGTGCTTATAGACCTTCCAAAGGATGTAACAGCATCAAAGACAGAGTTCACATGGCCGGAAATAAAGATCAGGAGTTATAACCCAACTTATGAAGGCAATAAGTGGATGATAACTCAGGCAGCACATTTGATTGCAAAGTCAAAAAAAGTGGTTATCCTTGCTGGCGGCGGTGTAATACTCTCCGGAGGTTCTAAAGAATTAAAAGAGCTTGCCGAATATACTGATATCCCCGTAACAATGACCTTGATGGGACTTGGTGGTTTTCCCGGAACCCATGAACTTTCACTCGGCATGCCCGGAATGCATGGCACTTATTACGCAAATAAGGCGATACAGGAGTCTGACCTGCTGATCGCAATAGGCATGCGATTTGATGACAGGGTTACAGGCAAAATTGATGCCTTTGCACCACACGCGAAGATAATCCATATAGATATTGACCCGACTTCGATAAGGAAGAATGTGCGTGTGGATATTCCGATAGTCGGAGATGTAAAGAGGGTTCTTACAGTCTTGAACAAGGTTTTAAAAGAAGAGGTGAAAGAGCAATGGAATGAGGTTTGCAAGGCATGGCTGAAGCAGATAGATGCTTGGAGAAAGGAAAGGCCGTTAACATATACTTACAGCAATGAGGTGATAAAACCCCAGTTTGTTGTTGAAAAGATTCACGAACTTACAAAAGGAGACGCAATCATCGCAACTGAGGTCGGCCAGAACCAGATGTGGACAGCCCAGTTCTACAAATTTGATAAACCGAGAACCCTGCTGACGTCAGGTGGTCTCGGAACAATGGGTTATGGTTTTCCTGCTGCAATCGGTGCACAGCTTGCACATCCGAATAAGCTTGTGATTGATATAGCAGGCGATGGAAGCATACAAATGAATATTCAGGAGCTTGCAACCGCAGTAATCAATAAACTGCCTGTTAAGGTAGCGATACTTAATAACAGATACCTTGGCATGGTGAGACAATGGCAGGAACTATTTTTCAGTGAAAGATACTCTCATACAAAGCTTGATGAGAGTGTCCCTGATTTTGTTAAGATTGCAGAAGCATATGGCGCAGTTGGGCTAAGGGCAACAAAACCTGGTGAGGTCGAGCCTGTATTGAAAGAGGCCTTCAAGACAAAAAGGACAGTTTTTATGGACTTTGTCGTCGACTGGAAGGAAAAGGTCTTTCCAATGGTGCCTCCTGGTGCGCCAATAGACCAGATGTTATTTGAAAAGCCGGAAGAAAAGGCTGAAAAGAAGCTGAAGGCGGTGAAGTAAATGCGGCATACAATCTCACTTCTTGTTGAAAATAAATTCGGGGTTCTTTCAAGGATTTCAGGTCTTTTCAGCGGAAGAGGGTATAACATTGAGAGCCTTTCTGTCGGGGAAACGATAGACCCGCAGATATCAATCATGACTATAGTTACAAGCGGTGATGACCAGATAATAGAGCAGATAACAAAACAGCTCAACAAACTCATAGATGTTATTAAGGTTGTGGACATGACTGAGCTTGAGCATGTTGAGAGGGAGATGGTGCTGATAAAAGTTGCACCAAAACAGGAAGACAAAGCGGAGGTTCTCAGACTTGCAGAAATATTCAGGGGAAGAGTTGTAGATTCAAGCCAGAGGACATATACAATAGAGGTTACAGGTGATGAGAAGAAGATAGAGGCAATCGTAGAACTCCTGAAGCCAATGGGGATAAAAGAGTTCATGCGGACCGGCAAAATTGCGATTGCACGAGAGGGCATTAAAAAAATAGTTTTATATATTTACCCAGATCCATACATGAGATTTTAACTGAGAGGAATAAGGGCGGCTTTAAGCCGCCCTTATTGTAGAGCATTGCTTATCTGAGTTGAGCTTACTTTTTTGTCTTTTTTGTAGCTGGTTTCTTCGCAGTCTTTTTTGTGCTCGTATGTCCTGGTTTACAAGTCATCGGTTATCCCTCCTTTTATTGATTTATCTGAAATTAAAATTATCACAGGAATGAATATCTGTCAAATATAATAAAGGCTGTGTTTCGATATGCCTCAAAATTTCCGATAAATAATAATGTTTTTATTTTTAGTAGTCTAAAACGGGATGAAGAATCGATACCCTTTAAGAAATTCAAGGAAAGTTCTCGCAACCATGCTTGACGGCTCTTTATCAAACCTGGCGAGGTAAAATTTTCTATAGAGTCTTTTCCCTGGCATCGTTAAAAGCTTGATCGCTCCATCCTTTATTGCTCTGAAAATAGACCATTTTGAGACAAAAGAGATGCCCAATCCTGACTGGACCATATGGACTAACAATTCCGGATCTCCGAGGGTCATTAATACATTTATTTCCTGCGGATCTATTTTCATCATTCGTAAAAAATCATCAATAAATTCCCTTATACCAGAACCTGCTTCAGGCATTATGAACGGTTGGGATATAAGATCATGTGGAGTAACATGCTTTTCCTTCGTCAGGGGATTGTCATCAGAAGCAATTAACACTATCTCATCCTCTGCAATTTCTTCTAAAATAATTCTCCTATCTTTTACATTTCCCTCAACGATTCCTATATCAATTTTTCCTTGCTGAAGTTCATTGATTATCTTTTCTGTATTTGAGACTGAGAGATGTATCCGGACTTCAGGATAACTTTTTGCAAAATCGTAAAAAACCTGTGGCAGTAAATATGTAGCCACAGTTGTGCTTGCCCCTATATAAAGGGGGCCCTTTACCTTCTTAACAAGATTATAAATATCGTTTCCCATAGTTTTATAATCTTCGAGTATTTTTTTTGCATGCTCATAAAAGATCCTTCCAGCAGGTGTTGGTATGACATTCTTCCCTTTTCTGCTGAGCAGTCTTACTTCAAGCTCATCTTCAAGGTTCTTTATGAGATGGCTCATGGCAGATTGAGTCATGAACTTGGCTTCTGCTGCCTTTGAGAAACTCTTCATTTCAACGACGAGAGAGAACGCCTTTAGCCTGTGGTCTTCCATAGGTTGTATTTTAAGTTGTCAGAGAAAGCGTGTCAAACACACTTATGATCCATGAAAGTGATTCATTGCATCAATGAAAATAATGAATTTGACTTAGTACATTCAAAGATTGATATTACCTTACTTATGAAATTCATATAAAAAATAATGAGAGGAGGTTATAAATGAAAAAAAACGTCCATACTTTATTCATAATGTTATGTATTCTTATGTTGAGCTTTTCTTTTGCGTATGCACAAGAAACTACGAAACCGGAAAGCAAAGCAGGGTATGAAGCATTTGACCTTGGAGAGATTTATGTAACAGCAGAGAAATTTCCTGCAAGCAGAGAGGTTACCGTAACAACAGAAATTACTGCTGAGGAAATAAAGGCCACAAACAGTCATACGGTTGCTGAGGCGTTAACGTATGTACCCGGAGTAATTGTTTCAGTCGGCAGGAAAAACCAGCCTAATATACAGATGCGCGGGCTTGATCAAAGCAGGGCATTGATCCTTATCGACGGTGTTCCCTATTATGAAACGAATTATGGGAAACTTGATCTGAACCAGATTCCTGTTGACAACATTGCGAAAATTGAGATTACGAAAGGCGATTCCTCGGTACTTTACGGGCCAAATGCTTTAGCAGGTGTCATCAATATCATCACAAAAAAACCATCTGAAAAACTATCTGCCGATGCAATCCTGGAGGTTGGAGAGTATGCTACCAGTAAATTATCACTTTCTCATGGTATGAAAGTCGGCATATTCAATTACTGGTTGGATTATGCACATCAGGAGTCTGGCGGATGGAGGACGGCCGATGATTTTGAACCGAGACCGGGTACCATTAGGAGAAAACCGGGAACATCGACTGAGGAAATCCTTGAAGACGGGGGCTTCAGGAATAATTCTGATTTTAAGACTGACAGCTTCTGGGCAAAGGTGGGAATAGAACCTGCTCAGGATGCAGAATACTATCTCAATTTCCACTACATTGTAAAAGAAAAGGGTGTGCCTCCTTCGACTGTGAGTGAGAAGGTTTTCACCAGCAGGCCGGCATTTTCAGGATTTGTACGTATCCCCCGTTATGATGTCTGGGGAATTGATTTGAGCGGTCAGCAGAAGATTTCCAATGAACTTGTGCTGAAAGCAAAACTATTCTATCACAATCATGTCGATGATTATGTTTCATATTCTGATCAGATATATAACGAAAAAATTGCGGTCAGCAGATATAAGGATTATCTGATCGGGGGGTCAATGACCGCAGACTACCAGCCTGCTCGATGGGATATTGTCCGGTTAGGCTTGCAGTACCGGGGTGACTCCCATGAAGAGAGGGACGATAGCTATCTGCCCTTTGCAAAGGACTTCTCCTATACGGGGTCAGTCAGTCTCGAAAATGAATTCAACAAGATAAAAAACCTTTCTATAGTTGCAGGAGTCAGTTATGACTGGTTCAGGGTAAAAGATGCGGAACGTAACATTAATGACAAGAATACAGGAAATTTCCTGGAACAAGTTGCTCTGGATAAACCGGATACCATGGACGAGTTCGACCCCATGATTGGTGCGACATATACCTTTGCCGATGCTACAAGGCTGTTCGGATCTATAGCAAGAAAAGTTCGTTTCCCGACCCTGTCACAGCTCTATTCGACAAAAAGCGGAAACATTGAACTCACTGCTGAAAAGAGTATCAATTATACCCTGGGGATATCTCATCCATTTGGATCTCTTGCCTCCGGTGAACTTGCAATTTTCTATTATGATATCTCCGACTTTATCTCCCGTGATGCGCCCGGTACAGAGGGTATATACCGCAAATACCGCAACTATGCAAAAATCAGGTTGGCGGGGTTTGAATTAAGCGGTGAAATAAATCCGATGAAAGACCTCCTTATCAGGTTAGGTTACACCTATAACAACGCCCGTGACAGAAGTGATAACAAGGTAACCGATGATGTTACTTTTGTTCCGGAGCATAAGGTAGATTTAGGCCTGAAATACACTGTCCCTTATATTATTACTCTTGTTAATCTCACCTGCGTCTATGTAACCGATTCTTATAATCAGTTACCGACACCGCAAAGACCAACTCAGGAGACCATTAAGACAGGGGATTACTTTATCGTGAATGCCAGAATTGCAAAAAGCTTTCTGAAAAGATACGAAGCGTATCTTGCAATCAATAATATCCTTGACTCGGATTATGAGTCGGAGTATGGATATCCAGGTTTTGGCAGGAATTTTTATGTAGGACTCTCAGTGAAGTTATAGTAAAGCGAAATGCCTTTATCAACCGTTTCTGTAACATGCCTTTACCTTGCAACAGGGTCATATATGTGGAGTTTCGTTTCTTTCACGTTGAGAAGGGAACGAATGACAGAGATATGTTTTTTCGGAGGATTTCTTTTTCATACGATAAGCCAGATCAGCCGCGGATGTTTTATTGGCATCTTTACCCCTAACGCGATATTCGAAGGGGTCTTTTTTTTACCGTGGTGTCTGGCTTTTCTAACAATATGCCTGAGATTTATTAAAAACAAGACGCACCTGATTTACAGTGCCGTAATCCCGATATTATTGTTTTTGCTTGTTGCATTACTGTATCCAAAAGGGATCGTACCACCTTCACCTCAGGTGCAGACCGTTTTTTCACCGCTTTTCTTTGTTTTTGAAGTCCTTGCACACGCCTGTTTCTGCCTGGCCGCCTGGTTTTCTATATGCTACCTTTATCACAGAAAAGACGCTGCTTTTTTTGATTCCTTTGTTATTTGGGGATTCATCCTTTACAGTATCGCTCAGGTGGTAGGCGCAATCTGGTGTTATTTAGGCTGGGCAAGTCTCTTTAACTGGAGTGAAAGACATTTGCAATCAGCCTCGATCTGGTGTTTTTATGCTGCATATATACATCTCAGGTTCTTATCTTCTTTTGATATGAAGAAGAAAGCATGGTTTTCTCTTGCCGCTTTTGCTCTCGTGTTATTTTTCAGCTACTTGAGCCATTTCAGAGAAATGAATATGCCGAGACTGGGAGGATAATTGCTTCAGAGGATTTGGAAATTTTGTGGCAGTGTCAATGTAACCTTCTATCTGCTGCTGCTTGTTTCTTTCAATCTTGCTATAGCTTCATTTTACGTAAAATTCTATCCACAGATATTCAGGCCACTCAATAATTTCTTGCTGCAGGACTGGTTCAACCTTTATGGACAGAATAACCCTGACAAGATATGGTGGCTATGGACAATGTTCGGTCTCTTGCTCGCTCTCGGGTTCAATACAGGCATTTGCACGCTTGACCGGATACGAAACCTGTTGGTCAAGCGGCACAATGTGGATATGAGGGTTTTCCTCCTGAAAATAACTCCTTCTTTGATCCACATGTGTTTCCTCATCATGCTTTCAGGCCATCTAATCAGCATGATATCCGGGTTTAACAAGAGGATACCAGTCAGTTCCGAACTTGAGACACCATCACCAATTCAGGCACAGATACTTGATCAGCATTGTGACTATTTCAAATCACCTGAATTGCTGAAAGGGCATTTGGATCAATGCACGCTATCATTCAAGCTGCATACTGGTGGGGAAGAGGTGGTGAAGCAACTCAGTTTTCTTAACCCATTCACCTATCAGGGGTTCAGTTTTCATCTGAGCAGGGATAAAAAGGCGAGGGAAGAAGGATTACAGATTATCATCAAGCGTGATCCGGGATTAAAATTCATTTTGTTTGGCTTCACGTTCCTGGTTTTACTCATGCTGTGGTATTTTCCGAAATTACAGAAAAATACAAAAGGAGGCTGATATGTATAGGAAATTGGCATTATTGTGTTCATTTTTTCTTGTCATTCTGCTCTCTGTAAATGGATTGACAGCATCTTCGCCGGCAATAAGTATTACCGGTTCGGTCAAGCAGCCGCTTAATCTGACCATGGAGGACCTCCGCCAGTTCAAGTCGGTGAGTGTCAGACTGAACGAGGTTACTACAGACAGAAATTTTCATGGTGCATTTTCCTATCTCGGGGTTCCCCTCAGAACAGTGCTTGAACTTGCTACGGTGCAGAAGGAAGAAACTGACTTTTCCAAGGCGGTTGACCTTGCAATAGTCGTAAAGAACAAGGAAGGAAAACAGACGGTTCTATCGTGGGGTGAAGTATTCTATCGAAATCCGGCAGAAGTTATCATCGCAGTCAATGCCGCTCCGGTCATGCCTCACCGGGAATGTTCAGGTTGTCATACCCCTGAGGTTTTCAAGAAGTGGTTCGATCCTCTCAAGCGGCAGGTCGGACTGCCCAAGCTTGTTGTTGCAAACGATTTTTACACAGACCGGTCACTGGAAGACGTCAGCTCTATAGAGATAATCAACCTTCATCCTAAGATGACTTCCCGGAAATTGCCGAACCTCTTCTCTCCGGAATTTATTGTAACAGGAGCGGTAAAAAAGGATCTGAAAATTGGAGACCTCTCTTCTTATCCGCGTCTTGAAATTCTGGCCAAGCAGGTCGGTGATGGAAAAGGTTATCACGGGCTTAAACATTTCGGAGGATCGCCTCTAATAGAAATCGTGCGCAATGCCGGGGTAGATCAGGATCTGAATAACGTATTCCTGATTTCCGCTCCCGATGGTTATCGTTCACTCATATCATATGGAGAGATGTTTCTTTCTTCGTACGGCCGGAACATCATTATTGCCGATATGGCGGATAATCAACCGTTAAAAGAAAACGGCAAATTTATAGCTGTTCTTTCCGATGATCTTTCTGCAGACAGATGGGTGAAAGCTGTAGACAGGATAGAAGTAATATCACTGAAGCAGAAACCAAAACTCTACATCATAGGCGTCGGATGCGCTGATGCGAGCCTGATCACTCTTGAAGCTGTTTCTCATATGGGAAAGTCAGCTGTTTTCCTCTGTGCAGATGATATTAAAAAGAGATTCGCTAAATATATGGGTGATAAACCGGTGTTGTTCAATCCGCTGCAAAATGCAGAACCTATGTTTAAAAAGAATCATCCTGAACTTTCCCCCGAAGAGGGCAAAAGATTGCTCGAAGAACAAAGGGCAAGGGACATACAAAAAATAAGAGATGCCTTGCGGGAAGGGAAAAATGTAGCTTTTCTTGAATACGGAGATCCTACGATTTTCGGAAGCTGGATTTACTGGCTTCAGGAGTTTCAAGAGAATATCGAGATAATACCGGGAATCAGTGCCTTTAATGCAGCAAATGCCCTGATCGAAAAGCATATCGGCTGCAACGGGTCTATTATCCTTTCCGTACCCAGAGGGTTGCAGTCCAATGAACCAATGCTTAAGGCCATAGCTGAAAACGGCGACACCCTTGCAATATTTATAGGGCTGAAAGAGATGGAAAATCTTATGCCGCTGTTCAAAAAGTATTATCCCGGTACCACACAGGTGAACGTTGTATATCGGGCAGGATATTCCGGCAGCAGACGTCTGATCCGGACAACTTTAAATGAAGTGCTCGGCATTACTGAAAAAG
>Ga0210049_1003597_pt1 | contig 13890 bp, 14 predicted proteins | sample CryGeyCG2014_300_2_FD_183964 | JGI IMG/M metagenome (GOLD analysis project Ga0210049, IMG submission 183964) | Groundwater microbial communities from aquifer - Crystal Geyser CG06_land_8/20/14_3.00 (SPAdes) (version 2) | ecosystem: Environmental > Aquatic > Deep subsurface > Groundwater | place...
AACCCGTTCCAATTGGTGATAAATTTCGGCTTGCCTCCGCCCTGAATCCATTTAACCGTCTGGTCAACAATATAATCCATAATCCGCTTGGCGACCATATCACGGAGAGCGGGCCAAAGTTGCTTTTCTAAATAATCCACGAATTTTCCCCAAGTCCATTTAGATATATCTAGTCCTAGGTTTGTGCTTTTTGTCCCTAATATTGCAACCGCTGTTAATTCGCTTGCGCAAAGAGCCGCACAGAGCACGCCCGGACTTGTTCCTACTACCGCTTTCGCCTTAGATGGTAATAAAAAAACACCGCTTAATGTTAGAGATAAAACCAAAATTAAAATAACAATTTTTTTATTTAAACTCATTTTAATTTGATTAAATTATAAACCCATTTCCAACCATTTGGCATTTAGCGCGCTTTGAATCTCTTGAATTTCTTCAGCCATCTGTGGAAATACTTGAATCGCCAAATTTCCCTTAATCGGGTCTTGAAAGCAATTGGCTAAGGCTGAATAAATTAAATTGGCTTTTTGATAATAATTGACAGAATTTCTGTGAGACGACAACCAATCCAGGGGAACGGTTAAATTTAAATAATCGCTCAATAAATCCCGCTGAAGTTGGGCCAATTCCTGATGAATAGAAAGTCCGCCCGTCATACAATCAACTTGAATATCCTTCGCTATCTGTTCAATCTCTCTAAAATATTTTGGATTATTTAAACGATTTTTGCTAATTTGTTCAATTCCTCTAAGATATTGAATTTTCGCTTCCTTGGAATTATCTTGCGAAATTTTCAAATCTTTATCATCAACTATCGGATTAAAAAACGAAGATGGGTCACCAATGCCAGCAACAGCTTTTTCAATAAATTCTTTGTTTTGCGGGTCATTCGGGTCCATATTCTCAAACGGGTCTTTGCCGCTTTGGTCCAAATTTTTCATTTGCGTAAATGACGATTTCGCCACGAATTCCGTCAAATTGATATTTTCAAAATCAATGTCTTTCGGCAAAGAAATTTGAGCCGATTCATTTGATTCACCGCCGATAAAATCATTGATTTTTGCCACCGCCTTGCCCAGCCATTTAATCGGATTTTGGGAAATAAAACTGGTGGAATTTTCTTCGGTCAAACCGCTTTTTGTCAAGTCAATTTTCAACGCGCTGTTTTTCAAAATCGCGTAAGACGCGATAATCCCCGCGCTTAAAATAAAAACAATTGCCGCGATTTTTGTGCGATTCATATTATAATAATTATACAATAAGCTTGTTTTAAATCAATGTTGAAAACTCTAATAATCGGCGTTAAAAACTTTGATAATCAACATTAAAAACTCAATAAATTACATTTCAATCGCGATAGCAGTTGAAATGTAACTCAATTAAAATCCACAACAGATAATTTAATAATCTGCTCAATACTCAAATCTTGCGGCCTCGCATTCGGCTCAATGCCAACCTTATTTAATTTCTTAATAATTTCTTCTTTATTATTAATTTTTATTTCCTGATTCCTATTTACTAGTTCCTGTTTCCTAGCTCCCAATAGATTATTTAATATCGTTTTCCTCGGCTGTTTAAAAAGAATCTTAATGAATTTGTAATAATCCTCCTTATTACATTTCAACCGCGATAGCAGTTGAGATGTAACCGGCGTTAATTTAATAATCGCGCTATCCACTTTTGGCGCCGGCTTAAAATCTTTTCGCGACACATAACCAATAATTTTCGGTTCCGCCCAAAACTGAACACTCGCCGCCAAAAGATTCATCCCCCACATAATTTTATGTGAGGGATTCATATTCCCCTTTCCCGCGCAAACTCTTTCCGCCACTTCTTTTTGAATCAATAAGACAATCAATTCCGGCTCATACTCTAATTCGCCTAAAATTCTAAACAAATAACCCGTTATGTAATAAGGTATATTGCCAACGATTTTATAATTAGATTTAAGATTAAAGATTAAAGAATTAAGAATCTTTAAAACGTCATTGTTAATGATTTCAATATTTTTATCTAATCCTAAATTATAAATCTTATTTTTTAAATCATCCACAAGATCTTTATCTTTCTCAATCGCAATAATTTTAAAATTTTCAATTTTTAAACTTTTAAACTTTAAAACTATTTCGTTTGTGAGTTCCCCGTGCCCAGGCCCAATTTCAACCACAACATCACCGTCTTTTAATTCCAGCGCATTAACAATTTTTCGTAATTTTTCCTTATTTTTCAAAAAATGCTGCCCAAAATAATTTCCCATTTAATATTTATAAATTAATATTCCATTAAGTTACATTTCAACCGCGATAGCGGTTGAAATGTAATCTTTTTAAATTTACCCCTTATTTAGATAATGCAACCTTTTAGATAATGCAACCTTTTAAAAAATAAATATAATCTTTATTCAAATTCAGAAAAAATTTTTTCGTCATCTATTTCGCCAATAGTTATAATTCTAATATGATTTTTTAATTTTTTATCAATAATTTCTTTATATAATTCTTTTGACAACGGCCACTTGCCGATAAAAACGCTTTTTTGAAACGGTTTGTATTCCAATCCAAATAATTTAAATCGCAACCATTCTCTTTCTTTTTTTATCTTTTCCGGAACATCAAACATTACAATTCTCCATTTTCCATCCCATTCTTTTTTCTTATTATTTTTTTGAATTTTTTTAAAATATTTTAATCCCAATAGAGTTAATTTGTATTGTTCGTTATTTTTTTCAATTAATCCTTTTTGTTGCAAACGATATAAAATAACTTTCGTATTGTTCTTTTTTAAGTTTTTAAGAAGTTCTTTAATCTCAACATAATCAGAAATAAAATCCCTGCTATTCCCTATTCCAAAATTAAAAGCCCCGCCCGCGCCTATTCTATTACTCATTAAAATTCCTTCTCCTGTTTTAATAATTCCTTGTCCAATTCCTAAAATAACCGCCAAACTTGCTGCTCCAAAACTATATGGCAAATCTTTAAATTGTTCTTTAATTCTTTTTCCTCCTTTCATTTTTTTATTTTATTACATTTCAACCGCGATAGCAATTGAAATGTAACCACGGGCAAAAAACAAATCAATATTCAATATAACGCTCTTCGTCGTCCAAAAAATCGCTTAATGTTCCAAATTTATCGCGATTATTGCTTGTAAACTCCACCGTTTCCGGGGCGATTTCGTAAAGAAAACGCGAAGGAAGATTGTAAAAATTCAAGAATAATTCTTTTTTGGCGCGCGTCATTGCCACATACATCAACCGCCGTTCTTCTTCTATTTCTTCGTCATTATGATACGACATTTGGTGCGGTAATAATCCTTCATTACAACCAATGATAAAAACCGCGTCAAATTCAAGTCCTTTGGCCAAATGAATTGTCATTAGATGAACATTTGACATTTGACCTTTGACATTTGACTTATTCATCGTATCGCTTGATTGAAAAAGCGAAATTTTTTCAAGAAAATCTTGCAAATTATTGAATTCCGAAGCGTAATAAATAAGTTCGTTGATGTTTTCTTCGCGCTCGCGAAAATTATCGTAATTCTTTTCTAATCTATTTAAATATCCTGTAATTTTTAAAATAAAGCTGATTAATTCAGATGGCGGAAGTTCTCCGGCTATTTTCGGAATTTTATTTTGGATTTCCAAAAACGGCTTTTTTAAAAAATTGGTTTTTATTCTTTCAAAACTAACCGTATCGTTCGGATTAAACGCCCAACGAAGAATTGCCACAATATCTTTAATTTCTTTACGTTCATAAAATTTCACGCCACCGAAAATCTTATAAACGATGCCGCGCTCAATAAACGCGCTTTCAACGGCGCGCGACTGCGCGTTGGTACGATAAAGTATGGCGATAGATTTATTAGAAATTGGAAATTGAAAATTAGAAATTTTTCTCGCTATCCACTCCGCTTCTCCGTCTTCATCACAATGCTCAATTGCTTTTACTGGATTGCCGTCATCATTTTCCGTCCAAAGATTTTTGCGCTTTTGAAATTTATTTTTGGCTATTAAAGAAGAAGCGGCTTTGATAATATTGCCGGTTGAACGATAATTTTGTTCCAAAAAAATTGTCTTTGTTTTCGGCCAATCTTTTTCAAAATTCAAAAAAATTTTAAAATCAGACCCTCTAAATTTATAAATTGACTGCTGGTCGTCTCCGACAACGCTTAAATTTCTATGACCAGCGGCTAATAATTTCACAAAAACATATTGCGCCGTATTAGTGTCCTGAAATTCGTCAACAAGAAGATAGCGAAATTTTTTCTGGTATTTATCAAGAACTTCCAAATGATTTTGAAAAATTTCCACCGGCCCAGTTATTAAATCGTCAAAATCAAAAGCATTATTTTTTTGCAAGGCTGTTTCATATTCCTTGAAAAAAAATTTAATGGTATTATCCTCGTCCCCCACACAATCTTTTTGTGTGAGGGGCTCGTCTTCGGAATCAGATAATTCGCTTTTAATCCGCGAGAATTCTTTTCGTAAAAATAACGGATTAGCTTCCTTCTTTTTTTCGAATTCCGAAAAATTAAAATTTTTAACGATTGTTTTTATAAGCCGAAGTGAATCGTCGGCGTCAAAAATGGAAAAATTCGGCGTTCGGCCGATAAATTTAGCTTCGTTTTTTAAAATCCGCGCCCCAAGAGAATGAAAAGTGCCGATGAATGGTTGAATCTTATTCATAATTCCTAATTCCTGCCTACCGGTAGGCATGGCATAATTCATAATTCTATTTCTCATTTCCTCCGCCGCCTTATTTGTGAAAGTAATGGCAACAATACTATCTGGAGCGACTCCGGAATCCAAAATAGCCGTCAAGCGGCTGGTTAAAGTCCTGGTTTTTCCGCTTCCGGCTCCGGCAACTATCAAAATCGGACCCTCTAAGTTTTCCACAGCTTGGTGTTGCTTTTTGTTAAGGCTTTGATATAATAAATTCATTAGTACAATAGTAAACAAAATTAAACTTTTGGCAAATAACCTCACCGCGCTCTGGTGGGGACTTTTAATTTTAGCGGTTATTACGGTAAATTTCGCTTCAAATAAGGCTAATTTAAATATTTCTTTCGCTAAAAACAACCTTGGCGGACCAAGCGAAGAATACCAACGCCAACGCCAAGACGCCCTTCTAGCAACTGCGGTAATGACGCAAAATATGCCCGAAGAAACAGCACAAAATTCTTATTCCGACGCCCTTAATGTCGTAAACTCCCCCACTAACCAAAAATCCAACAAAAAAACCAATAGATTAAGGATTTCTCCTCCAACTATCGGTTGGAATTGGGGACAACTGCACGCTTTTAACGCCGTTGACATCGCCAATCGCTGCGACACGCCAATATATGCGGCAAAAGAAGGAATTGTCACTGAAACAAATAATGACAATAACTGGAATAACGGCTATGGCAATTCCATTACCATAGAACATTCAAATAATATTGAAACACTTTATGCTCACCTTGAAAAAGTTGAAACGCAAATAGGCCAATATGTAAAAGAAAAAGAACTTATCGGCTATATGGGCAGCACCGGCAATACAGACGGCCCGACTGGCTGCCACCTCCATTTTGAAGTCCACGGCGCGGAAAACCCATTGGTTAACTAAGGAAAAGAATTTTCTTTTTCTCCGAAACCTAAACGGGAGCGCACCTCGTCCCGCCTACGGCGGGACGAGGTGCGAGCGGGTTGAGGGAAAAAGAAAATTCTTTTCCTACCCTTTCTCTCTCACTCTATATTGAAACGCTTCCGCCAAATGATTGCCTCTTACTTTTTCGGAATTTTCCAAGTCGGCTATCGTCTGAGCAATTTTTAAAACTCGATAATATCCTCTAGCTGAAATAAAAGATTTCTCCATTATATTTTTTAATATTGGCTCCGCGTCATCTGCCAACGCTATTATTTCATCAACCATTTTTGAGCTCATTTCGGAATTTAAATAAATTTTCGGCTTGATTTTCGCGAAACGATTTTTCTGGATTTCCCGCGCTTTTAAAACCATGTCTTTTATTTTTTTATTAATATTATTATCGCGGCTCAACGGCTCTTTTCTCAATTCTTCTATTCTTATGCGCGGCACCTCAATTTGAATATCAATTCTGTCCAAAAGAGGACCGGAAATTTTCTTTTGATAACGAAAAACTTCATTCGCCGTGCATTGGCATTCTTTTTCCGGCGTTTCCACTCCGAAATAGCCGCAAGGGCAAGGGTTCATCGCCGCCACTAAAGAAAATTTCGCCGGAAAATCAAGCGAACCTTTGGCGCGGGAAATGCAAACATTGCCGCTTTCCAACGGCTGACGCAAAGATTCTAAAAGGTCGCGACGAAATTCCGGAATTTCATCAAGAAACAAAACGCCCCGGTGCGCCAAACTTATTTCTCCGGGCTTGGGATTCGCTCCGCCGCCGATAACCGAAACCATTGAAGCTGAGTGGTGCGGCGCCCGAAAGGGCCTAAAATTCACGAATGGATTATTACCTAAAGCGCCGGCAGCGCTGTAAATCTGCGTTGTCTCAATAATTTCATCAAGGGATGGCGAAGGTAAAATTGAAACCAAGGCCTGAGCCAACATTGTTTTACCGGCTCCGGGAGGCCCGAACATTAAAATATTATGTCCGCCGGCGGCCGCCACTGTTAAAGCCCGCTTGGCGCTTTCCTGCCCCTTAATATCGGCTATGCTAATTAATAATTCTTCATCTATTGGATTAAATTCAATTTTGAACGGCTTTTGAAAAACCATTTCTTTTCTTTCTTCAAGAAAATCAATCAATTCAATTAAATTTGAAACCGGAACAATATTGATTCCTTTTATAATCGCGGCTTCGGCCGCGTTTTCTTTCGGTAAAAACAAAAATTTGAATCCGAGTTTTTTCGCTAAGCGGCTTACGCTCAAGCTCCCGGAAACCTGCCTTAATTCTCCATCCAAAGAAAGTTCGCCGATAAAAATTTTATCTTTGGTTTCAAAATTTTTAATCTGTTTTGTGGCCAATAAATAACCAATGGCAATTGCCAAATCGTACTGCGAACCGGCTTTTTTAATGTCAGCCGGCGCGAGATTAACCGTAATCTTCCTGTTTTCTTTTGTCGGCGGCTTGATTCCGGAATTTTTTAAAGCCGAACTTACGCGTTCTTTCGCCTCTTTTAGCGCTTTGTCCGCCAAACCGACGATATTAAACGAATGGAGACCGACGTTAATGTCAGTCTCCACTTCAATAAGCCTGGCATCAATTCCTTCAAGTTCCGCAGAATAAACTTTAGAAAAATTTTTTGCCATAATTCAAATCTAAGAAACAATTTTACATTTTCGGCACAATTTTGACTCCGGGTCAATTTCAAGAATTTCCAAAGAAATTTTCTTTTTACAATTTTCGCAAACTCCATATCCACTGTTATTGATTTTCCCCAAAGCCGATTCAATGTCAAATAAACGCTCTTTTAAAGTTTGAACAATAGACATCACGTTACTATATTCTTCTGATTCATCGGTTTCTTCATCTGGGTCCACATCGCTGCCGAAATCAGTGATTCCTTTATGTTTTTTCAATTCTTCCAAAACTTCCTGTTTTTCTTTTTCAAGTTTTTGTTTAAATTTATTTGTATTCATCCCTCACCCTTCAAAGATTTATTTGTAAATTTCATAATAAATTTACAAATTATATTGAAGTTAATTTCAATTTATTTATTATATTATTATTTATCCATCACATCTCCAAAAATAATATTCATTATCTTTGAAGGGTGAGGGATTATTTTAATACCTTTAATATTATATTATACGCCAAATATCCCAACCCCGCAATCGCCGCTACCATAATCACGATTATAATTATTGTTTTTAACAATGATTTAGTTTTGACAGCTTCGCCGGTTGCGGCTTTCACTTCACCAGTTGAAGAAAATATCGCTTGTTCCGGTCCCGCGTATCCCGGCGCGCTAATATTGATTTTCGCTTCCTCAGCAACCACTGGTTTTTTATTTTCGGCCAACTTTACAAACTGCATAGAAGTCGCATCGCCACCGCTGGCTTTAATCGCCGCGATATCGGATTTCATTGTCCTGATTTCAATATCCGGATTTTGAGAATTATTTTCCATAATATTTATTATATTAAAATTTAAAAAATCACGCAAATTATCTCCTTCTCCTCCCGTGAAACGCCTTGTGTACTTCGCGAAGCTCTTTATTCGTTAAATGAGTGTAAATTTGCGTTGTAGCAATATTAGAATGACCGAGTAGTTCCTGCACTGAACGCAAATCCGCTCCGCCGATTAAAAGGTCGGTGGCGAATTGATGACGCAACTGATGAGGAGATATTTTTTCAAAAATTCCGGCCTTGCGGCTGTAAAAATCAACTAATCTTTGCGCTGTTCTCGGTAAAATTCGCCCGATAATCTTAGAAGAATTTTTATTCAAACTTATAAACAACGCTTCTTCAACATCTCCGCGTTTATCCAAATAATTTTTAAGCGCTTTTTTGGCGCGGTCAGAAAGAAAAACTACCCGTATTTTACCGCCCTTACCACGAACCGTGATTTCGCCGCGGTTAATGTCTATGCGCCTGTCCAACGAACAAAGTTCGGAAACACGCAAACCGGTGGAAAATAGCATTTCCAAAATGGCCTTATCGCGCAAAGATTTCAAATCATTCCCTTGTGGCGCGTTAAGCAGCCGCTCCATATCTTTATACTCAATCGTTTTAATCTGGCGTTCGGGGATTTTTGGCAATTCAATTTTATCCGGCGACAAAACATTATAATCGTTTTTAATCAGATATTTTAAAAAATTTCTTAAAGCGATAATATAATAAGCTTGTGTTGTTTTTTTAAGATATTCTTCTTTTTTATTTTTCATTCGCGCCAAATACAAACGAAAATTTTTTATTTTATCAACATTAATGTCTTTTTCATTTTTAATTCCTCCAAATTTGAAAAAAACTTTAAGATAACGTTCGTAATTTTCCCGCGTTTTCAAAGACCGATTTTTTTCTATTTCAAGATAATCAAGATAATTTTGGAAAAGATTTTTAATGTCCGCCATTTATTTTCTTTTTATAACGCGCTTCGCCGCTTTAACGATATTTTCCGCTCCTAAGCCGTATTTTTCAATCAATTCTTCAGGCTTGCCGCTTTCGCCGAAGCAATCCTGTATTCCGATAAATTCCATCGGCGTCGAATAATTTTTTGCCAAAACTTCCGCCACCGCTCCTCCTAATCCTCCCAAAACATTATGCTCTTCAACAGTTACAATTGCTCCGCATTTTTTTGCGAGTTCAATGATTTTTTTATCATCAATCGGCTTAATGGTATGATTATTTAAAACAATTGCTCCGATGCCTTCTTCTTCCAATTCTTTTGCTGCTTGCAAAGCGTTATATAAAACCGGACCGCAGCCGATTATAACAACTTGCGATTTTTTTGATTCATAAAAAATTTCCGCTTTGCCTGGAATAAAGGGTGTTTTTTCGGTTGTTATAACCGAAGTTTTTTCTCGCGCAAACCTCAAATAAACCGGTCCCCAAATTTGCGCGGCGGCAATTGTCGCTTTTTTCGCTTCAATCGCGTCGCAAGGAACAATCACTTTCATATTTGGTATCACCCGCATCGTAGCGATATCTTCAATCGCTTGATGAGTGGCGCCGTCCGGCCCCACGGAAACACCGGCATGCGCTCCGCCGATTTTCACATTGGAATCATTATAAGCAATTGTCGTTCTGATTTGCTCCCAATTCCGACCCGGAGAAAAAACCGCATAAGAAGAAATAAAAGGAATTTTTCCGGAAACGCCCAAGCCAGCGGCTATTGCCGCCATATTCTGCTCCGCCACGCCCATTTCAAAAAATCTTTCCGGAAATTTTTCCGCGAACCAATGGCTTCGCGTTGATTCCTTCAAATCCGCGCACAAAACAACGACATTTTTATTTTTCTCGCCAGCAATTAAAAGCCCCTCGCCATATCCGTCGCGTATGGGTTTTTTCTCTATATCCATTTCAAAAATCTTTTTATTTAATTTTGCGTCTTCGTTAATCATTTTTTGACTTCTAAATTGGAAATATCTACGCAATATGGCCAATCATTTATTCCTTTTTCTGACAATATTCCAAAAAAATCTTTGTTTAAATCTACCCCCCCATTTTTATATGATTCAAGCGCTCTCTCTGATATTTTTTCGTTTATCACCGGTATTTCTTTAAATTTATCAATAAAAATATAATTATAAAAAGGCACATCGCTATCACCATATTTATTAACCAAAGATACGGTAAGCATAAAAGAACTGTCGGGAATAGTTTTTTTCATTGAAGCAAGAGAAAGTCCAACTGGAAAGTCTATTTTTACTCTATGCTCCATGCCATCAGATTTATAATTGTCGAAAATAAATTCTTCATCTATATACATTTTCCCGTTAATACTATATCCTCCGATACTATTAAGATTATCTTTTGTCATATAACCAATGTTTGATATAAAATCAAATTTTCTAATAGGGAAAACCATCTTGCCTTCCCATCTTATTATCGCATCATCTGCTAAAAACGTCGGCACATTACTCGCCATAATATCTAAGCCTATATTATCTATTACAGATGCATGAACAATGGGCGATAATATTGGCAATATGTTTAAATTTAATTTAAATGTTGTATCAATTACATCATTAGACATGTAACAAATTTTTTCTGGCTTAATCACAATATTTTTAATATTCTTTTCTATTTTTTCATCATTAATATTCTTTAAAATTGGTCTTGAATATGGTTCAAATATTGATATGTCCAATAATTTACTTAAAATAAATAAAAACATAATTGTTGGAATTAGTCCTGTTAAAAATAAACTACGCTTACCATATTTTTTATAAATTCGCCAATTTAAAAATACAAGCGTTAATAAAACAATTGGCCCAATAAAATAAGTTAACAGAAATAAATTTGATATATCTCCCTCTGGATTAAAATTATATGCAGAATAATCCATAGAAAAAAGTCCGAAAAGTTGTATAAAGAAAAAAACTATAAAAGAAAATATAATAATAATTACAATAAAAATTGTATAAATATATTTTTTTAAAAAAATAATTATTGTATTCATGATTTTTTATTTTTTATTTTCTTTAACAAATTTTAGCAAATAATTCTAATTATTCGCATTATTAAATTTTAAATATTATTCTTATAAATTATAAAAATAATTTAGCAATTTCTATTACTTCATCTAATGTAAATTGACTATTTGAAACCGCTACTAAAATAATATAAACATTATCTTTAGTTTCAAATGAAACAAATTTTCTTGATAATGTGCTGTCCCCAAAATACTCACTCGCTTTAATTATCGTATTATTAAAATTTATTTCTTTTTTATTCTCTAAATGACGATTTTCTTTTTCCCAATCATCGGGTTTTAATTTATCTTCTTGCGCGTAAATAAAACGGTTGCCTTCTTTTATATCATAACTATTAAATATATTTTTATTTTTTTCGCCAATTATAAAAAATACATTCAATTTCGGATTAAAAATATGCACATCGCCCCAATATAAATTATATTTTTTTTGCAAATCATCATTGGGAAATGATATTGAAAATTCAGCCTTTTGACTAATAAAATTTTTGGCTATATTTTTATCAACTTTATCATAAAAATAATCGTAATTTTTTTCTGTTAAAGCATAATGAATAAAAGTTGATTTATAATAATAAAAAAATAAAAATACTACTAATAATATTATTAGTATAATCATAATCCATATCCATTTAATTATTAAATCTATTTTTCTTTTTTCCATAATAATTACTTTTAAAAAATTAATATTACCTGTGCAGCTTATTGATGTTCAGATTTTATTTTCCCTCCTAATGTCCGCAATTCATTCAACGCCTTTTTCGCTTGTTCTTTATCCGGAGGAATGCCATGCCATAAATAATCCTGCTCTATAAAACTCACGCCCTTGCCGGGAATCGTATGGGCGATAATAACGGTCGGTTTTTCAAAAATCGCCCTGGCTTCATTACAAGCGTCAACAATCTGTTCAATATTATGCCCGTCAATTTCCAAAACATGCCAGCGGAATGCTTCGTATTTTTCTTTTAAAGATTCCAAGGGCATTGTGTCTTCGGTAAATCCGTCTATTTGGATATTATTTCTGTCAATAATCGCCGTAATATTGTTTAATTTATTTTTTCCGATAAACATCGCCGCTTCCCAAGTATTGCCCGCATCCTGTTCGCCATCGGACAGCAAAGCGTAAATCCTGTATTTTTTTTGGTCTAATCTGGCGGCCAAAGCAAAGCCCGCTGATTGCGACAAGCCCGAACCCAAAGGTCCGGAAGTCGTTTCAATCCCCGGTAAAGCGCCACGATGCGGATGCCCCTGCAAACGTGAATTTAATTTTCGCAAAGTTTTCAATTCTTCAATATCAAAATATCCGACTCGCGCCAATATTGCGTACTGAATCGGACAAATATGCCCATTTGATAAAATCAACCTGTCCCTGTCCGGCCAATTCGGATTTTTCGGGTCATGGTTTAAAACGTGAAAATATAAAGCCGTGAAAACATCGGCCATTCCCAACGGGCCGGCCGAGTGGCCGGAACCGGCCTCCACCAGCATATCAATCACATCCTGCCGAATTTGATTAGCCGTCATTTCTAAAAATCTTATTTTTTTATCGTCTAAAATTTCCATGAATAATTACGAATAGTCACTAATTTAAACAAATTGTCACTAATCACTAATAATATTTTTTCTATCTTTTGTATGAATATATCTTTTTGGTTTAAAATATTTTTCACCAAAATTTACCAAATAAGCAAGTTCATATTTTGACGACTTTAAATATTCTATTAATTGCATTTCCATATCTTTTATAGTAAAAGGCGACGTCTTTAATTCAATTATTATTGAATCAACAATAAAATCCGGGACATAACTACCTAATTTTTTACCACTTGTCACGGAAAATATATCTATCCGTGGCTCTGAAATATAACTTATCTGATTATTTTGAAACTCTTCTTTTAAAGCATTGTGATAAATTTTTTCTTTATGATACATTCCATATTTATTCCTTACATTATAAAAAACTCCCTGCAATTTATAACTTAATTCTTTATACAATAATTCGCGATTCGTGTCTATTTGTCCTACATTAGTGGCTATTTGTAAATCTTCATAAGCTTTTTGCGGTTTTTCGCTCTCCCAAATATATGAACCGACCGCTAAAATGTCCGCGCCGGCTTCTTGACATAATCTCGCGGTTTCCAAATTTATACCGCCATCAACTTCTATTATAACATCAGGAAAATTTTTCTTCAAAAATTTTATTTTATCCAAAACCTGCGGCTGAAATTTCTGGCCCGATAACCCAGGATTAACAGCGAGTATTTGCATAAAACTCTTGCTACTATCAATAGTAGCAGACAAAAAAGGAATTAAATCTTCAATCGGCGTTTCAGGATTTATCGCCAACCCAATTTCACAATCACTCGCATAATTTTTCAACTTTTCAATTTTTAAGCTTTTAAGCTCAAGGGTTTCAATATGAATAATAATTCTTTTCGCGCCCGCCTTAATCCAATCATCAATAACTGCCAATGGATTTTCAACCATTAAGTGAACCTCTGGGTTAATTTTCAATTTTAAATTTTCAATTTTCAATTTCTCTAAATCTTTTGGTTGATTCCATGTGGAATGCGATGTGAATTTCCCATCTGCAATATCAATTTGAACCCATCCCTCCTTCGTTAAAGCTTCGGCGGGCAAGCCGCTAAAAAACTCGCCGGCTTTTTTTAATTTTTCCGCAACACAAGCAAAATCGCCGCAATTTATCGTCGGAATAATGAGCATTTAATTTAATTTTAATACTTTTTCAGTAAAATAAAAAGGCCGATTACTCGG
>Ga0210049_1003600_pt1 | contig 13883 bp, 9 predicted proteins | sample CryGeyCG2014_300_2_FD_183964 | JGI IMG/M metagenome (GOLD analysis project Ga0210049, IMG submission 183964) | Groundwater microbial communities from aquifer - Crystal Geyser CG06_land_8/20/14_3.00 (SPAdes) (version 2) | ecosystem: Environmental > Aquatic > Deep subsurface > Groundwater | place...
TATTCTGATCAAAAAATTAATCATCCCTGGAACCGTTGGAGATACAAGTAAAACCAATAAACAAAAAATGAAAAAAGAGGACATTTCTATCTTGTTAAAAAGCGGACATTTTTATCTGGGGTTGACATCAAAAAACAGAGTCCTTGACAACGATTAGCAATCGTGATATACCATTGCCAATGGCGGAATTGGCAGAAAGACAAATCAAAATTTTAAAGTCAATTATCGACGAGTATATCGCCACCGCGCTTCCGGTGGGTTCCAATACTTTGGAAAAAAAATACAATTTGGGAATTTCCCCGGCTACTATCCGCAACGAAATGGTGCAGTTGACCAAAGACGGATATTTGAAAAAGGTTCATTCTTCTTCCGGCCGGATGCCGACTCCAAGGGCCTTAAGGTTTTACGTCAACAATTTAATGAAAGCCCAGGAGATGTCTCTGGCGGATGAAGTGGCGGTTAAGGAAAAAGTTTGGGACCATCGGCATGAACCGGACAAGCTTTTGCGGGACATGACTCGGGAACTTGCCCAAAGGACCAAAGAACTGGCGATTGCTACGACTGACCAGGGGGATATTTATTCCTGTGGAATGGCCAATATCCTGGAGTCACCGGAGTTTTTTGATATTGACCTGACCAAAGCTCTCCTTTCGCATTTGGACGAAATGGATTTTTGGCTTGAGCTGATTAACCGGCCGGCGACCGGGGGAACGATAGAATTTCTCTTGGGCACCGATTTGGGCGATAATCTTTTTGAGCCCTGCGGATTTATCTACCGGCGTTTTGAAGTTGGCCCGCGCAAAGGAGTAATCGGGGTAATCGGCCCAGCCAGGGTGAACTACAACCGGATTTTCCCGACGATAAAATATTTCGGCGAGCTTATTGATGAAATGTTTAAAGGTTGGTAAAATGATAAAGACAGCGAAAAAAACTTCGGCATTGTCGGAAGAAGTTGATTTAAAAAAACAAATTGAGGATTTAACCGGTCGTTGGAAAAGGGCCCTGGCCGATTATCAGAATTTGGAAAAAAGACAGCTGAGAGAAAAAGAAGAATTCGTCCAGTATGCCGCCGGCAGTTTGACCAAGAAGTTTCTCTCGGTTTTAGACCATTTGGAAAAAGCACAGGAACATTTGAAAGACGCTGGACTGGATTTGGCAGTTAAAGAATTTAAGAGAGTTTTAGAAGAAGAAGGAATTGCGGAAATTGAGGTTTTGGGGAAAGAATTTGATCCGATGGAGATGGAAGCGGTAGAGATGATAGAAGGTGAGGAAGACAATAAAGTGGCGGCGGTGATTACCAAGGGGTACCGGCTGAAAAACAAAGTAATCAGACCGGCCAAAGTTAAAGTCAGTAAAAAAGTTAATAATTTAATTAATGTAGGAGGTTAAAATAAAATGGGAAAAATAATCGGTATTGATTTAGGAACCACCAATTCTTGTGTCGCCGTGATGGAAGGCGGCAGTCCGAAAGTGATTTATTCAGCCGAAGGGAGGAATGTTATTCCTTCGGTAGTTGACCCGATTACACATGTGGTTGGGGACGTGGCCAAACGGCAAATGGTGGTCAAATCAAAGGAAACTGTTTATTCCATCAAAAGATTAATGGGAAGAAAGTTTGCCGAAAAATCTGTTCAATATGATATTAAATGGCTGCCTTATGGAATTAAAGAAGGCCGTGACGGTATGGCGGTGGTAGAAGTTGGCGGAAGAAATTTTACTCCGCAGGAAATTTCGGCGATGATTTTACAAAAAATCAAAGCCGACGCCGAAGCTTATTTAGGCGGCAAGGTTACCCAGGCAGTGATTACGGTGCCGGCATACTTTAACGATTCCCAAAGACAGGCAACCAAACAAGCAGGAGAAATTGCCGGTATGGAGGTCTTAAGAATTATTAATGAACCGACTGCGGCCGCTTTAGCCTATGGCTTGGATAAGAAAAACGCCCACACGATTGCGGTTTATGATTTGGGCGGCGGTACTTTTGATATTTCTGTTTTGGAATTGGGTGAAGGCGTTTATGAAGTCAAAGCCACCAATGGCGATACCCATTTGGGCGGAGACGATTTTGACCGGGTGATTATTGACTTTATTGCCAATGAATTCCAAAAAGATAACAGTATTGATTTAAGAAAAGACCCGCAAGCCTTACAAAGGTTAAGAGAAGCGGCTGAAAAAGTAAAAATCGAGCTTTCCTCTTCTATGGAAGCGGAGATTAACCAGCCGTTTATCACCCAAAGTAAGGATGGTCATCCTTTGCATTTGACGATGAAGATTTCCCGGGCCAAATTGGAAAGCCTGGTCGGCGATTTAATTCAAAAAACCATCGAACCGGTTAAACTTTGTTTGAAAGATGCCGGTAAGGACATTAAAGACATTGATGAAATTGTCATGGTGGGTGGAATGACGAGAATGCCGAAGGTTTTTGAAACAGTCAAAGCTTTTTTCAGTAAGGAACCCAACCGTTCGGTCAATCCGGACGAGGTGGTCGCGATTGGCGCGGCTATTCAAGGAGGAGTTTTGGGTGGAGAAGTCAAAGATATCCTTTTATTGGATGTCACGCCCTTAACTCTTGGCATTGAAACCTTAGGCGGAGTTTCTACCCCGCTGATTGCCAGAAATACGACTGTTCCGACTGCCAAATCGCAGGTTTTTTCGACCGCCGGAGACAATCAAACCCAGGTTGAAGTGAATGTACTTCAAGGAGAACGGCCAATGGCTACCAACAACCGTTCTTTGGGCCGGTTTATTTTAGACGGTATTCCACCGGCGCCCAGAGGCATTCCGCAGATTGAAGTTACTTTTGATATTGATGCCAACGGCATTTTAAATGTGACCGCTAAAGATAAGGCTACCGGCAGGAGTCAAAGTGTGGTCATTAAAGGTTCAACCGGTCTTTCCAAAGACGAGATTGAGAAAATGACCAAAGAAGCGGAAATGCATGCCGCGGAAGATGAGGCGAAGAAAAAAACCATTGAGGTCAAAAATCAGGCGGAAAACTTGATTTACACCAGCGAAAAAACCCTTAAAGACGCCGGTGATAAAGTTAAAGCCGAAGATAAAAAAGAAGTGGAGGAAAAAGTAGCGGCTTTAAAGGAAGCTTTAAAATCCGACCAGACGACGGAAATAGAAAGTAAAACCACTGCCCTTTCCGAAGCTTTACAAAAAGTCGGGGCGGCGATGTATCAAAGCAACCAATCCCAGCCCGGTCAAGGTGCTGCTCCCGGGGAGGAAGCTAAAACCGAAGAGCCCTCCTCCGCTGAAGCTTCGGCGGGCAGGCCGAAAAAAGAGGAAAAAGTCGAAGAAGGAGAGGTTGTTAGTTAAAATTTCTAATGACTAATTTCTAATTTCTAAATAAATCCTAATTTTTAAATGTCAAGATAATTTGGGAATTGAACATTAATTAGGTTAATTAGGACTTAGATTAATTAGTCATTTTTTGTAATTATGACCAGCAAAAGAGATTATTACGAAATTTTAGGGGTTGCCAAAAATGCTACGGAGGCGGAATTGAAATCCGCTTACCGCAAACAGGCTTTAGCCTGGCATCCGGACTGCAATAAAGCCAAAGAAGCGGAGGGCCGTTTTAAAGAGATTAATGAAGCTTACGAAATTTTATCCAATAAAGATAAAAGAGCGGCTTATGATCAATTTGGTCATGCGGCGTTTGAACCGGGCGGTGGTTTTGGCGGAGCTCAAGGTCCTTTTTCCGGTCGGCAGCAAAATTATCAAGAGGGACCTTTCCAATATACTTACACCACTTATGGCGGCGAAGAAGGTCCGGATTTGGGTTTTGACTTCGGCGGCTTTTCCGACCCTTTTGAGATTTTTTCCCAGTTTTTTGGCGGTGCTTCCCCTTTTGGAGGAGGTAGTCGAACCAGGAGAAAACCGCGTTATGGAATTTCTTTAGAATTTATGGAGGCGGCCAAGGGAGTCGAAAAAGAGGTTTCTCTGGAGGGAAAAAGAAGGAAAATTAAAATTCCGGCTGGGGTTGATGACGGTACGGTGGTCAATTTCGGCGATTTTTATGTGACGGTTGATGTTTTGCCGGATAAAACTTTCCGTCGGGAAGGCTTAGATGTTTATGCGGAAAAGGAAATCAGTTTCCGGCAAGCGGCTTTGGGAGCAATTGTAGATATACCGACTATTGACGGAAATTTAGGTTTAAGAATCCGGCCGGGAACTCAGCCGGGAACCATGGTCCGCCTGCGCGGTAAGGGAATAAAAAATCCCCGTGGCAATGGAGTTGGTGATGAATATGTCCGTCTACAAGTTGCTGTTCCGGAAAAGCTCTCCCGCCGGCAAAAAGAAATTCTGGAAGAATTGGAAGAAAACTAAGGAAGATAATTATTGAACTTCGCAAAGGTGTATAATCCTCTTAAAATTTAGGCAAACAAATGGCTCAACCGGAAGGAGAAAATAAAGAATTCTTGAAACTCTTCGGAGAGAAATTGGCAATTTTAGATGCTGGAGCCCAATATGGTAAGGTAATTGATCGTCGAGTAAGAGGGCTTCGTGTTGAATCAGAAATTTTGCCCATGAACACGCCGGCAAAAGACTTGAGAAAATATAAAGCAATTATTATTTCTGGAGGCCCACAGAGTGTTTATTCCGAAACTGCTCCCAAATTCGATCCGGAAATATTTTTCTTAGGAAAACCAATACTTGGAATATGTTACGGGATGCAACTCATTAATCAACAAATGGGAGGAATAGTTGAAAGAAAAAAGCGAAGAGAAGATGGTCCTTGCGATGTTGTTGTTGACTCCAATTCAGTATTGTTTAAAGGATTAGAAGCGAGCCAGGAAGTATTGATGAGTCATGGAGACAGTATTGGTCAACTTGCCCCTGGTTTTAGGGCAATTGCCGATTCAAACGGAATCACTGCAGCCATAGAAAATCCCGAAAGAAATCTATTTGGTGTTCAATTTCATCCGGAAGTAGATTTAACAAAACACGGCAGGGATATTTTAAGTAGTTTTTTATTTGAAATCGCTGGATTTTTGGGTGACTTTACAATGGAAAGTCGTCAAACCAAAGCGATTTCTTACATTAGAGAAATCGCGGGTGATAAAAAAGTCTTAACCTTAGTTTCTGGTGGGGTCGATTCGACTGTTTGTGCAACATTGTTAAACGAAGCTTTGGGCCCAGAAAGAGTTCTCGCTGTTCATGTCGATAATGGTTTTATGAGGTTAAACGAAAGTTTAGAGGTACAAGCCGCCTTGGAAGCACTTGGTTTAAAACTAACCGTCGTCGATGCCTCTGCTGATTTTTATAATGCAGTTACGGTTGTTGACGGAAGGACTACTCCAAAACTTAGTGAAATTACTGATCCGGAATTAAAAAGGAAAATAATTGGCGACACTTTTATGAAGGTTGCAGAAGGGGTTATGTTAAAATTTGGACTTGACTCTAAGGATGTTTTGCTTGCTCAAGGAACACTAAGGCCTGATTTGATTGAAAGTGCCTCCAGGATTGCTAGTAGCAATGCAGATGTAATTAAAACTCACCACAACGATACTGCTTTGGTTAGGGCTCTGCGGACACAAGGAAGAATAATAGAACCCTTAAGAGATTATCACAAAGACGAAGTAAGAGAGTTGGGGAAGTCTTTGGGTTTGCCGGATAGTATCGTTTGGAGACAACCGTTTCCCGGTCCGGGTTTGGCAATAAGAGTTATTTGTGCTGACAGACCATTTATCGATAAGGATTTTGAAGAAACAGAAAGAAAATTATCGGCTTTCGCCTCTTCGGAGATTGTGCCTTACTTACTTCCTATTCGAACAGTTGGAGTTCAAGGCGACGAAAGAAGTTATAGTTATTTAGTTGGATTAACCGGAAAGAAAGACTGGGGGAAACTTTTTCGGTTGGCAAGAGAAATTCCCAAAGGGATTCATCGGGTAAACAGAATAGTGTATTTATTTGGTGAAAGGACTGTTGGTTCGTTTAACGAAATAACTCCGACACATTTAACTAAAGACGTGATTGAGCAGTTGAGAAAGGCTGACACAATAGTAAATCAAATTTTACAGAGTAGTGGTTTAATTGAGAGGTTAAGTCAAGTTCCGGTAATTTCTTTTCCAATGGGTTTCGGTAAACACGGACAGAGATCCATCGGTATTCGAACCTTCATTACCAATGATTTTATGACTGGGGTTCCGGCAATCCCCGGGAAAGACATTTCCGAAGAAGTTTTAATGAGAATGGTTTCCCGGATTCTTTCTGAAGTTTCGGGTATATCCAGGGTGGCATATGATTTAACTTCAAAACCACCAGGGACAACAGAGTGGGAATAATTAACAGAAATTTTGGAAGAATTTGAAGAGAATTAAATAATCCTTGTTGACAAGCCCTTGCCTTTTCAATTATGCTTTTCCAAGCAATGAAAAATTCCTGGCTTTGTCGCTCTGGCAACTCCCCCCAATAGGGGGATTTTTTTGTTTTTATGGAAGCAAAACTTATATTAGAGGAGGGAACGGTTTTAAAAGGAAATTCCTTTGGTGCGGAAGTTTCTGCGGCCGGTGAAGTGGTTTTTTCAACCGCTATGACCGGGTATCCCGAAGCATTTACTGACCCCTCTTATTTTGGCCAAATTTTAGTAATGACTTATCCTTTAATTGGTAATTACGGAATTTCAAAGGCAATTAATTTTCAGTCAAATAAACTTCAATTAACCGGTTTGGTAGTGGCGGTCAATTGCGATAACCCCAGTCATTTCCAATGTGCTAAAACTTTAAGCCAGTGGTTGAAAGAAAGCAATGTCCCTGCGATTGAAGGGATTGACACGCGCGTTTTAACCCAGCATTTAAGGCTCAAAGGAACAATGCTGGGAAAAATTGTAATTGGAGAAGATCAAATTAATTTTTATGATCCGAATTCTGAAAATATTGTTGCCAGGGTAAGCGTTAATGAACCAAAAACTTTCTTCAAAAAAAATAGAAAAACTGTTTGTCTTTTGGATTGCGGTTACAAAGACGCGATTTTGAAAAATTTACTTAAGAGAAATTTAAATGTAAATATTATTCCCTGGAATTTTGATCCGTTTAACGATAAGCCTTTTGCTGGGCTGGTTATTTCTAATGGTCCTGGCGATCCAAAGGTGGTTAAAGAGACAATTTTAACTGCGAAAAAAGCAATTCAAAAACACCTTCCTGTTTTAGGAATTTGTTTTGGTAATCAAATTTTATCTTTGGGGGCTGGCGCCGATACTTACAAGTTAAAATTTGGCCACCGGTCTTTAAATCAGCCGGTAAGGGATTTAAAAACCGGAAAATGTTTTATTACTTCACAAAATCACGGGTTTGCGGTCAATCCCAAAACTCTTCCTTTGGGATTTAAGGAGTGGTTTTTAAATTTGAATGATGAAACCTGTGAGGGAGTGATTTCAGACGATGGTTTAACGATGGGTGTTCAATTTCATCCGGAAGGAAATCCCGGACCAACAGATACGGAATGGATTTTTGATGAATTTGTTAAAAAATTATGAAAGACTTTCCAAAAAAAGTTTTGATCTTAGGCTCCGGTGCTTTAAAAATCGGCCAGGCGGGAGAATTTGATTATTCCGGTTCTCAAGCGATCAAAGCTTTAAAAGAAGAAGGCATAAAAACTGTTTTAGTCAATCCCAATATTGCCACGATCCAAACTTCAAAAGGGTTTGCCGATAGAATTTATTTTCTTCCGGTGACTCTGTTTTTTGTCGAGAAAGTAATCGCTAAAGAAAAACCTGATGGAATTTTACTTGGTTTTGGCGGACAAACGGCTTTGAATTGCGGTCTTTCTTTGGCGGCAGAAAAAATTTTTGACAAATATGGGATTAAAGTTTTAGGGACCCCAGTTTCGGCAATAGAAAAGACTGAAAGCCGGGCGCTTTTCGCTCAGAATTTAAGAGATTTAAATTTAAATATTCCCAAAAGTGAATCTGCGGGCAATTTGGAAGAGGCTCTATTGGCGGGTAAAGAAATTGGCTTTCCGGTTATTTGCCGAGCGGGCTTTTCTTTGGGCGGCCAGGGATCGAATATCGCCCAAAACCCATTCCAGCTTAAAGAAATTGCGAAAAGAGCGCTGGCTCTGTCCTCGGAAGTATTAATTGAGGAATGCCTATATGGATGGAAAGAAATTGAATATGAAGTCGTTCGCGATTGTGCCGATAACTGCGTTACGATTTGTAATATGGAAAATCTCGATCCCATGGGCATTCACACCGGTGAAAGCATTGTCGTTGCTCCTTCGCAGACTTTATCTAACGAAGAATATTTTCGCCTGCGCGAACTGGCGATAAAAACCATCAGACATTTTGGCATAATAGGAGAATGTAATATCCAATACGCATTAAATCCTAGAAATGGAGACTATCGGATTATTGAGGTTAATGCCAGATTATCACGTTCTTCCGCCTTGGCTTCAAAGGTAACTGGTTATCCTTTGGCTTTTATTGCCGCCAAATTATCTTTGGGTTATAACCTTGATCAGCTCAAAAATTCTATCACCAAAAAAACTTCCGCTTTTTTTGAACCGGCGCTTGATTATCTGGCGATTAAAATTCCTAGATGGGATTTTGAAAAATTCGGACTCCCCTTTCAAACTATTGGCACAGAAATGCAAAGTGTTGGTGAAGTCATGGCGATCGGCAGAAATTTTGCTGAGACTTTGCAAAAAGCGATTCGGATGTTAAATCAGGGAGCGGAAGGATTAATAAGAAATACCTCTTTGAGTCAGAGGAAGTTAGAGAAATTAATGGTTAAACCTAACTCGAAAAGAATTTTTCAAATAGGTGAGGCCTTACTGAAAGGGATAAGTCCGAAGAAAATTTCCAATTTAACCAAAATCGATCCCTGGTTTATTTTTGAAATGACCAAAATTTCTTCTTTTTATAAAGAAATCAGTAATAAAAAATTAACTGCGGAAAATTTGAAAAAAGGGAAAATTTTAGGTTTTTCCGACCAGGACCTTTCGAAAATTTCCAAAAGTTCCAGAAATTCAATTTTAAAATTACGAAAAATAGAGAAAATTGCTCCGGTGGTTAAACAGATTGATACTTTAGCCGCAGAATATCCAGCGGAAACAAACTATTTATACACTACTTATCAAGGGGACAAAGACGATTTATCTTTCGGCAACAAAAAACCGATTATGGTTTTGGCTTCCGGTCCTTATTGTATCGGCTCATCGGTGGAATTTGACTGGTGTGCGGTAAACACAGTGAATACGCTTAGGAAGGCAGGCAAGCAAACAATTTTAATTAATTGCAATCCAGAAACCGTTTCTACCGATTATGATATTACTGATAAATTATATTTTGAAGAGTTAAGCCAGGAGAGAATACTCGACATTTATCAAAAAGAAAAGCCGTTTGGGGTGATAGTTTCCGTTGGCGGACAAATTCCCAATAATTTAGCCCTTAGTTTAGCTAAAGAAAAAGTAAAAATCTTAGGAACAAAGTCGAAAAATATTGACATCGCTGAAGACAGGAAAAAATTTTCGAATTTACTTTCAAATTTGAAAATCGATCAACCCTTTTGGCAAAAACTTTCCGAGGCTAAAAGCGCTTTGGCTTTTGCCAAAGAAATAGGATTTCCGGTTATTGCCAGACCTTCCTATGTTCTTTCGGGAAAATCAATGATTGTCGCTTACAATGAAAATGAACTTTCTTCTTATCTTGGAAATCTTGACGTTACGTGTTCAAAGATAGTCATTAGCAAATTTATTCAAAACGCTAAGGAAATTGAGGCGGATTTAGTGGCTAAAAACGGTAAAATTCTGCTTTGCGCGATTTCAGAACATGTGGAAAATGCCGGGGTGCATTCAGGGGATGCCGGCATCGTTTTTCCGCCGCAAAAACTTTATATTGAAACGATTAGAAGAATCAAAAACGCCTGCAGAGAAATTGCCAAGGCATTAAAAATAACCGGACCGGCCAATATTCAATTTTTAGCGAAAGACAATCAAATTAAAGTTATTGAGTGCAACTTAAGAGCTTCAAGGACTTTTCCTTTTATTTCCAAGATGTGTGATGTCAATTTTATCGAATATGCAACGTTGGCAATTTTGGGTAAAAAAGTAAAACCCAAAAATCAAATTTTAGACTTGCCATATGTTGGCGTAAAAGTTCCCCAATTTTCTTTTTCAAGACTTCGGGGAATAGATCCGGTTTTAAGAGTAGAAATGGCTTCTACCGGAGAGGTTGCTTGCTTAGGCGCTGATATTGAAGAAGCATATTTAAAATCGATTTTGGCAACAGGCGTTATCTTGCCGGAAAGAAATGTTTTGGTCAGTCTTGGAGGTGAAGAAAATAAAATTCATTTCTTGGAAGAAGTGAGGATCCTTTTTAATTTGGGGTTAAAAATATATGCTACCCATAAGACTGGAGAATTTTTAGGCCAGAACCAGATCCCCTCGGAAAGACTTTACAAAGTTCATGAAAAAACAGAACCGAATATTGCTACCTTTTTGGCAAAAAGAAAAATTGACTTAGTGATCAACATTACCGATCCCGATTATGTTTCTGAGAAATTAATCAATGACGATTTTCAAATCAGGAGAAGCACCGTTGATTTCGGAATTCCGCTTTTTACCAATTTACAGGCGGCCAAGCTTTTTGTCCGCGCTCTCTTTTTAAAAAATAAAGATGATTTGTTAATATCTTCGTATGAAGATTACTTGCAGAAGGTTTAACCCTTTCTCGAAGGGTGGGGACCAGTATTGACCCGGAGCAGTTTTAATGCTAAAATAACTTTTGGTGATTGGCAGTTAACACATTTTTATTTTTTTGAAAAATAGCGGGGGGCGAGGGAACTCGCCTTTTTTAATACTTTATGGCTAATATAAATATACCCAGGACCGAATTTGCCGCCGCTTTGGCCCAAGTGGCCTCCGAGCGGGGAATTGATCCTTCACAAGTTTTGGAGTCAATTAAGCTGGCGATTATTACCGCCTATAAAAAGGATTACGGTGAAAAAGAAGGCTATGATTTTGAAGTGGAAATTGACCCAAGTTCAGGCGAATCACGGGTTTTTGCGACTAAAATTGACGAAGAAGGCAATAAAGTCGGGGAAAGAGAAGAAATTACTCCGGCGGGTTTTGGCAGAATTGCCGCGCAGCAAGCCAGAAACATTATTGTCCAAAAAATCAGAGAAGCGGAAAAAAACTCCATCTTGGAAGAATACGAAAAGAAAATCGGCTCTTTGGTTGGGGGAATGATTTTGCGTTTTGAAGGCGACAATATTTTGGTGGATTTGGGTAAAGGTGAGGCAGTGATGCCGCCAACCGAACAAAATCACTCCGAGAGTTACCGCTTAAATCTGCGAATGACTTTTTATTTGGAAGGGATCCGGGAAACCATGAAAGGTAAACAAATTATTGCTTCCCGGTCTCACGAAGGCCTAGTGGCCGGACTTTTCAAAAGAGAAGTGCCGGAAGTTGCTTCCAATGCGGTGGAAGTCAGAGCGATTGCCCGCGAAGCCGGTTTCAGAACCAAAATTGCGGTTTTCTCCAAACAGCCTGGAGTCGACCCGGTGGGTTCCTGTGTCGGCCAAAAAGGGGTGCGGGTTCAGGCAGTGATTAACGAACTTAACGGCGAAAAAATCGATATTATCCAGTACAATGATGACCCCAAAAAGTTTATTCTTTCGGCTCTTTCACCCGCAGAAAATTTAGAAGTTGAGCTGGACGAAAAGAAGAAGACGGCGATAGTGACGGCGCCGGAAGACCAGCTTTCTTTAGCCATCGGCAGGGGGGGGCAAAATGTCCGTTTGGCCATTAAGCTCACTGGCTACCACATCGATATTGAAGGGAAAGAAGTTGCCCCTGTCTCGAAGGAAGAAGAAAAAAAGGCCAAAGCAAAAAAAGCAAAAAAGGAGTAAGAAATTATGAGTCTTCAAAAAAAGCCACCAGTCGTGGCTATCATGGGCCATGTCGATCACGGTAAGACCACTTTGCTCGATTTTATCCGGAAAAGTAAGCTGGCGGCCAAGGAAGTGGGGGAAATTACCCAGGCCACCGCCGCTTATCAGATTGAGCACAAGGGTGAAAAAATCACCTTCATTGATACTCCCGGACACGCCGCTTTTTCCCAGATGCGCCGCCGGGGTGCCAAAGTGGCCGATATTGTGGTTTTGGTAGTAGCGGCCAACGACGGGGTAATGCCGCAGACCAAAGAATCCATAAAAATTATTAAAGAAGCGAAGGTTCCTTTTATTGTCGCCATTAACAAAATCGATTTACCGGAAGCGGCGGTCGATAAAGTAAAAACGCAACTGGCGGAAGACGAAGTATTGGTGGAAGGATACGGCGGCAAAGTGGTGGCCGTGCCCCTTTCCGCCAAAACCGGCGAAGGAGTAGATCAACTTTTGGAAATGATTTTACTGACCGCGGAAATGGAAGGCTTAAAAGCCGATCCCGAAGGCGAATTTAAAGCGGAAATTATCGAGTCTAAAGCGGACAAATTTTGCGGGTCAATCGCTAGTTTGATGGTGGAAAACGGCACTTTAAAGAAAGGTATGGAAATTTCTGCTGACGGAGTAACCGCTAAAGTAAGAATGCTTAAAAATGATTTGGGGGAATCAATAGAAAAAGCTTTGCCGGGAGATCCGGCCTTGGTTTTAGGTTTTTGTCATGTTCCCCAGGTAGGTGCTTTAGTAATCACCGGCGGAAGTGATAAAACAGAGGAAGCGGGGGCCGCTTTTGCCGCCTCTTTAGTCAATCCCAAAGAAGAAAGCAAATTAAAAATAATCTTGAAAACCGATGTTGCCGGTTCTTTGGAAGCGCTTTTGGGCTGTTTGCCCCCTGAAATTCAAGTAGTCGGGCAGGGAACGGGTGAGATAAACGAATCGGACATTCTTTCGGCAAAAAATCTGCACGCGGAAATTTATACTTTTAATTTGTCAATTGGGGGAAGTGTGGAAAAATTGGCGGAAACCGAAGGAGTAAAAATTAAGAATTACCGGATTATTTATGATCTTGTCAAAGATTTGGAGGAAAGAATTTTAAAGATTTTGGTGCCGACCATTGACCGGAAAATTTTGGGTAAGGCGGAAATTATTGCTATTTTTGAAATGAAAGGCGAAAAAATTGCCGGGGCTAAAGTCTTGGAGGGAAAAATCAACAAAAAAGGACCGGTAATGATAAAAAGAGGTGAAGCAGTTGTTGGCGAGACGAAGATCGTTTCCATGAGAGAGCAAAAGCAAGATATTAACGAAGCAGGTGCGGGTATGGAATTTGGTTTGGTTTTTTCCGGAAAAGTTGATTTTGAGAAGGGTGATATGGTATTATCCTACAGCCTAGAGGAAAAATAATAGAGGAATAATAAGAAGAGCACTGTATGAATAAAAATTATCCATTCTCCGAGTTAAAGCAAAGAATCGAGGGAGTTGCCAAAACTTTACTGATTTTGCCTCCTAAGCCTGGCTTTGACCAGGTGGCCGCTTCGTTGGCACTTTTTCTCTCCCTGCGGGACAGCGGGAGAAATGTTTCCGTTGTTTGCCCGTCACTGATGACGGTCGAGTTCAATCACTTGGTCGGAGTAGAAAAAATTGAGGAAAGAATTTATGGAACGGATTTGGTTATTTCTCTTAATTATTCCGCGGACCAAATTGAAAAAGTCAGTTATAATGACGACGCCGGCCAGCCGAATGTGGTCATTCAGCCCAAAACGGGTGCTCCGGCCCTAAGCCAGGAGAGTGTCAAGTTTTCTTATGTAGGCGCAGGCGCAGATTTGGTAATAACTTTTGGTGTTAAGGATTTATCGCTTCTTAATCTGCCGGGACTGGATCTTTCCCAAAGCTTTTTGGTTGATATTGATACTGATGCCTTAAATCCGCAGTTTGGACATTTAAATATTATTGACTCTGAGTCGGCTTCGTTTGGAGAAGTGGTGATGGGGATAATTTCCG
>Ga0210049_1003601_pt1 | contig 13883 bp, 23 predicted proteins | sample CryGeyCG2014_300_2_FD_183964 | JGI IMG/M metagenome (GOLD analysis project Ga0210049, IMG submission 183964) | Groundwater microbial communities from aquifer - Crystal Geyser CG06_land_8/20/14_3.00 (SPAdes) (version 2) | ecosystem: Environmental > Aquatic > Deep subsurface > Groundwater | place...
GAATAGGACTTGAAATGCCAAAGAAAATTATTGATTGGTAATTGAAAATACTCCTTTAAAACGGCTTGGAAATCCTAAAGAAATTGCAGAGTTAGCAGTATTTCTTTGTAATGGTGCAGATTATATTACTGGACAAATAATTCATATTAACGGCGGGTTATATGTGTGATTGTTACGGATAAAAAAATTATTGGAAAAAATGTAAAAATAGGTTCGGGCGTTATCATTAAAGGTAAAAAAGTAAAGATAGGAAACGATGTTAAAATTGGAAATAATACTAAAATATATTCATTAGATATTGAAATCGGAGATAGGACGAGATTTGATGGTGACAGCCGAATAATTGCATATGACAAATTTAAAGTGGGAAAAGATTGTATTATAAGACGAAATGCACGTTTTAAAGCTAGAACAATAGAGATAGGTAACCATTTCTTTTCTGATGATAATCCACGCCCACTTATATTTGGTGGTGGCGGGTCGGACTATCCAACCGCACATCTTAAGATAGGGAATAGGTGTGTAATTCATGATACGTATATAAATGTTTGTATGCCCGTCATAATCGGTGATGATGTTGGTCTAAGTCCCAATTCTTCAATATTAACTCATGGATTCTGGAATTCAGTAATTGAAGGATATAACAGTAAATTTGCTGGAGTTAAAATTGGCAATAACTCTTTTGTAGGTTACGGAGCGACAATATTAATGGGTGTAACTTTAGGAGATTATGTAACTGTTGGGGCTAAAGCTGTAGTAACCAAAAGTTTTCCTTCCAATTCTGTTATAGTTGGTGTTCCAGCAAAAATGATAAAGAGTGGACAGAAACAATTAACACTTGAAGATAAAGTTAAAATAATGAGAGAAATTCTTAAAAGGTATTTCGAGTTACTTAAAGATAAAATAGACAGAGTAGCTTTTGATGAAACTGATTATACTTTTATGATTTTTGGTAAATATAAAGAAGAAAAGTTTATTATAATCCTAGTTCTTTCACCGATAACTCATGTCCCACTTCCATTTATGGCGAGGGAAATTATTTTAAGTTTTAGAAATGAAAAAATTTCTAAAGATGATTATCTTATAAACCTTTCTAATTATACATGGAAGGGTAAAGAGGACGAAATTACTGATGATTTGAGAGATTTTCTAAGAAAATACGGCATCAGAATATTCTCAAAACGGTGGTTTAAATCCATTCCATCAAAAAGTAAAAGGGAACTTGAATTATTATAACCGCAACCTTTAAATAATCCACTATACACTATTCTAATTGATGTCTCTATGAAATTAAAAGATGAAATTGGAATAGAACAGGAATGTTTTCTCTTAGATAAGAAAGGTCAGATAGTAGAGCCGAAACTTTATGGTTTTCCTTTTGATGAATATGGTTTTTTGGTTGAGATACGCACTCAACCGCATACTAATGAGAAATCACTTATGACAGAATTAATAAAACTAACGAATGCTCATCGTGCTCAAGCTGAGGAATTAGGATTTAAACTTCATTTTGTTCATAGAATGAAATTGTCATCAGATTTTGTAAAAAGACTTGCGGTAAAATATGCTTGGGATTGTTTAAAGGATAAAACTGCGAATGTTTATTATGGAACTGAAGTTTCTCATGCTACGGGAGTTGATAGGTGGAGCGAAGATAGAATTATATGGGGAACGGCGGGTACGCATATTCACTTCTCCAGAAAAAGGATTATTCAACAGGAAACTAGACGGGTTCAGTTACCAATAAGAAAAATTGTAATGATTTTTGACGCTAGATTTGACCGCATAATTAGTCTTGCTAATCGAATAGCAGGTGAATATGAAATTAAACCGTATGGATTCGAGTATAGGTCGCTTCCAGCATCAATGAATATATTTATGGCGGTTCATTTTGGATTTATTTTGTTAGAACGGGATAGAAAAGGATTGGAAATATAATGGTAAGGAAAAAGATTGATTGGAAATATCTACACATTCCACATTTTTATAATGAGTATTTGGAGAGGATGATAAAATGACCCTAGAAAAACCAGAGGAGAAGTTGCCTGAAGAGGAAAAAGCAGAGAAAGAAGCGAAAATGAGAATAGAATTAAGTATTGACGCCAAAGAAAAAGCGTTGGGATTTGCTAGGGCAATTCTGAGAGTTTTAGGAGAAGATAGAAATAAAAGAGATGAATTTATAGAAAAGTTTTTGGGAGTAAAACGAGATAAATGTAATATTTTAACTGCTGATTTTAAGTTTTATCAGCGTAGCCAAGCCATTTATGCGGCAAATTTGTTTCCAACGAAAAGTATAGATTGTAAAATAATCAAGGTGACTAATATAACTGATGAAGGAGAAAGAGCACCCACATATGAACGGATACAAATAAAACCTGATAAAAAGATTTCATTGTTGACCATTGGAGAATTTCTTCTAGAATGGAAAAACGAAAAAATTATTCTTGAAATATATTTCTGTGGTTATACTAGACGAATACGATTATACTCTAAAAACATTGAATTAGCTAGTGATTTTCAAGATGAATTTATGAGATTTATGAAGACACAAAATTTTCTTAAAGGAAAAAGACTTATCTTTTTACCACGTTCAGAAATTGATTTCTTGGAATTTCCTAAATTAAATTGGAAAGATGTTATTCTTAAACAGGAATTAACAGATTCAATAATGCTCAATATTATATTTCCGATAACCAATGAAAAAAAATGTACCGAAATAAAAATTCCATGGCGTAGAGGCGTATTGATGGGCAGCGTTGCAGGCACGGGCAAAACGCAGGTATGTAGAATTCTCTGTAATGTTCTTCCAGATAGTACTACTTTAATTTGGGCGACTCCAAAAGCGTTATATGAATCAGAGAAAATACAAGATTTGTTTGAAGCCGCAAGATACTTCAGTCCAACACTTATTATAATAGAAGATATTGACTTTATAGGAACTAGCAGAGATTTCGTGCAAAATCCTATTCTTGGAGAATTGTTAACTCAATTAGATGGAAATGACCCTAACCACGGCATTTTTGTTATAGCAACCACAAATAGACCAGAACAACTTGATGTGGCACTTGCTAATAGACCAAGCAGATTTGATGTTAAATTAGAATTTTCACTTCCTGAGGAAAATGAACGTATAGAATTAATGAAGCTTTTCACTAAAGGTATGAAATTTGACCAATCTATTGATTATAAAAAAATAGCGGCAATATCTAATGGACTTACTGGTGCTCACATTAAAGAAATTTTTGTTTACGCTCAACTTAAAGCATTGAAACGTGGAAGTAAAAAGATTAGTTTTAGTGATGTGGAAGAACGTGTGAAACAATATAAGGCGGATGATGGAAGCCGAAAGGCTTATACAGAGTAGTGATAATATGAAAAGAATAAGACATAATTATGATGCCAGATTATTTAAGTATGAAAGGATAAAAAAACCATCAGATTCTAGTATTTCGTTTCTTTATAATAAGATTTTTGTGGCTGATTGTTATATGGAAAATTGTGGATTCTGGACACATGAATATACGGAATTATCAATTTTGCGGATATTAAATAAATGGAAATATGAAAATTTTAATATAAAATTTAAAGGATACAAAATCACTAGTATTTCACATTTTATATCCAAATATGGAAAAAATAATGGGAGATGTCTCGAACCACTAACAAGAAAAAATCGTGCGGGTTGGTAAGGATTAATCAGTTGCTTAATCACAACCTTTAAAAGGGACGATGTGTATTTCTATTACTGTGAAAAGAAATGCCTAAAAGATGTGAAGATATAAAATGAGAAGAAAAAGGATAACTAAAATGCGTATTCCATTAGAAAGTTTGGATAGAAGTGAACAGGAAAAAATAAAGAAAATTGGTGGACGATATATAGTTGTTATAGATGAGGAACCATGCCTAACATGTGTTTTGCCAAAAACTGAATTACTATCTTTAAAATATGGATATAGAGAAATAGAGAAGATACAAGAATCTACAAGTGTGATTTCGCATTTGGGAAGAGCCACGAAAATTCAAAGAAGGATGGAACTGAATTATTCTGGGAAGATTATTGAAATAACTGGTGTAGGAATGAGACCTGTTTCGTTTACTGAAGACCATGAAATATTGGTTAAGGAAGGACGTCGTGGAAGAAAAGTTTGGAAAAAAATTGATAAAGTTACTCGTAATGACTATCTTATAGTTCCCAAAATAGTTGTAAATGGAGTATCTCATTTCACCATGATTGACCCAGAGTTTATCGGAATATTTGTTGCTGATGGATTTGTTGATTTGTTAGAAAATCAATGTCGTTCAGTAGTTATAAGACAAAACGACTACAAAGCTATAAAAAAATTAATTGAGAAAAACGGATTTGGTGCCCATGTTTATAAAAATTCTGGTTCATATCTGATTGAGATTCATGATGTAAAATTGGCGAAGTGGCTCAGATACCATTTTTATAATGATGAAAAAAATAAAGTATTGCCAACTTGGTTTTTGAGATTGCCAAAAGAAGAAATAATAAAGTTTATTAAAGGCTACTTGTACGGCGATGGATATATAGATAAACAGGGTACAATTGGGGTCAGTTCTAAAAGTAAAAGATTGATAGACCAAGTAAGTATTTTACTACTTCGTCTAGGCGTGTTTCCAAAATTATCTTATGAGGAAGAAGAAAAAGAATATAACGGCTACGCATGGAAATCCAAAATATTTAAGATTCGATTATCTGTAAAACACAGTCAGATACTTGCCCGAATCTTAGATATTTCGTATCCAAATAGAAAATTAAGTCGAAAATGGCAAATTAGAGATACTAAACGATATTTTTATGTTCCAATCGAAAAACTTGAAACCCGAAATTATACTGGTATCGTAAAAAATCTCACAACTAAATCTGGGACGTATTCTCTTCCCTTTATAGTTCATAATTGTGGACACAAAACCAGACTTTTACATTTAGAACGTACTGATGGAAAACAAGAAATTGTTCGGGAATGTCTATATTGTTTGACTAATCATTGTCATACCGCCGCAAATAGGAGTGCTCCATAATGCCGTATATATTGAAGGGGGAACGTAAACGGTACGATGCAATAATTCTTGATTTGGCAGTGGCTTTAGGAGAAATTCCAGAGGAAGATAGAGATGGACATATAAATTACTGTATAACTAAACTCTTCAAAATATTGTATACTCCGCCAAAATATAAACGCTATAACAGAGCAATCGGCGTTTTAGAATGTATTAAACAAGAGTTTTATCGAAGAGTTGTATCAATTTATGAAAATAATGCTATTATCCGTAATGGCGATGTGTGATAAAGTTGGAGAAAGTTAGTTGTCCTCATGGCTGTGGGGTATTATTGAAGAAGGATGAGAAAACAGGGTCATTAAAATGTCCCAGATGTGGATGTATTTTTCGAGTTGTTTTGGTTTACTGGATGCCGAAATGTTATGCTAAACACTATCCTGAAAAAGGACAATATATAAAGAAGAAGGATACTAAAAAGAAAAGGGGTAGAGGAAAAAAAGATGAAAAGAAGGAAGAGAATGATTGATGAAACTCATGAAACTTTTTGGTTTTGGATTATCTGTGAAGTTCTTGAGATGCCAGCCGATTTGTTTCTTAAACTTCGTCATTCAATAAAAAATGGTTATTGGTGGAGATGGAAATAAATGTGTGACAATCCTTGGCGACATAAAAAATGTACTAATACCGATATAGCGGTTATAATTAATTATAAAGGACAAGAGTTAGAAATATGTCATAAATGCTGGGATAGAATAGCGGATAGTGATAAAGAATGGGGAGAAAAGAAGAAAAATGTTTGATGGAATGTTATTTTGGTGTAATCAGATAATAGTGAAAGTTTTAAGTGAAAAGGAACCAAATCTTAATTATAGTGATAATATTGACCGTCAAGTTTTCTTAATATGTATGGATGACTTTAAGATTTATTTAAAATGGTTTGAAAAAAACGCTATGCGAGTTGAGGAAAAATTTGATATTGGTGTTGATGACTCAGTAAACTTTCAGAATATAAAAGAACTTGCTGAATTTATTGAAGTATGGGTTAATTTATGGCTTAAGAAATATAGAGAACGTGTTAAACTTTTGTTTAGTATGCCGAAAAATGACCCGTTAATGATGCGAGGAATGAAAAATTTGCGTTCTTTTACTCAAACAGAGAAGGAAAATATTATGGATGAAGTTATTAAGGAATTTATAAGAAACGGAGAGATTTGTCGTCCAGTAATATTGGCAGATGCCATCTTTAAACAGATACTTGGAAGATATGAATCCGAAAAATGGAATATATCTACTAAACTTGAATTTCTATATAAACTTAAACACGAAGCCAAAGCACTATCTTATATACATGGACATTTAATTTTTATTACGCCCCGATTTGGAAAATATAGGTTGCGGGAGTATAGGGATGACGATGTCACAAAAATTATTTAGCCGTAAGATTTATAAGAGAGGTTATCTTGTAATAATGGGATGAAAATGACTAGAAAGAAACTTGAAAAACGAAAATGTGAATATTGTAGAAATGAATATTTTACTAGATTGATTAAAGTTTACGTGTTCAAAGAACGTAAATGCCATTTATGTAACGGAAAAATGTTTGCCTATAACGACAAAAAATTTCTAAAATGCACTAAATGTGGCAACATCATTCAACTTAATGATAATGTAACGCTTGGGAAAATGCCTGTCAGAATAAGAGGAACTTCTAAGGATTTTAGAGTAGCTCAAGCAATGGATTCTGAAGGTGTTGAAGTAGAAAAGTTTTTTATGCCAGAAAAACGTTATTGTCAAAAATGTAGAAACCTTAAAAGTGCCATGCTTAATTTAATTAAAAAGAGAAAAATGAAAGTTGGCACTCGTGAATTAAGTATACAAGAGACTCAACAGATTATTAAGCGGGAAGTACAAAAACAATTGCAGAAGGAACATCAGACGGCGGAACAGAAAAAGAAAAAACAGCCGAAGGAAAGTGTACCTACAACTCAGAAAAAATAGGCGGGAAAGTAAGTGAACCAGCAAGCCCTAAGTATCTATGCCGAAAATATATGTATTGTTGTTGGTTGGACTAACATCTGCGGGCAGGTTCACCTATCCTAGAGCCTATTGAAGAAACCGAAACCGAGAAGTGAGAAAGATGACGGAAGAAGAAGAGAAAAAGATGAAAAGGAAAAGCGTAAGGGAAGTAATTGAAAATCCACAAAGTAATGAATATTATGTTCTTGTTACTCGTTATTATCCTAGATTACTTGGGATGAAGGGTATTAAATTAGTTAAGTCTCCATTTGCTACTTGGGACCGAAATTTAGCTCCAAGTAAAGAATTACTTAAAGATTATAAGATTGGTAATATTGATTGGAAAGAATATATTGTTCGTTTTAAGAAAGAGGTTCCATTGAATCTTATAAAGGAAAGGTTAACAATTCATAAGAAAAATGCTGGAGATAAAGAAATTGTTTTAGTTTGTATTGAGGAAAATGATGCTAACTGCCACACATGGTTGATTTTAAATCAGATTCAATTTCTAGGAGTATGTTTAAAATGACTTATTGGATAAATGAGAAGTTGGGCGTTATTAGTCTTTTTGAGTCAATGACTGAAGAAGGCGTTGTCATAGTAGATGTTAGAAATATTTCGGATGTGGAATCAGATGTTGTTAAAGTTGTTAATAGAATTAATGTTATAACCAGTTTGATTTGTATTGGTGAACGTATAGCAGTTCGATGTTTTGCTGGTATAAATCGTAGTTGTGCAATTGCTTTAGGCGTTATGTGTTATATGGATACAAAAGGAGATATAAATGAAACGTGGGATTTTCATTATAAAATTCTTAAATCTAAAGTGGGACGGGCTATGATTACTCCAGAACTGGAACGAACAGTTAAGGCGGCTCTTAAACGGCTTGACGGACGATATAACCGTAAAATTTAAATAGTTGAAGATTATAGTAAAAGGTGTGAAATATAATGATTAATGTTGAAACGGTCTTTAATATAGGGAATCTAGTCGGCTTTATAGGAACTATACTTTTAATCTATGCGGTAATCAAAAATAGAAATGTTTTAAAAGATTTTCATCCACTAGGTTCTATGCTTAATTTTATAGCGGTGTTATTTTTTACATTTAATTATTATCAATTGTGTATATGGATAAGTTTCTGGTTTTGTTTAACATCAGTTGTATTGTGGCTTATGGTTTCATTTTACTCAATAAAAAATTGGTTGAAAAATAGGAAAGATGGGAAAGTGAGGAGAAAACCAAAATGATAGGAGATACATTGCCAAAATTTGTTCGAGATTGGCTCTGGAAAAATGCTTGGAAATTTCCAAATGTAATAGGTTTTAGTACTGATGTCTTACCACGTTTTAGACATAACGCTTTTGAATTTAGTAGGGAAACTGTAAAATTTTATGTACAAAAAAAATTTCCTCTAGATATGTTGAGAGCTAAAGATATTATTCCAGAAGAACTTAAACTTCGTCACTATTTCAAGAAATACAGTTTTGATACTGATGTTATGGAAATTGGTCTTCCAAAAGCTCCAATGCCTATTCCAGACATTTCGTCGTTGTCTGAAGTAGATAAGACAGTAAACTTTAGACCAGTAGAAATGGGCGTGTCAGTTGGGAATGAAAAGATAACTGCTGGAAGTCTTGGGATGCTTTATGAGAGAACAAAAACAGAACCAATAAAAATACCACTTTTATATCCTGAATTTCACCATCCTTATAATGTAGTAACAACTAAGGATATTGTGGCTGGAAGTAATGCTCATGTTACTACACCTAATGCTGGTTGGAGTGTTGAAGATGTAATAAACTCTGGGGCTGTACGGATATTGCAACGTGGGGCGTACCACGGCGGAAAAGTTCCAGATGATGTAGTGGGTGAATACCAATGCCATCAACAGATTTATCCGATGAATACACTAAGTAACTGCAAAATTTCAAAATCTTGTACTTTCTTACTTAATGGGTTATCTAGTATATTAAGGAGACAAACCAGATTTAAGCCTTATATAGAACATGTTAATTCAATTGACTTTGGCTTTTATAAGCCATCAGTCGAACATATTATGAAGATAGCAGATAATTCTATAGATATTACTAAACCGTTCTGTGGACATTTATATGCTGGAAGTGACCAAACGGGAATTATATGTAAAATATCTGAAATTCTTAAAGCGTTTCCTAATTTAAAGCCTATGACTAATCAATGGCGTGACCCAAGAGTTGGGGAGCGAGTCAAGGGATGTAGCTTTTGGTGCAACTATGAGACTCTAGTTACTGATGTCAATGGAGTAATCACCGTGAACTATGGGGACTTTCTAGCCTTAATGCAGAATGCTGTCGTAGTTCAGAATGATGGAACAGTAAAAGGGGGATGGTCGGGAAGCGGTTGGTGGATTTCTTGATGAAGGATGATTATGTTAGGAAATTTATTAAGAAATTTATAAGTTTTCTTCCATTATTAAGTATTGGTATCTCATTTCTCTTGTTACTTCATTCATTATGGCAACTTGACCTTATAGCTGTGAGACCAGTATGGTTAACACACGAATGGATAGTATGGTTTTTAGGTACTGGCTATAAAGACTTTAGTGAAATGCCGTTTCAATGTGGTTTTTGGTTTAAGACTAATGTTGGCATGGCTTATGACTTTTATCTTAGTCTTGCAGTTGTAAGTTGGTTTCTGTTGCTTATTAGCATGTATCTTTGGCGTTGGCGAACAGTTAAGAAACTAAAGAAAGAATATGATGAACTTTATGATGATTACCGTCATGCTGTTAGTTGTATAGAAGATGAGAATATTGCGGAACAGTTTTAACTGTAAAGTAAGAGGAAGTAATAGTGTATAGTGATTTAAGAAGTTGGGCTAGTCCTATAAGAAACCAAGGTTCTTGTGGTAGCTGTACAGCCTTTGGAACTATTGGAGCTTAGGAACCATATTTAAGAATAAAATAATCAGTTTAACCAATCATATCCGAAACCTTTAAATATTCATCTTTACTATCACAAATAGTGATAGTTCGTTAAATAGTGATAGTTCGTTAAATAATGAACATTTCCATTTCACGAATGGTGAAAATATTTAAAGGTAAACGAAACCGCAACCTTTAAATAGTTGGTTTCCCTCTTACTTTTTTAAGGTGAAAAAATGAATATAGGAGAAATATTGGATAATATAATAAGTCAATTGCCTGTGCCCCGCACGGTCTTCGAGGGAACATGGTTTCTGATAGGCTGGTTAGCTGGTAACTGCTTTGGTGCTCAACTTGATGAGGATATGTTAGAATACTTTGGGAAAAAATACGGTGACGGAAAGAAGACATTCGCTTTGAAATTACTGGCGAAAACTTTGAACTTTTTGCATCATGCATGGATAGGACTTTTAGGCGTAATCTACTTCGGAACAGTTCCAATAGCTCAGAGTATAGGATTACCAATAACAATTCCACAATTTCCAAATGCAGAACTCTTCTGGCTTTTTCTTGGATTAGCATTAGAAGATATACAATATCATGTTAGAGCAAGTCTAACTGATGGATACCTTTCAAAAGTAGCATTGGCTTTAAAAACTAAATCTAAAGAGTAATTATCCCGAATTGAGATGTGATTTCATTCAATGCGAATAATTGCTTTAATTTGTGTTTTTAATGCCGCTGAAGTTATTGAGGACTGTCTTAAGAGTCTTGATGGATATGTTGATGGGATTTACTGTTTTGATAGTCGTTGGATTGGAGTAGACCATCCAGCAAACCATTCTAATGATGGAACGAGAGAAATTATTTGGGATTTTGCAAAGAAATCTAAATCAACTATAAAACTTTTTCTGTTAGAAAGTCCTGTTCATCAATATGAAGCTCGAACATTAGCGTTGAATCATGTTTCAGAGGGCGACTGGATAATTATAATTGATAGTGATACAATAGTAACAATGTGGAAGTTGGACAAGAAAATTTTAGAAGAAAGTAAGGAACGAGGATTTAGAATTTGTTATAAGTATCCCAACCAAACGACTACTGGATATTTAATTAAGAAAACTGCTGGACTACGATTTACGGTTGACCATCGTTTTTTTGCGGATAATATTGGTTTAATAGACCCGAAGGAATTTCCAATTATACGAGATATAGTAATTGATGATAACCATCCAAAATCAACAAATAAAGCTATGCGACCACTTATGGAAAGGTATAAAAATTTTTTACTCCGTTGGGAAACGAATGCAAAAAAGACAAATCGTTACTTTACACAATAAAAATTGGTTAAACGAAACATTTATTAGGGACTGTGCTAATTAATTTAAAGGAGTAAATTGTAAATGAAGAAGAACATTCGGACAGTTAGATGTGGACGATGGTGTCCTAAATGTGGGGCTAAGAATGATTTTAACGCTAAATTTTGTCGTGTATGCATGACAAAGTTAGATATTGAAATAATTGGAAGTGAGACTAAAGTTAGAAAGTGTTGTGACGAATGTGGCAAAGAGTATGATTATAAAATTATGAAAACTTATTGGGATGGTAAGTCTAATTCAACGCTATGTGCAAGATGTTACCGAAGAAAAATGAGGAAAAAAATTGAGGATACTTGAGGGGGCAAAGATGAACAATTTCGAGGTCATCGAACTGAAATCAAATGCCCACCCAGATTCTTTGACTGACCTTTGTGTTGAAGCGTGTGCTTCTGTTTTAGATAAATACTATACTAAAAAATATGGACGAGTTTTGCATTATAATGTTGATAAAGCAGTTTTTCTTGCTGGCAACGCTAAAATCTGGTTTGGTGGTGGACGAATAATTAAACCGCCGTGTTTTATTCTTGGCGGTCAAGTAAGCAACTTAACAAGTGAACTAAAACAAATTCTAATTAGAACAATTACTGAAACAGTAAAAACTTATCTTCCCAATCTTGAAAGGTTCAAAGTTGAAATACGATGTAATAATATTGCTCAAAATCTTGCAGATATATCTGCACAAAATAAAATATTGTGTAATGACACGTCTTTCGGCGTGGGTTATTATCCGTTTTCCGTTAATGAATTGAAAGTAATGTCTATTCGTGATGAACTGTATAAAATGATTTTAGAACAAGAAATTCCTATCGGCGAACTTTTCAAGATAATGTTAACTCCAAAAACAATTTCTATATCTGCTCCATTATACGCTAAAAAAGTGCGTAATGTAGAAGAATATGCAAAATATAAACTGCAAATAGAACAAAGGTTATCTAAATATGGAAGTGTAGTTTTTAATCCAGATTTTGAGAGTGGATTTCCATATTTAACTTTAACTGGTTCGTCAATTGAATGTGGAGATGATGGACAGGTTGGACGTGGAAACCGTTATAACGGATTAATTACACCATGCAGACCAATGACTATGGAAGCCTATTATGGAAAAAACAATAAAAATCATATAGGAAAAATCTATCAGAAATGGGCGTTTGAAAAAGCCAAACAGGTTTATGAAAAAACTGGAAAATATACTGAAGTTATATTAGTTGGAAAAATTGGCAAACCAATAACTGATTATGAGGTATATATTCAATGATTAAAATATGGATACGAGAGAACGAAGAATGGGGGTGATAGAATGAAACCGATAGAGTATTGGTTAAACAAAATCCATTGCGAGAAAGTAGGCGAATGGAATGCCTTAAAACAAATCCCAGATGAAACTATAGACTGTATCGTTACAGACCCGCCCTACGGTTATAGTTTCATGGGAAAAGATTGGGATAAGGTGGTTCCAAGCGTGGAAGTTTGGAAGGAATGTTTAAGAGTTTTGAAGGCTGGAGCGTTCATGTTTGTTATGTCTGCTCCAAGACAAGACGTTCTAAGTCAAATGATTATTCGGTTGGGACAAGCAGGGTTTGAAATTGGATTCACAAGCATTTTTTGGGCTTATCCAACGGGATTTCCGAAAGCTATGAATATTAATAAGAAGATATTGAAGAGTTTGGCAGATGAAATAAAAAAGAAATACAAATTAAGTAAAGTTGAGTGGGAAGATGAATAAGAGAACTGACTGGGAAAAAATAGAAAAAAGGATATGCGAAGAATGTAACAACATTATTATTCATCGGCTAAAAGAAAAATATAATGAGTATAAGAAAAGAAGATTCTGTTCAAACAAGTGTAAGATGAAGTCTCTCTCCAAGTTATTTATTGGGAAGAAATCTCATAATAATAGACAAATCATGAGAGTTTGTAAGAATTGCGGGAGAACACAAATGGTTTCTCCCAGTTTTAGCAAAAGACCTTTCTGTTCAAGGAGATGTATGGCTGAATGGTTTAGTAGAAATAAGAAAGGTGAAAATCATTGGAATTGGCAGGGTGGAATAACAGAAAAAGAAAGTCGTAATATATTATATGATGGATATAAAGAGTGGCGAAAAAAAGTTTTTAAGAGAGATGGATATAAATGTGTTGTTTGTGGTAATAATAAAAGTGGAGAACTTGAAGCCCATCACATTAAACCAGTAAAAACTTACAAAAAATTAATTTTAAATGTTTCAAATGGTTTAACAGTATGTAAAAGATGTCATAGGAAGATTCACTATGGTAAAAGAATTTAAAGTATCTTTTAAAGGGCAAGAATTAACTTTAATACAAAAAGATAATGGTAAATTTATTAAGCCAAAAATATTCAAAGAATTAGAGGGAAGTTATGCTGGTAGTCAGTTGAAACCAGCAGTCGAAGTTATTCTTGTCTGTATGAAACCGTTAAGTGAAAAGACGTATGTTGAGCAGGCGTTGAAGAATAGGAAAGGAGTAACATGGCTTAATAATTGTCGGGTACCAGCAGGAACAGAACATTTTAGAGGAAATGTAGGAGCAAAAATCACAGAAAGTGT
>Ga0210049_1003604_pt1 | contig 13880 bp, 9 predicted proteins | sample CryGeyCG2014_300_2_FD_183964 | JGI IMG/M metagenome (GOLD analysis project Ga0210049, IMG submission 183964) | Groundwater microbial communities from aquifer - Crystal Geyser CG06_land_8/20/14_3.00 (SPAdes) (version 2) | ecosystem: Environmental > Aquatic > Deep subsurface > Groundwater | place...
AACATCGGACTCCTAACAATGAATGAAGCAAAACTTCGATATTCAATGAAAATATATGTAACGCAATATTATAATTGGAAATTAAAGTTCAATTGTTCCATTGTTAAATTGCTAAATTGCGATGCACTGAGCTTGTCGAAGTGTTAAGCCGTTATTTGCTAAATGGTTAAATAACAATGAAACAATAATTCAGTTCGCTATCGGATTGTAAAAAACGAAATCATAAAATCATAAGAATATGTCAAATTTACTGTTTCGTTCTATATATAAACTAATAAATTTAAAAACAATAAATAGCTGATGCGTTTGCCATTTTTGGTTATATTAGGTTATTTGTTACTGAGTTGTTTTTCAATTTCATCTCAACAAAATATTATTTACCTGAAGAAGAAATAAAATTTAACACTAAAGCAATTTTTTGTATCTTTGTAATTTTCAGAATATAAAATGAAAACTAAGCAGGAGCATATTGATTATTGGATAAGTCAGGTTGCAGATGACTGGGATGCGGTTGATGCGCTTTTTGTCAGGCAAAGGTATTTACAATCGTTATTTTTTACACACCTCACTATTGAAAAAATATGCAAAGCAATTTGGATTAAACACAACAAGACTAATTTTCCTCCCAGAGTTCATAATTTGCTTTATCTGTTATCGCAAACTCCAGTAACTTTAACTGAGGAGCAAAGCGAGTTCATGCTATCGCTAAACAGGTTCCAGATGGAAGGCAGGTATCCTGACTATTGGACACAAATGTGCAAAATCTGTAACGAAGATTTTGCTCGTAAAATGATAGAACAAACAAATGAATTAAAATTATGGTTAATAAAGAAGCTGCAATAAATACTGCAAAATTGTTTGTAAACGACTGCCGGCAGGCAGGAATTTCGTTTTACAAAGTGATGATGTTCGGTTCCTTTGCAAAAGATACCCCTCATCAATGGTCTGATATTGATTTATTATTGGTTTCAGATTTATTTGGGGAAAACATATTTGAGAATCTAAAATTATATTCCAAAATTAACATTAAATATCCCATTATCGAAACACATCCTTATCCTACGCCCTACTATTTGCAGGGTGATGATTTTATTAATGAGATAAGTAAAGATAGTATTACCATTGTTTAACAATAACTGTAAACGGTCTCAATTTTAACATTTCATGAATACAAGAAAGCATAGAGGTATAAGGTATAAAGGTATGAGGGAGAGCGGGTTATACCCTATACCTTTATACCCATTACCTAAAACCCAAATGCAATAATTTATCCCGTGCAAAGTATAGTAATGAAAAAAACATATATGGAATGTGTAATTTGTAAAAACGGTAAAACAGAACAAGGTTTTGTTACTTTTACTCTCGAACGTAATGGAGTAATCATTGTGTTTAAAAATGTACCGGCTTTAGTTTGTCAAAATTGCGGCGATTTTTATTTAACAGAAGAAACTACAAATTTGCTTCTTGAAAGAGCTGCCAAAACATTAGAAAAAGGAGTGGAATTTGAAATTATCAATTTTAATACTGCCGCTTGATAAAATGGCTCAAAGCGAAGTTATAGAATATTAAAGGAGAGTTTTAAATATTAAAAAAATAACGAATAATGAACATCGGACTCCTAACAATGAATGAAGCAAGACTTCGATATTCAATTGAGAGAAGAATTAATAAATTAAAAACAAACAATAAATAGCTGATGCGTTTGCCATTTTTCGCTATATTAGGTTACTTGTTACTGGGTTGTTTTTCAATTTCAGCTCAGCAAAATAATTTCAAAATGTTTTCTATTGAAGATGGACTTCCACAATCTGAAGTCCGTTCAATTTTAGAAGATTCACGTGGCTATTTGTGGATTGGTACCAATTCGGGAGGTGTTGCACGTTTTGATGGTATTCATTTTACAGTTTATAATAAAAAAAACGGTCTTTGTGGAAATACTGTTTATAGTATTATTGAAGATAAAAAAGGACGATTGTGGTTCGGTACCGACGAAGGAATTTCGGTTTATGATGGATTTAAAATCAAAAATTACACTATTAATAATGGGTTATCAAATAATACCATTTATAAAATTACAGAAGATTCAAAAGGAAATATTTGGGCTGGAACTCCGGGTGGTGGAGTAAATATTATAAATATTAAACCAAATGATTCGCTTAATATTATTAAACTTAACATAGAAAGCGGACTATCGGGAAATTATGTTTTTGATTGTGTTGAAGACCGTTTTGGAAGAATGTGGCTAGCTACTTACGAAGGTGGAATAAGTGTTATAACACTATCTGCAAATAATAAAATCAGCATTAAAATTGTACCTCAAAATATTCTTCCATCTTTCAACTTGCTATCTTTAGGAAAAAATGAAGAAGGAAATATTTGGGCAGGTTCATCAAACATGGGCGCATTTCTTATAAATTATACCGACACTTCAACCTTTTTTGTTTCAAAAAAATTAAACCTTTCATCTGGATATACCGGTAATAGAATTTGGAAAATATTTGTTGACGAGAAAAAACGTGTGTGGTTTGCTACTGATAAAGCCGGGGTTATCAGATTAAATGAAAATGGAAGTTTTACTTTTTTTACTGATAAGCAGGGATACCCTAACAATCAGGTTCTTACTGTTTACGAAGATTCCGACAATAACTTTTGGTTTGGAACAATGGGAAGCGGTCTTTGTAAATATTATGGCGATTATTTTGCTCATTATACTGCTAAAGAAATTTCAACCGAAAAAGTATATTCAATTGCCCAATCCAAAAACGGAACTTATTGGATTGGAACAGGGGGCAAAGGGCTTGTTAAGCTAAATTTTGATAAAAACAATAACCCTGTTATTAAAATTTTTAATGAAAAAGATGGTCTTTTCGATCCTGAAATACGCTCTATCGCTATTGACAAAAACGGCGTTTTATGGCTGGCTACCCCCAGCGGATTATATAGTTACAATCATAATGCTTTTACTAATTATACAACAGATGATGGGTTAGTTGACAATAGAGTAAATTGCGTATTTATTGATTCACGAAACAGGTTGTGGTGTGGAACTATGGGTGGACTTAGTATATTTAATGGAAATAGTTTTTTTAACATTGACGAAGAAAATTATAAATTAATACATAACGAAGTTCAAACAATAACCGAAGATAAACAAGGAACTGTGTGGATTGGTACATTAGGCGGAATAGCCCGTTTTAAAAACAACGAAATGATTGATTTTGACGAAAAAGAAGGTCTGCTCAATAAAAAAATTAAGTGTATAGTATGCGACCCTACCGGCAATGTTTGGATTGGTTCATTTGGTGTAGGTTTATACCTTTATGATGCAAAAAAAGCTGGAACAAAAAAAATTACTTTAAAAGCTGATGAAGATTTCCTGGGAACAGGAAATATTTTTTCCGTAATTTTCTCAAACGACACAACACTTATTATTGGAACCGATAAAGGATTCAAGATGATAACAATGGACAGAAAATATAATTTTAAACGTATTTTAACTTTTGATAAAACAAATGGGTTTCTTGGAATTGAAAACAATCTGAATGCAATATTAAAAGATAACAGTAACAATATATGGTTTGGTACTGCAAAAGGAATTACACGATTTACTCCATCAGTTTATCGAAGTAAAAATATTGCTCCAAAAACACATATTGTAGAACTCCGTTTATTTTACGAATCAGTTGACTGGTCAAAGAAATCTGATTCAATTGCATGTTGGTCAAACATTCCAACAAATTTAATTCTGACTTATAAAGAGAATCATTTAACCTTTCGCTTCGAAGGCATTTCTCTTACTAATCCTCAAAAAATAAGCTACCGATATATGCTCGAAGGTTCCGACGAGAATTGGTCGCCAGCCATGCAATACAACGAAGTAAAGTATTCCGGACTCAAACCTGGCGAATACACCTTTAAAGTTAAAGCATCTAACGAATATGGAAAATGGAACGATGAGCCACAAACTTTTAGCTTTATCATTAATCCCCCGTTTTATAGTACATGGTGGTTTTACACTATCAGCATAATTTTTATTATTTCTGTAATCATATTATTTATTAAATGGCGTGAAGCTAAGCTTAAACGCGATAAAGCAATTCTTGAGCAAACAGTAAAAGAACGAACCGCAGAAGTTGTAAAGCAAAAAGAAATTCTGGTAGTTCAGAAACAGGAAATTACTGATAGTATCCATTATGCAAGCCGAATACAAAGAGCTATCCTCCCACCCGAATCATATATTAATTCGATTCTTAAAGATTACTTTATTTTATACAAACCAAAAGACATAGTTTCAGGTGATTTTTACTGGACTTCTCAAAAAGACGATATCCTTGTTTTAACTGTTGCCGATTGTACCGGACATGGAGTTCCAGGGGCTTTTATGAGTATGTTGGGAGTTAGTTTTCTTAACGAAATAGTAAATAAAAATGGAATTATTAGTCCCGACCAGATTCTAAACAATTTAAGAGACGATGTCGTTAATGCACTTCAACAGAAAGAAACAACTGATGGGAGTAAAGATGGAATGGACATCGCACTTATTTCTATTGATAAAAAAAGAAATATTATTCAATATGCAGGTGCTAACAATTCGATTTATGTTGTGAGGGGTGGGCAAAATCCTCAAGGTTTAACCAAGCCTAAGCCGTTGCAAAACCTTGAGGATTTAGAGGAAATAAAAGCCGATAAAATGCCTATTGCTATTCATCCTCGCATGGAGAAGTTTTTAAATAATGAATTTCCATATCAAAGCGGAGATATTATATATTTATTTTCTGATGGTTATTCCGACCAGTTTGGTGGTCCTAAAGGCAAAAAATTTATGTCGAAACATTTTAAAGAGTTTCTCCTTTCTATACATGAATTGCCTATGATAACACAACAATACAAATTAGATAAGCAAATTGAAGAATGGCAATTGGAAAGCAATCAATCGCAAAACGATGATATTTGCGTTATTGGTTTGAGGTTATAATTTTTGTTAATCCGATAAATTCATCAACCGTAAGTTGTTCGGGGCGTTTTAAAAAGACAGGCAAATCAATTTTTTTACCACCCAAAACAGGTTTTAAGCTATTTGAAAGTGTTTTACGCCGCTGATTAAAGGATGTTTTTACTACATTAAAAAATAAATTCTCATCACATTCCAACTTCTGTCGGTTGTTACGAGTTAATCTAATAACAGCCGATTTAACTTTTGGAGGTGGATTAAAAACCTTTTCGTTTACTGTAAATAAATATTCGATATTGTAGAATGTTTGCAACAAAACACTTAATATTCCATAAACTTTAGAACCACTTTCAGTTGCAATGCGTTGAGCTACTTCCTTTTGGAGCATACACACTACCTCAACAACCTGTTCGTGATTTTGCAATACTTTAAAAAATATCTGACTTCCAATATTATATGGAAAGTTTCCAATAATTGAAAATTTATTTTCGAAAATACTTTTAATATCTGTTTTTAAAAAATCAGCAAAAATTATTTGTTCGGGTTTTAAATTAATATTAGATTTTAAGTACTCAACTGATTCGCTGTCAATCTCGATTACCTTAAAATTTTCTATATTTTTTTCGATAATAATTTTAGTAAGCACTCCTTTGCCCGGACCAATTTCAAGTACATTACTGCAAGTTGTTAAACTATTAACAATTTTTCGTGCAATATTCGTATCAGTTAAAAAATGCTGTCCGAGACTTTTTTTAGGGCGAACGTAGTTCATTATTTAGAATTTTATTACAATATATTAGGACAAGTCATTATATTTGTTGCATCAATTTTAAGAAGTCATCCAATTTATATGCTCCGTTAACTTCTTTCTTGTCAAACACCATGAAGTATTTGAAATTACCTCCTGCTTTGTTTGTCCATGCTGAACCTAAACGAATTTTCATTTCGCTGTTGCTGTTGTCTCGGTCGTCACCTTTAGTTTCAAGCAAAATTGTTTTTCCGCTTTTGGTCTGTATAATAAAGTCGGGGTAGTGATTTATAAAACCATTTAGGCAAAACCCTTTTATTTCAATGTTTTTTGTCCAAAATAAAATTGTTTTAAGGTTTGCAATTTCATTAATAACCATTTCTTCAAAATCATTCATGTATCCTTCCTTTTCATAAAGTGATTTTGTAATGTCTTTTGAAGTTTCACTTGGTGTTATCTGTGGTTGCAAAGAATAAGAAGGTTTGAGATATAATTTATCAATGTCTAAAAAATCACGAAAAGATTTTTCTGCTGCTACTGCTGCAAGTGAATTTATTTTGTCTTTAATCTTCCGAACATAACTGTATTCGTGGTCTGTAAAATCTTTGAATTTTTCGTCATTGAAATCTTCTAAAATTTTTTTCACATATTTTTCAATTTCCTTATCATCTATAGGATACATATTCCCGATTAAATCTAAAATACGACTTGTTAAATTTTTTATTCGGCTGCCTTTTCGTGCAGGGTCAAGTATATATGCCAACACTCTTTCTCTTACATCGCCATCAATTTTTACGAAAGTAGGAGTATGACCTTTTTTTGTTTCATCTAAATCAACTTTGTAGAGTTCGGATGAAATGCTATTAAACGGAATATTTGAGTCGGCTTTGCTTAAAGCAAATTCTTCCAACAAATTTTCTTTGTCTAATAAAATTTCTGCGGCTTCTGCACCAAACAAATTAAGTGCAGGTATTTTCAAATAAAATTGTGGTAACACGATTTGTGCTGCTTGCTCTTTGAAAATTTCTTTGATGTTATATTTTTTTACCATATCGTTTAATTCATTTGGTAATTGTATTTCATTGGAGTTTTCAGATTCTTCAATTTTTTTATCCAATTCCTCACCTGCAATAGCTGCTTGTTCCAACATTGCATCAACTGATTTTGGAGTTTCTGTATTAGTTGAATCTGAAATTCTTGTCAGGTCAATATCTGCTGTAATATCTTCTATGTCTGTTGCTGTTTCGTCTGTTAGCGTTAAAGTAAGTTGTGTAAATTGTTCTGCTTTCCTTGCTTCTTCTAATTGTAACTCGTCTGCAAGTTTGTAATCCTTATCACTGAAACCTGCTTTGTTCAATCCCTTTACAATGTTCTGCAAAGTGTCCATGAACTTTGCTGATGCAGTAATTACATAACTGAAATTTAAGAATGGTGTTGCGTTCTTACTCACATTCGGCAATCGTAAAACTCTGCCTAAAATTTGTTCAACATCAACTGGTGAACTCTTGTCAGCAAGCGAAGCAAGTATGTATGCAAACGGACAGTCCCAACCTTCTTTCAATGCATTTACTGTTATGATGTAACGAACTGGACAATCTTTATCCATTAAACCATTCGGATATTTTAAATTGTTGTCAAACTCTTTAATCTCATTGAAGTTTGCCGTTTTAATTTTAATTTGTTCGGCAGGAATTTTCAACTCAATCAATTTCTCTTTCAGTTTTTCAAAAGTTGTGTTGTCCTCTGCGTTTCTCGGCTGTGCCTGAAATAAAACGATTGGTCGGATATATTTTCCTCCGTTCTTTTCGTCTTCAATTGCTTGCAATTCTAATTTGCGTTGCAACTGCAAAGCGGAATTTATAACTTCTGTTTTGTCGTGGTGGTTGTAAACAATCACTGGCAACTTTACCATGTTGTCTTTTTTCAATTCCATTGCATCAACAAAACTTATGATGTTGCTGTTGTTTCGTGGAGTTGCTGTTAAATCTAAAATGAAACAAGGATTTATTTCTTTCAGCATCTCAACACTCAATTCACTTTCTGCGTTGTGGCTTTCATCAACTACCACAACGGGATTGAGATATTTGATAACTGAACCCAGTGTTAGTTCATCTTCTTTTGCAATAAGGTTTTCAAATGTTTGAAGGTTTCCATTTTCCTGAAATACTTTTCTGTCCTCTTTGTTTTTAGCTCTCAAACTATCAAAACTAAAAACCATTATGCTTAACTGCTCTTTTACGGTAGTCGCATTAAATCCGCTTCCTTGTAATAAGGTTGCTTTGTCAAACACTTCTACCTTATTACCGAAATGAGAATTTATTTTTTGTCGGTAAGGGTGGTTTGTGTCCCGGAGATTTTTTATTGTCTGGTCTAAAATTGTAATTGAAGGAACAAGCCACAAAACCGCTTTCGGTCTGTCGTAATCAAAAGCATCAAAAATTGTTTTGAGAGCATTGCAAGCAATAAAAGTTTTTCCCCCTGCTGTTGGAACTTTCACACATATATGAGGCACACGCTTTACATTGTCCTTGTATGGTTCAATGGCTTTGCCTGGGAAAGGATGCAAGGGGGTTTTCGGGTGTTTAGTCCAAAAATTTTGAAAAGCATCTTTCACAATTTTAGTTTGCTGAACATTTTCCAAAAATCGTTCAAGGTCTGTGATTACTCCCTGTTGATATTTTTTTAATTCCATTTATGCTGAAAATTTAAGAAGAAAATGTTTTAAATATATTCCGTTATCATGTGCAGATTGATAACAAAATTTTAAATTGTAAATCGTACTACTAGCTACTTTTAGCTGTTCAGTTGTTCTTTGTTTGTTACATAAATAAGCATTTATTTTATTAATTATATTCTTTGGCTCCCCCTGCAATACATAGCCAACTAAACAACCTTTTTGCGGATATTTTCCAGAAATATAATTATCAATACCAGTCTCAACATACCTTATGTGTAACTTATGGGCAACAATTTTTGTTTTTCTTCCTGCTTTTTTACAATCGGATTCAATCAAATTTTTTGCTTCTACAAAATATTCCAAACGTTTCTTCTGCTCTGTCCAATTAGTTGTTATACGAAAGTCAATGCGTGCGGCTGTTTTCGCAGGTTTCCTGCCTGTTAATATTTCTTTATAATATAAGCGGTGCTCATCTGAAATATTGATATTCCAAATGATTGCATTTTCGCTTTTATCAATGTAATCAAAAATAGTTGCTGAAATATTTTCTTCTTCCCAATCTATCGAAATTCCTGCATTTTCTTTAATATATTGATAAGCTTCGCCAAATAATACAAGGCAATTATTCACAAAACTCGCTTCAAAACTTTCAGCAATATAAGGCTTTAATTTTCCAGTCATTTTACTTGCCCTCCATATTAATAATTTCAGTTATTAATGAAGTGGCATCGTCAATTGCTTGCGAACGTGTCCAAAAGCGTTTTTGATTGGGTTTAATCAAATATACTGTGTCGTTATTAAAATCAGAATAACGCAACTGTTTTTGTACATAAATACTATCGGACTTTTGTTGAAGCATGTAGCGGTCAATATTTTTTAAATTTTCGCGTAGATTTTTTAAATCTTTAATTTCAATCGCTTGTTCTTTGTCTCCGAAATGCAAAACGACCATATTTAAAGGGTCACGTAGTTGTACATCGTAAATGCTTGCTCTTACCCGTAATTTTGAATGAGACAAGAATGTGTTTAGTTCACTGCATAGCGTTTTGGCATAAGCTTTGTTTTCGGATTGAAGCGTACGATGGAATGCAATTGACTCTTCTCCTTTTTCAAATATATCAAGATTGTATTTTAAAGCATCTTCAATACAAATAATTTCTTTTTCTGTTAATTTAAATATTTGTATGAAAGTTTTATTAATACTTTGTTCAATATTGCTATTTTTAGTATGCTCTTTTTTAATTGTATTAAAGTATGCAGAAACATTATTCAAAGTCTTTTCTTCTATTTCATTCAAAACATAAGGTAATTCTAAGATTTCTTCAAAAGAAGCTCTTTCTCTTTCAATACCCCATGATGATGTAGAAAGAAATAAATAATATTTTGCGATTTTCGAATTAATATAACATGTCAATGTTTTCTTTAGATTATTATCTGAATTCCCATTTATCACATAAGTAGAGCTTAACCCATAAGCAAAATAATCAATGTAGGAAGCCGCAATTTCTCTTTCACTTTGTGCTTGTTTTATTATTACAAAAGGAGGATGATAAACATCTTCCATAATTCTTCGATACAACTTATCATTTTTATAAACGGCATCTTCTTCTGTCGTGTAATATCTTTTTATTCTTTGTGTTTTAATGATTTTTTCAGGTATAAAATCAAGATGTTCACTATCGGCATTTAAGCCAGTTTTATAAAACCATAAATCTTTATTCTTATTAAAATGTTTTTTTAACGAAAGTCTACCTTTAAAGATTTTTTTGATTAATTGAAAATCCTGAATCCCGCCCCACATAGCAATCTTCCAAATCTTAGTGTCCGGTTTTTGGCATTCAATACGAGGCAAAAATTTTATATCGCTACTATCAAGAATAATTCCTTCGATGAGGTTGAACTTAATATAAGTTTTTGGGGCACAATATTCAATTGTGTCAGGAATTATATCTGGATTATTTTTTTGAAAATAAACGATACTTATTGGAACAGTAGCCTTTTCAAACAACCAACCACCAAAATCTTTTTTGACATTTCTGAAAATGGATAAATTATATATTTTCTCAACATGATTTTTTTGCAACAACCATTTTCTAAAATTCTGATATTTCTTGTTAGTATTTGTTAAACTTTTGGTATTAAATAATAAGGCTATTTGCCCGTTAGGTGCAAATTCAACGGCTTTATCCATGAACGCTAAAACCATTTGTTGTGGGTATTTCTTGCTTACTAAGTAATTTTTGATAGAACTTATTAATTTTTCAGTTCCAAACGGTGGATTGCCAACCACTAAATCTACCTTTACGAATTCTTGAGCATCTACCTCTCCTATAGTATCCCTTCTCCATAAATTTTTTCCTTGCTCAATATTTTTATCATCGGGGTCGTAGATTAAATAGGGTAATTGATATCTGCTTTCAATCCAAAGAGACTTAGGGTCTAATTGGTCAACCAATGCCAAATATAAACTAAATGCCGCTACTTTTATAGCTGTTGAATCAATCTCAATACCATAGATATTATCTAATAATAAGGTTTTTAATTTCCCAAAGCTTATCTTTTTAGTTGGGTTAGCATTTTTCCAACGTTTAATGAGACGCTTGTAACTTTCAACCAAAAAGATTCCCGAACCACAGGCAGGGTCTAATATTTTTACATTATAGGTAGTTGCATTGGTCGGTAGTTTATCTTTTAGAATAAGCTCTACCAAACTATATGGAGTGTAGAATTGTCCCTTTTCCCGTTTTAATTCACCTAAAAAATTCTCATAAATCTCGCTAAGTAGTTCTATTTGGATAATTTTGAAATTGAAAAGTTTCCAGTCATTAAATAATTTCGGTTGCCCGGAAATATCACCATCTGTAAAACAATCCCGAATTAATTTTAAATGTTTCGGTTTTACTTTTTTTCTTTCATCAGGAAGTACAGGAAATACATTACCATTAAAATGAACCTGAACTTCATTGAATAATTTGTAAGTTGCATCAATATCTTCTAAAATATCAAAATAGCTATTTGCGCCTTTTTTAATTTTTTCATATAATCCTGCTTCACGAGCAGCGCCTTTATCTTGCAAAAATAAGATGAACAACGAGCGCATCAACAATCCATGAATAATATCTTTGTCTTTAATATCTTTTTCTAAAGCATTGGCTGTTTTTATCAAACTTTGAACAAGATATTTATCTAACCGACATTGTATATTTACTTTTTTGCGGACATCATAATCGGTAGTCCAAAGCAAACCGCAATCAACCCCAATACGAGAAAAAACATCTGACAATACAGATAAAGCTTGTTCATCTGATTTTTTATTATAGTCGAAAATTTGAATTTTATTTAATTTTTCACTTGCATTATCTGTTTTGCTAATATAATTAGGTTTTTCCTGGCAGTTGTATATTCTAATCTCTGTGTCGGAAACAGCGAACAACAACAATATTTTGCGATAATTCCATGCATTATGCTGAATACCGGCAATACGGCGTAATGCGACATCATTAAATGCTGCAACTTCAACAAAAAGCACAGCAGGGTTATTGCCCGAAAAATAAACTTTGTCTGCCCCTAATTGTTCAATCTCCCGATAATCGGGATACGATGAGGCTATTTCCGAATTGTTTTTAAGAAATCCATCGTAATCTAATGTCGAATAAAAATGATTCGTTTTCATAATTGCAATGTTTTTAAAACCTCGTTATGTCTCTCGGTATTTTTTTAAAAATAATATTTTTCTTTGTCATAAACTCTTTTGTCAGCAAACACTTGTCGGCATAAATTACATACTGCTCGGCTTTAGTTTTTATGGCACTTAAAAAATCGTGGTTCAATGTAGTTACTTTATCAGCTTCATAATTGAAATAATATGCCGTATCGTTGTATTTATTCAGAAAATATTTATTGTCCTTGTGTTTGCTTTCAACAAGGGGCTTTTTTGTTTCGGTGTAAAAAATATAGTTGCGAATTTTTTCAACTCCCACACTTTCATTCAAGTTTCCGTCATCATTGAAAAGTGGTTGACCTAATTCGTAAAAATCAAAACTTCCGCCAGTGCCTTCGATGCTGCTATAACCATTGATAACTCTCTTTACTCTTTCCGCTGTGATAGTGTTAGAATAATCTTCCATTTCGATGAGAATGAATTTTCGGTTGCCTCCATCACGTTTGTTGAGATTTAAAACAGCATGGGCAGATGTGCCTGAACCTGAGAAAGAATCAAGAATAATAGAATTTTTATCAGAAGATAAAATTAAGCATTGTTGAATAAGTTCATATGATTTTGGAAATGAAAAAATTCTTTTATTTTCGAAAAAACTTTTTAATGTTAAAGTTCCTCTATCAGATTTAAATTCACTAGATGTCCAAACAGAATTTAAAGAATAACTATCTTCTCTATATTTTTTAACAACTTGCCAAAATCCTATATTAGATTTTTTCCCAAAAATATTTATATTTAAATTTTTTAATGCCTTTTCTTTACCCCATCGCCAAACAGTTTTGATCCCCTTTGATTCTTGAGGGTAAAATTTAATCCAACCGTCTTTTTCTGTAAGTGATAGTTCATATAAATCATTTTCATCTTTATTGTCAGGATTTACCCAAAAAGGATAGTATAGATTAGGTCTGTTATCAATATTAAAATCACTATTCCTATTTCGCAATTCATATAAATCAAATCCACCCAAGCAATCTTTATTACTAAAATTTTTCTCAGGATTATATAGAATGTTTGCAATAAATTTATCACTTTTTTTATAAAACATTAAATATTCATGTGTAATAGCCACAGAGTTATATGGACGAGCTCGTGAATCATTTTCAACAATAATTTCTGAAACAAAATTATTTCTACCAAAAATTTCATCACAAATCAATTTTAAATTTGCTTGTTCATTATCGTCTATTGAAATAAAAATTGCTCCATCGTCAGATAATAGTTTGTGTAACAATTTCAAACGAGGGTACATCATACAGAGCCATTTGTCGTGGCGTGTAAGGTCTTCGGCTTCTTTACCAACTACTTGTCCGAGCCATTTTTTTATTTTGGGATAATTTACATTATCATTGTAAACCCAATTTTCATTTCCTGTGTTATAAGGCGGGTCAATGTAAATGCACTTGATTTTTCCTTCGTATTCAGGGAGCAAAGATTTTAACGCTTCAAGATTATCACCGTGAATTATTTTGTTTCCGCTTTTGGTTTCGGTTTCTGATTGTGTTCCGTTGTCAAAACCATAACTGTGTTCCAGCACCCTAAAAGGAACATCCATGTGATGATTAATAACTTTATCTTTTCCTATCCAGTGTAGTGTTGGCATTTATATTTTTCAAATAAATTTTTAACAGGCAAATTTACTAATATTTTCTCTGATAATTTGTATCCTGTCAAAAGACAAGGGTGAAAATTTGATTTTTTAGACATAGAAACAAGTATAATCGTTTAGGTATCATTTGTTCTTTTTCCTGTTAATCCGAGCTTCATAATAAAATTTAAACCTTATTAT
>Ga0210049_1003617_pt1 | contig 13845 bp, 5 predicted proteins | sample CryGeyCG2014_300_2_FD_183964 | JGI IMG/M metagenome (GOLD analysis project Ga0210049, IMG submission 183964) | Groundwater microbial communities from aquifer - Crystal Geyser CG06_land_8/20/14_3.00 (SPAdes) (version 2) | ecosystem: Environmental > Aquatic > Deep subsurface > Groundwater | place...
GTCTTCGCCATAACCCATTGTGACCATACGGTCCCCGCCGACCCCTCTGCCGGAGAAGAACGCCCCTGCCGCGTCTGCCCTTTTCTCCGAAAGCTCGAGATTGGTTCTCTGGTCGCCTGCCGCATCGTTATGGCACTCTATTATTATCTTGTTCTTCGGATACGCTTTCAGGACATCTGTTATCCTGCCCAGGATATCTTCAGCGGCAGCCGAAAGGCTCGCGCTTCCGGCTTCAAAAAGCGCGTCCCCCTGAACGGTCATGCTTATCTCATCCCCGGTTTCCTTTATAACCGCTCCCGCGGCCTTTGCCTCCGCCTTCGCTCTCTCCGGGTCTTTCACAGCGGATTTTACGGGCCTGGGCTCATCCTTCAATTCCATTATCTGTATCACCTCGTCCACGAATATCTGCTGTGTGTCGATCTGCAGGCCTGCGTGGTATAAGGTGATAATGGGCGCCCCTGATCTTATGTCCTTGAAGTAAAAACTCCCCACTCCGGACGTAACCGCCACAGACCTTACGTCGGACCAGGGCGCTTCCGCTTCCGAGAATTTCGCGGACCTTGACGTTGTGTAAAGCACTACTGTGTCGTTGAAATTCTTGTCCGGTTTTCCCTGCGCGTCCTGCGCGATAATGATGATCCTGGACGATATCCCGCCCAGGGTCATCCTTGTCGAAGGAGTGATAAATTTGAGAGCTGCCGCGCCTGTCTTTAGCGGAGGTGAGAATATAATGGAAAGTCCCATTCGGTGGCTCCCGAACGCGCTGTCGATCCCGGAAAAAGGATATATAAAAGCGTAATCAAGCTGGTAGCTGGACTGGTTATCCCACGGCGTGAAAACATAACTTGCGCCTGCCGTTATCTGGCGGTAACTCCTGCTCCCAAACCCGAATCCTCCGCGCACGGCAACTGGTATGCCGGAGATCCTCCATTCTATCCCGGAATTCACAAAGTAATCATATCTGCGCGAGGTAAGGTCGGCTGATACGCTGTATTCACCCGCCCTGTAACTCACCCCGATCTTTGAGGAGCTGGAAACATAGTTGTTAACCGCGTATTCCGGATCGGGGCTCTGCAGGTTCATGTCCGGCTGGTTAAAATCCTTAAGGCAAATCCCGACCGACCAGTTCCGGCTGATAGCGACGAAGAATCCTATGTCGAAGCTTATTCCCAGAACAGACGTTCCCTTGCTGAAAAGAGGATCCTGCATGCCCTCGATCCAGTTATAATACGGGTCATACCCCCACTGGCTCTCGGCGTAATGCAGCTCTAATATTTTGAAATTAACACCGAGCGACACTCTTTCGGTCAGTTTCCGCCCATAGGAAAAAATATAGGAATTCTCGGTATAGAGAGTGGAAGCATGACGGTTTATCCAGGACACCCCCATTGCTCCGACCTTCTCGTCAAAAGGCCTGACATAGCAAAGGAACCCGTCGCCTATATCGTTTCTTTCAGCGGGATAATCAAGCCCGGGGAACAGAAGAGCGTAAGACAACCCCATCTGGCTGTTCGTTATCTGGGCAAGGCCGGCAGGATTGTAATATGACGCCATAAAATCATCCGCAAGGCCTGTAAACGCTCCTCCCATGCCCAGGGCCCTGGGACCCATGCCGATGTCCAGGAAGGACGCGTGGCAGACAGCTGGAAGCTGGATGCTGAAAGCTGAAAGTAAAAGGAATAACAGAATTTTTAGTGCCCTTCCCTTAAATTTTACATTTTGTCGCCACTTCGGCGACCCGCCGCAGGGGCGGGACTTTTGCACTTTGTCCGCCCAGATCAAACCTGGGGCGAGATCTCGCCCTGCCTTTACGCAGGGCGGAATCCTTGAGCCATGAACCATGAGCCATGAGCTATGAGCTATTTTAATCATAATGCACCTCACTTTGCCAGTATTATTATTCCTTTCCATGTATCATAGCCTACCTTGGCCTGCCATATATAGATGCCCGCGTCCGCGGGATCGCTCCTGCCGGCACCCTCAAAATTGTAGTTCCCATCCCATGAGATCCATGACATTCCCTGAAGTATTTCCTTCCTATAGACCTTTGCTCCGTTAAGGTCGTATATTTCAAACACCCCTGCTTCCTGGGCAGCGGGGAACTTGAAGTAAGCAGCGTCGCTGTATCCGTCACCGTTCGGCGTGAACGGATTGGGGAAAGCGCCGTAATTGGGGAACCCGGGCTCCTGCTGCATGCTGAGGTCCGCAACCGCCCAGTAAGACAGGTTGTAGGTCTGCGAGGTTACCGTCTGCGCGGCCATGTCTATGACGCTATGTATCCTCATCCACTTATCGCCAAGCCATTTGAAATTAGAAAGCCTGCGCGGTATGTCGTCCACCTTGACGGAAGTCCCCTTGACCTTGCCCCTGTAAATATCATACGCGAGCCTGAGTTCCAGCGGGGCCGAGAACTCGGTGATGTACGTCGAGGTGCCGAAGACCTTGCAATAAACCTCACAGAAATTCGCCAGGCCCTTCTTAGCCCACGCCGGTATCGGCAGCTCGTCAAGCGAAAGGAGCTTGATGTTCAGCACCACCATGCCGGTCGAAGCCCCGAAAGCGGAATCCGGCCTGGGTATCCTGAGCAGGACCCTTGAATCTCCCTGCGCCACAACCTCTATGGTCACTGAATCCGGGGTTGACGCGCTGAATATACCGCCTTCAGTGCTTATGCCGGTCGGGACCGGATCGGAAAGATCTCCGGCCTCATAATCCGTCCTTAAAGCGAAAACCGAATAGCTGTAGATCGTGTCCCCGGCGACCTGGGAATCCAGGTACGTGTCGCCGTACACTAAGAACGACACCGTGCTCCCGTCCGGATTGGTCCTTATTATGCAGTAGGTTTCCACCGCCATATCAGACGAGAACATGAGCAGTATCCCGGTATCGCCGGCTGTGAGCCTGGCCTGGACAGTGGAGATGCCGGAGACCGGTTTCCCGGCAAGAAGCACACCGGCCGCAGTGTCAGAACCGGACAGCACCGGAGCGTTGCCGCCAATCCAGTAAACGCCGGTGCAGGTGTTGGTTATAAGCACTGCCGCCCCTGCCTCTTCGGCGGGCGGTCCAAACAGGCCCAAAATGGGTATGCCTGCCCCAAGCGCTGTTAGAACCAGGCCCAGGATAAGCGTCTTTCTGAAACTCAAATCCCTCTCCTTAAGGCGGTCTTTGGGCAGACCACCCCTGTTTCCCGTCAATCTCGCTATGAACTTAGTATAAGTGCGGAACCAGATTGCCTTTTTCTGTTAAAGGATCAACGGTTTAGTGACTGTCATTGCGAACGGCAGTGAAGCAATCCGACGAAGTCGTTGCGAGCGATAGCGAAGTCCCGAAGGTCCCAACGGGATCCCTTTGGGACAATCTCATGTCTGGATTGCCACGGGCTTCGCCCTCGCAATGACAAACAATACTTCAAACTTCTCCGTTCCTTAAGTCATTTTTAAACAGTCTTATGTTAAAAGGTCCTTGGGACCTTTAATCTTCTTAAGGCTCTAAGAATCGGCTGAATGCTGGATGCTGAATGCTAAATGCCGAATGTTATTAAACATCCAGCTTCCAGCATATAACATCTAGCTGAGCTAGTCGACGGTTGCCCTGAAGCTGAACACTCCGTTCCCTGCAGGTCCGGGGTCAGATCCCGCAACACCGGTAGCCGTATACTGAACTGTGGCACCACCGGTATATGAAACCTTTACCCCGTTCGCGATCGTGTCACCTGACATACTGCTGTAAGTGAATCCCGCGGGCACATAGTCAGTCAGCGCCATTGTGTCAGAAGCCGCCTCTCCGCTGTTAGACCAGACAACCGTGAACTCCACGGTGTCTCCCGAAAGGATGTTCACGCTTCCCCCGCTTGTCTGCCCGGTGCGCAGGTTCGTGATCGACTTCGCGATCGTCAGGGCAGGAAGACCCTGAAGACGCCCTATCGCGTTATCTGAACCCGACAGCGCTGCCTCCCTTCCCACAACCTCATACTGCCCGGTGCAGGTGTTCGTTATGTCCGTCGCTGCCATTACCGGACCCGCAACCAACGCCAATCCGACTGCTACCGCCAAAACCATAAACACTTTACACATCCTACCTCCTTTAAATTTTTGGAACTTGTTACTTGAACCTTGGAACTTGAACCCCACAAACCACTGACTGTTACTTGAAACTGTTATTTACTGATTATTGGAAGAATTGTTACTAACTACTGAATTTCGCAAAATAGATTTACAGCTGTCTTTGCGAGTCCCGACAAGCCGGGACGAAGCAATCTCGTTTTTAACGACGGGATTGCCACCCCGCCACGAATATTGGCGGGTCGCAATGACATCAAAAAGCATCAACCAATTAAGGGAAAACCAGTAAAGTGAGTTTTTCTCTCGATTTTTGCATTCCTTAAGCCGTATGTGAATAGTCTTATGCTAAAAGGTCCTTGTGACCTTTAATCTTCTTAAGGTTTAATTTTCCCAACTTTAATTATGAGTTATGAATTATGAGTTATGAATCAACAACAAGGAGTTTTTTTAAATATAAATTCCATGCCTTTAATTCATAATTCAGCATTCATAATTCATAATTGCGTTAGTTGACGTTCACCCTAAAGCTGAACGCGCCCTGAGCCTTCGCACCCGGGTCTGTTCCAGCCGCTGCAGTGCAGGAGAAAGTGATCATCCCGCCTGATTCGGATATCGCCGGGTTCGTGCAATTCTGCGCGCTGGTGAAAGTCTCGGTGCCTGTGATGAACGTCATGCCCGAAGGCACATAGTCAGAAAACACGACCGTATCCGCAGATGCCTCCCCGTCGTTTGACCAGGTGATGTCGAACTGAAGCGTGTCACCTGAAAGCATATTGACGCTGTTCGGATCAGACTGACCTGAACGCAGGTTGTTGATAGACTTCGCTATCACAAGCGCCGGGCTTACCTGAAGCCTTCCCACAGCCGTGTCCAGGCCTGACAGAGCCGTTGAGAGCCCTGTCACCGTGTACTGCCCGGTGCAGGTGTTTGTGATGTCCGTCGCTGCCATCGCCGAACCCGCAACCAGGCCAACCAACAAACCAACTACCAAACCAACCACCATTCTGTTAAACATACTGCCTCCTTTTGTATTTGTGGAACTTGTTACTTGGAACTTGTTACTTGTTACTGGAAACTACTGACTGTTCAACTCAACAAATTGTTCAATTCAATGATCGTTCAGATCAAATAGTGGTTCAAATCAACTGAATGTTCAAGGATTTCTTGAAGTCAACTTTTAACTTTTTTTTAACCTTTAACTTTTAACCTGTTTTAATCGATCGTTACCCTGAACCTGAACGTGCCTGTTTCGCCCGCTGAAACGCTGTTCGCGTTGAATATAATCCCGCCCGCGTTTTCATTGACGCTGCCCTTGCCGGAAGTCACTGTTTCGCTTCCTGTCACAAAAGCGGTGCCCGGGGAAAGAGAATCAGTAAGAGTAATGGTTTCGGCCGGCCCGCCCTCGCCTGGCTGAGCCCAGTCGATCCTGAATTCTATGGTATCCCCGGTGAGCATGCTGACCATTGTGTCGGATTCAGTGCCCGACCTGATATTCATTATGTATTTCTTGATCGAGATCAGATGGGCAGTATAGGTCGCGTTTACCGTATTACTGGAAGGCCCGGCCTTCGTGTCTTCTCCCGAAAGGTTATTAAATATCTTGACGACCGCGCGATCCTCAACTGCCGGCATACCGGAAGAGCATGCCATCCTCACGCGCAGATTTACCTCCTTTGTCTGCAAGATCCCCAGGGCACTGAGCTTCCAGCGCACTCCTTTCACATCTACCGCATCCTGGGCCGGGACGCTTCCCCAGGATTCCCAGTTAACGCAGTTCGGATCAATCGTATATGACCACGAATCCGCCGCGGGAGACGTATCCATTCCGGCAAAAACCAGCGGATGGTTTACGGAAGTATCAAACGCCGCGGTATCATACACTACCACGGCGGTCGCGGTTTCAGTGCCCGAGTTGTAAATTGAGACTGAATACTCTATGGTGTCCGGGGAAAGCGCGTATATCGGGGAGGTTGTGGAATCTCCGTGGGAAGGATTTGTCCTGATATTTCGCTGGTGTTTGTAGACAGAAAGGACAGGGCCTGTTATCGTCTCGGACTGGCTGTCTGAAAGGTCCTGGGCAACAATTGTTAACGTGGAGGTTCCGCTCCTGGCATCCCTGTAGTAAAAGGTGCTTACTCCTGACGCGAAGGTTACGACCGTTGTGTCTGACCATGGGGCAGCGGACGCCGAGAACCTGCCTTCGGGCGAGCCTGATGAAAGCGCTGCCGTGCCGTTGAAAGTGGTGTCTGTCTCCCCGTAATACTGCTCCGCGATGACAGTGATCATCGGAGAGGTCTCATTGCTCCTGATGGTGAACGCGTAGGAAGTAATGCTGACTGACGCGGAAGAAACTATCAGAACATGGGTCGCTTCCTCAACGTCTGACTCCTCCCTGGACGCGGAAATAACGGGAAATCCGGTCTTATAGTCTTTGTAATAAAAATTCCCCTGGCCGCTCACAAAAGTAATATAAGTGTCCGCGCCTGCAGGCGTCCAGGAAATGCCGTCGGTGGAAAAACTTCTGCTGTCAGAACTGCCGGTTAGCGCGACAGTCTCGTTGAACTGAACGTCTGTGTCTCCATCCGGGTTGTACGCGACAAGATTTATTACAGAAGACGTGGCGCCTGATTTGATAGTCTGTTCCGGAGTGATGAATTTCAGGGTGTCGCCTTTCATCCTGAACACTTCCGAGCACTGCGTGGAACCCCCCGTATTTGTCACTGTAACGGTCCAGAACCCATACGTATCTGTCCCAACGCCGTTGTATAAATCCAGGAATATCCCCTGGACATCGGTCTTTATCGTGGTGTTCTTTCTCACCGCGCCTGCGGGGTCCTTCCAGATGGACCTGTAATCCGTATTGGGCGTCAGTCCCCAGGCTTTTGAATATATCTTCTGCCCTATGGCAAAGTCAACCTGCTCTATCGTGCGGTCAGCATCCCGGTAAGTCCTGACGTCAACGACCGAAGATTCAATCGTTGTGGTCTCTGACTGAAGGGGCCAGGAAGGATATACTGAACTTACTATGGTGTTCCCTGAATTCGCGTCCTTCGCGTCGAGCGAAACTGTGTCTTTTATCAGGGTCTTGAAGGTTTTTCCTTTCGGAGCTGTCGGGGAGAAACTCAGGAACACGTCAATTATAAGGGTTTCTGCCTGGTTTATTGTCTTCGGGTCTCCCGAGAAATTGATCGCGGCATTCGTTCCCTCGGGCATGGATATGGTCTGCAGTATGACGCCTGCGCCGTTTTTCACGACCATTGAATCCAGAACGTCCGTTATAGAGGTATCATTGTTGTTCTTGTCCCTGAAAGAGAGGACGAAAGAATAAACCTTTACGGCTGCCCCGCCTGCGGGGGAGGTATTGGCAAAGAGGAATCTCTGCGATCTTACGTTGTACTGCCCCTGTCCGACCGTGTCAGGCATATAGTTCTGTGCAGTGCTTCTCAGGGAAGGGGTGCTCTGGATTGTTACCGCACTGCTTGCGAGCGGCCAGGAAGGGGAAATAGAGCTCAGGACAGTGTCACCCGAAACTGCGTCCTTCGCGTCTATCGCAGACGCTGTGTCAACCTGGGTCTTCAGGGTCAGACCTGCTGCCGCGGTGTCGTAGAAATCCAGGCAGACGTCATATTCTTTTGCCGAGCCAGCGCTTACATATTGCGGCGTGCCGGTGAAATTCAGGACAAAGCTGTCTCCGGAAGGATAGTCTATGGTCTGGACAGGGCTTCCGCTGAACTTTAGCCGGATTTTCCTGACAAGGGCTGCTGCATCCTGGGGAGAACCGCCCGCGTCTTTCAAAGAGAGCCTGAAAGAATCAATTCTTAAACTTGAACCCGGGGAAGAAGCGGTGTTGGAAAAGGTTATTGCCTGGGCACTGACATCTGTCTGGCCCTGGGTGATTGTGGCGGGCATATAATTTGTTGAGGAGGAAAGCAGGCAGGCTTTGTTCTGGACAGACGCGGCATTTGAAGAGAGCGGGAACGCTCCTGACGGAGAAACCGGGGAATCGGAATTGATATCGCGCGCGGAAACGCCGGCGCTGTCCCGGACCGAAGTTTTCAGCGTGAGCCCAGGCGTTGCACCTTCTGAGAAATCAAGGTATATGTCATAATCTGCCGAAGAGCCCTGGGCGATCGTTTCCCCGCCCAATACAACCACGTCCAGACTTGTTCCTGAAGGATCATTGAAAGTCTGTACGACTGAAACGCCTTTTTTAACAGTGACCTTTGAAATAACGCCGTCTATGTCCTGCGGCGTGTCGCCGGAGCTCAGGAACGAAAGCGTGAAGGAATCCATGCGCGCGCCTGCGCCCGGCGCCTGCGCCGAGTTCTGGAAAACCAGCGTCTGCGATTTTATGTTTTTCTGGCCTGTTGAAACGCTGGCGGGCATCGCGTTCAGGGATGAGCATTGCAGGGCAGGAGCATACTGGCAGGTGAATGCCGCGGTATTTACAAGGACTCCGGAAGCTGTCCTGTAAACTTTTATTGTCCAGGCGCCTGTCTCAGCACTGGAAAAAAGAGTGTATGAATCAGATGAAATCTGCCCTGTCCCGCTGGAGACAAAAGGAGCAGTTTTTACAGTTGTCCCTGAAGGGCTGACCCACTTTACCGTGAACCCTTTGTTTGCTACCAGGCCGGTAGTCTTGGCATATACTGTTTGGCCCTGCGAAAAATTGTTCTGTTGGATGGTTCGGGCTGAATCTCTGTATGTTGCAGATATGCCTGCCTGCACGGTTGTGGATTCAGATGCGAGTGGCCAGGATATTGCGGAAGGAGAAACGGCAGAGAGAAAATTGAGGTCTTTTGCTATGACAGAAGATGAATCGGAGACCTGTGTTCTGAATATCAATCCCCCGGAGACACCGCTGGCAATCTCAAGCATTATATCGCAGGGAAAGGTCTCTCCGCAATTTACTGTTTTTGGAGAATTATTAAAATTCACTGTGATAGAATCACCTGATGGAGAATTGAATACCTGCAGGTCTGTCAATCCTTCTTTTATCTTCACTTTTGAGATAATCCCACCGATGTTCAGGGGATTGCTGTCTTCGTCCTTAAAAGAAAGCACAAAGGTTTCTATTTTTAAGTTTGCTCCGGGAGAAGGGGTATTATTATAGAAATAAATTGTCTGGGATTTATGGTCTCCTGATGAAGACGGGGCAGTGTCTGGCATACTGCTCACAGAAGTCAGGAAAAGGAACGCCTTGTACTGGACAGAAAAATTTGCACTGCAAACAGGAGTATTTGAAAGCGTGGATATGTCAAGTGTCCAGGAGCCGGTTTCTGCAAATGAAGAAAGCGTGCAGGAATCAAACAAAGTTCCAGTGTCATCTGAATTCAGGGTGTGTGTTTCAACTACTGTAGCGGATGGATTTATCCATCTGCATCTAAAAACCGTTGCTGTATCAAGTTTGATGGCTTTTGCATAAACAAACTGACCCTGTGAAAATATATCCTGCAATTGCGTGCAATCTATATTGAAATATGTTGCAATAGAAGGGCCCTGCTGGATGAAGCAGGTGTCTGACGCGAGCGGCCAGCCTGGAAACGCGGAAACAGAGACTGCGGCGCCTGAATTTGCGTCTCTGGCGCCAATGCCTGCAGTATCCGTGACCTGCGTCTTCAGGGTCGCGCCTAACGGAGCGGAGACCTTGAAATTCAGGTATATGTCAATGCTGAGGGTCTCACCCGCGTTAACGGTCTGCGGGGAACCACTGAAATTGACAAGAAGTGACGAACCTGACGGAGAAGAAACCTGCTGCAGGACGGTGCCGCCCTTCTTTATCATTACTGATGAAAGTAAATTGTCAACAGGCGTGTCCGCTCCTGAACCATCCTTGAACGTAAGAACAAAAGTGTCGAGAACCGCAGGCGCTCCCGGAGCAGAAACATTATTGTTAAACCGCAGGGCCTGAGATTTTATGTTAGATTGTCCCTGGTTCACGAACGCGGGCATAGCGCTCTGAGAGGAACAGGCCATCGCCGCGCTGTTCTGGCAGGTAAAATTAATAAAAGCGACGGTATTGCCTGATGGCGTTTTTGAGGCAAGGGTCCATGTCCCTGCCTGGGCTGCGGGCGCAAGGGTGTAAGAGTCAAAAATGAACGCCGCGGTATCAGAAACGATGTATCCCGCCCGGGCTGCGTCCCCGCCCGGATCTGTCCATACGCTTGATTCAGAAGCTGAGGTAAAAAGCACGAAGGATTTGCCGTAAACGGTTTCGCCCTGAGAGTAGACCGTTCTCTGCGAGGAATACGAGGAATCGCCGTAAACGGACGCGTAAGGGTTCGCGGGCTGGGGGCTTCCCTGCGAGATTTCGGTCTGCTGGACTATATATGACGCGGAGACGCCAAAAAGGACCGGGGTGGTGTCCCCGGGAGAACTGAATTCAGCCTTATACCTGAGATTATTCCCTGATGAGCCGAAAGTATGCTGGACGCCGTTTGACACGGCTGAGTAGGAAAGGCCGTTGTCATTTGAAAAGAAAATATTCAGGGTTGTGCCTGCGGGCATGCTCTCGGACCAGGCCGGAATGACCGAGAGGATTGGCGGCGATTCGGCAGTTGCTGTTGAGATAATCTGCGCGGAAGCTTCATACTTCTGGCAGGAAATGCTTACGTCGTCAAGCCTGGGGGTGTAATTCAGGTTCGCGCTGTCAGGAACGTTTGTCTGCAGCACAGCCCTGTACTGGACCCACCTGCCGTTGGGGCTTGTTATCTGGGAAGGGCCGGCGGCGTATGTGTCTGACCAGGACGAGGTATCCAGTTCTGAGGCGCTGTTCGCGGTCCGGGTCTGGAATTTAACGCTTGTCCCCAGCCCTGAAGTATCCGCGCTCCAGGAAATATTTTTCCACACGGCTTTTGAACCCGCGTCGTATTTCTGGGAAACGAAATAACCGTAGGTTTTATAAGGGGGCGGGGGCTGTTCCTCGCTGCCTATCGCAGTCGTGAAAGCATCGGCGCACTGGTAGAACGCGCCCGGAGTTGTCGTAGGATCGCCTGCAATGAAATTGTCGCTGCGCAGCCAGTTCAGGTTATTGCCTCTGGATATTCCGACCGTGCGGTTCCCCGGCGCGTCTCCCTGGTCAATTGCCTGGTTGTAGTTCACCCTGTTCGTTGTAGTGTTGGTTATTATATTGTCAAGTCTTTCGTACCTGAACGCGATGTCCCCGGTGCTGTAAATAATGAGCTGGAAGAAATATCTCCTTCTTCTGTTGTTGTTCCGCGCGCCGTTGTAATGGACCTCCCGCCAGGTCCACACGAACCTGTCCGGGTCAGAATACACGTCCTGGAACACTCCGGGCGTGGGGGTCTGGGCGTGGGGGTACAGGTCGTCCCAGAAAGGAGCGATCATCCCGGAGTATGAACCCTGGAATTCCTGTGCTGTATTGGTATAATCGGCATTAGTCGCCCTGGTGGCAAGTCCGTTGGAGGACACGTAAAGCGCGGCAAGGTCATCCCCGAAGAACTTCACGTTCCAGGGAAGCGAGAGCAGGGTCGAGTTGTCGTCTCCCACCCCGAGGTTGTTGCTCGTGGTGTATGTCTCTATGCCGGCTGAAAGGTTTGTGCGCGAATAATGCGGGGTTACGGCATTTAACGCGCCTGCGCTGTCACCGTCATCGGCGTAGGCGCTGCCCCCTGTATTTGGCCTGAAGATCGGGTAGCTCGGGGTTACGGCGGAGGAATTTCCGTAATAGACGTAATAGTCTTTAATTGCGGCGGTATTGCAGTTCACGAGGAACACGAGCGTGCAGGAAGTCACCCACCCGTTCGTTGTTGAATAACCCGTGATCGTGTCAGGGACAACGGTTCCCGCAGTATCGGTTACCCTTATTTCTTGGAACGCGCCGCTTATCCTGCCCTGCGCGAAACTCAGGATAACCTTGCAGGGAGCGTCAATTCTTTTTATTACGCCCGGCTCTGATACGGTAATTTTTTTACGGTATTTCCAGCCTGAGGTTCCGTTCACGGAGTAGGAAGTAGATTCTAATTTCACGCTGCCAGGAACGGTCAGTGTCTCAACATTGCTCTTTTCCAGAGCGCCTCCGAAATCAATCTGCGAGGTCTGGGTCCAGGTATTGACCGCGGATGAGATCTCGACCCTGCCGCCTGCTATCAAAACATTGGTTTGGGACGAAATTTTCGATGTATCGTCAAAAGTATCGCTGATGGAAGGATAATTTATGGCGGGATAACCGGGGTCCGGCTTTCCTGTTCCTGTGTCAAAATACAGGTAGTATTTGACGGAGAGCGTGCCCGAATCAACCAGGTCATCCTGGTGGACCAAAAACCTCAGCGCGCATTTATCATATCCGGCAATGCCGCCCTGGTCAATCCAGTTGAAGGCATTGAGAGAAATCGTGTCCCATGCTGTTCCCGCCCTTCGCAGGATCCTGGGGCTTGCAGTGTCAATGCCGTCATAGCCAATGGAAAGGAAATCTATGTCTTCCTGGACCAAGACGCCTGAATAGTCAGCAGTATCCTGCCCCGCGGGTTTTGAAAGGGTCAGGGGAAGGCGATGGTGCCAGTCAGGGGCAACACCCCAACCGTCCGCTCCTGCCGGGTCCCACCAGGAGTCATACGCGTACGCGGCAGTCGCGATCATAAGCGCCGCCATCCCAATAAGAGCTAAAACCACAAACTTCTTCATTGTTTTGTTTTCAAAAAACTAGATCCTGGATCCTATTGAATTTCGTATAATATCCTGAATTGTCTTTGCGAGCGATAGCGAAGCAATCTCGCTTTAACGACGGGATTGCCGCGCCCTTCGGGCTCGCAATGACATACTAATCGAAAATTAATATTACAGAGCACTAGTTTTTTCAAGAATCTCGATCGCCTTGTCAGCCCACTCAATGCACGCCTTGTGCACGTCCCTCATAAGCATCGCGACAAGATAGCAGCATTTCTTCTCGTCCATCCTGCCTTTTGAGACTTCGCCGCGGTCTGTCTCAAAATCTTCAAGGGCTTTGAGCTCTTTAAGATTTTTTAAACGGAATTCCCTTATGTTGCCGATATTCTCTTCAACGGAGATCTGGCTTCCGAAGAAAAGCTTCAGGAATATCTCGTATTTAAGCCTTGTTTCGTTTGCGTCACTTAACAGCCATTCCTTCATCTTCTGCTTTCCTTTTTCAGTCAGATTATAAACTTTCCCCTGCGGCCTGTTTCCGTTTACCCTTACAGTCCTTTCAACAAGTTTCTCACTTTCGAGGTTCTTCAGGATCGGATATATCTGGCCGTAACTCAGATCCCAGAACTTTACGATTGACCCCTCAAACCTTTTCTTGATGTCATATCCTGTAAGCGGTTCCGCGTTCAACATCCCCATAACCACATACTTCGCCCTGTTGCCGTTCGCCATCTGATCCTCCTTTATTTTTTTGTTTTTTTATTTATCATAGTTAATTCTACTTTTACAAATATTTTAGTTTTAAATATATCAAATAGATACTGTTAAATAATAAAAAAACCGGACAGAAACATCAGATAAACTGACGTTAAGTCCGGCTTAAGTGGTTCTCCCGCCTGAAAATATATTAAACCCGCAATGCAGAACCGTCCGCGTGCCCGCGAGCGACATTCTGCTCTTGATAAGACATAAACCAACCATTATGATCCTGCTCTTTGCAACCCGGCTGTCTTACCGTCAGCAACGGCATAAAGCGCCATTACCAAGCACCCGCGGTTTTGCGCCCCCCGGTTACCCGGGGTTTGCCTTTTAAATAAACGATTACAGTGATTATCAAATACTGATTACAGTGATTATTTAGAATGATTACCCCTGCTGCTTT
>Ga0210049_1003624_pt1 | contig 13819 bp, 12 predicted proteins | sample CryGeyCG2014_300_2_FD_183964 | JGI IMG/M metagenome (GOLD analysis project Ga0210049, IMG submission 183964) | Groundwater microbial communities from aquifer - Crystal Geyser CG06_land_8/20/14_3.00 (SPAdes) (version 2) | ecosystem: Environmental > Aquatic > Deep subsurface > Groundwater | place...
TTATTACCCATTTCTTTAAGATTGGATTCCATCTCAGTTCTAACATCCTTATTCTCCTTTTCTTCTTCAGTAAAAGTATAAAAAATTAAATAACGGCCATCTTCTTTTTTAATTCTTTTTTTATGTAATTCCACCAAAATCACCTCGCTTAATCTAATTCTATGTTATTTCAATAATATGGTTATTTCCTAAAAAGCCAAAAATATTTTCAACAGATTATATCTATGGCACGTTGCAGATAATTTTATAGTAAATTATGACTTTTTGGTTATAATTATCTTGTAGGGGCTTGATGAATCAAGCCCACTAAAGACGGGTCGGATAAATCCGACCCCTACATTACCATTCCCCGATCAGGTCGAGGACAGGTTTGTTTGCTTTTTGGGTTACAATATATAAACTATTACTGTTGGTAGGGATAGTCTGATCTGGAATAAACATGCTAAATGAAATAAAGATAAAGAAAAGATTTGCCCCTTTGAACTTTGATAAAGGGAGGAAAGAGGAGTTATCCACTCTTTCCTCCCTACTTGAAAAAATATATTACCTAACTCCTTGCTCTATTAATGTTTTTATTTCTCCAATATTTTGTGGAGTTGCGATACCTACTCCTGTATTAATATTAAGACCAGGAATATTATATCTTTTCGTTAATACGACCTGCAAAACCGGTAAAAATCCTTGCAGATAAAGCATCTGATCAAATGATGCACTTACATACCCTTTTTCAATACCTTCAATAGTAGCAGGTGAAAGATCTATTCCTCCGACAATGACTTCTCCTGGTTTTTTGCCTGCTGCCTGTAAGACTTTCATCATATTTGAGGTTACATTACCATGTTGGGTACCGATAGCTTTTACATCAGGGTTCCTTTCTAAATAGGCGGTAAGAATAGGGATGCAAAGAGATGCCTCTGAATCTACATCAGAAGAAATATCAAGTTTTTCTACAACTAGTCCAGCCTCTTCAAGAGCATCGACTATTCCCATAGGACTTTTTCTTCTTCCTTCTTGTGAGAAAAGTCCATACACTAAAGCTTTATCTCCAGATTTAAGCCCCTGTTTTAACATTGCCTGACCAGTTAAATAGCCACCTGCATGAAGATCCGCCCCTGCATAACCAAATCCTTTATCTTGATACAACGCCTGTAAGTTAGGAAGAGGATTATTTCCACTGGTTACTATAATCCCTCTACTTATTGCTTCTTCAACCAGTGATTCAAATGCACCTTCCCCTGGATGTCCCATAATAACAATGCCATCAGGTGAAGCAGCGAGAGCCTCTTTAAATTGGTTAATCATTTTTTCTGGTTGCCAGGCTGAATATTGTTCAATGAGCTTAACTCCTAAGTGCGCGGCAGCAATCCTTGCCCCATTTGTACGAGCAAGGGTCGAGGGGTCACCTTCTGTGCCACCCATCTGCATGTAAATTGTCATCCCTGAACCTAATAAATCTTCTTTTTCCCCTGCTGCAAAAGTGATTAAACCTACACCAAATAACAAAGCACATGTAATTAAAGATACAATCGTAATCATTAAAAACTTTTTCATTTTACCTTTACCTCCATTTTTTAAATATTTTAAAATATTTAGAAAGCTTATACAAAAGAACTTTTCTCACCTCCTTTTTTAATAAAAATAGACTCTTTTATTCTCTCTTTTAGTCCTTCCCCTTTTTCTTTATTCAATATAATATTTAAACTAACAGAAGCAGCCATTACCAGACCAGTAACTAAACGTGTCCAATATCCCCCAATTCCGCTGGCAACTACCCCTGCCTCTAATGATCCAACAATATAAGCACCGAAAAAACTTCCTATAACTGTTCCGTATCCTCCCGCGATGGAAGTACCACCTATAAAAACTGCAGCTATGGTAGGTAAAAGAAGTCCTGCCCCTTGAGTAGTCCAAAAATTTATCATCTCCAAAGTTAATAATATCGCAGCAAAAGCAGATATTACTCCCATAAACACGAAGAGTTTTATCTTAGTAGCGGTGACATTTACTCCCATGACCCTGGCTACATCAACATTATCACCAATAAACAAGATATGCTCACCAAATGTATGTCTATTAAGAATAAACCATAAAAATACTGCCACACCAACGCCCCAAAGACTTTGTGCTGGTACTATTCCTCCAATTCTTCCTACAAATAGAGTATGAATAAAATAAGGTCTAATTTCCTTAATATTCCAGGAAAGACCACGGGATAAAAGAATAGTTAACCCATTCCAAAAAAACTGAGCTGCTAAAGTAGCCATTATAGAGGGAACACCAACTTTAGCAACAAGTAACCCATTGATATAACCTACCAAAGCACCTGATAAAAGCGCGAGAATAAAGGCAAGCCAGGGTGTTCCAAAAGTACGGAAAATGAAACAGAATATAAAACCAGAAAACGCAATGATTGCTGAAAAACTTAAATCCATTTCTCCGGCTGTAATGACCAGGGTAAGGCCCAGGGCTAAGATTAAAAGTGGAGGAACTGTTTGTAAAAAGGACATATAAATCCGATAACCAGTAAATACATGAGGAGCAGTCATAATGAAAAGGATCATTAAAGCAATAAATACTCCTATAATGGTTAGACCTTCAATTTTTACTAATTTAGCAATAGACATTTTTAAATGTTTCATTATTTGATGCTCTCCTTATTTTACATGTGCATATTTAAGCATAAATTCACTAAGCTTTTTTAGAGTTACCTCACTTTTTTTAATAGTAGCAACTACTTTCCCTCGATCTAAAATTATAAATTTATCTGAAATTTCATATACATCTGATAAAATATGAGAAATATATATACATGCCCTCCCGGATTCTTTTATCTTTCTTACAAAATTTAATACTTTCTGAACTTCCTTAAGCGATAAAGCTGAGGTCGGTTCATCGAGCACTATTAGGTCTGCATCAAAGTACATTGCTCTGCCAATTGCTATTCCTTGTCTCTCTCCCCCTGACAACTTATTAGCTTTAGATTCTGCAGTAATTCCTGCCCCTCGAAAGCCAATTATATCAAACATAATTTTTTGGGCCATTTCTTTTTCCTCACGAACCCTAATAAATCCCAAACGATTGGTCATTTGTCTGCCAATAAAAAAGTTTCTCCATAAATCCTGTTTTTCTCCTAATGATTTATCTTGATATACTGCCTCAATCCCCAATTTATAAGCTTGTTTAACATTATAATCTTTAAGGGATATTTTCTTATCACGAATATACAATTCTCCTTTGGTAGGAGGGAAAACTCCAGTTATAATTTTAATCAACGTTGATTTTCCAGCACCATTATCTCCAATTAATCCCACCACTTCATTGGCCCCTACTTCAAAGTTTATTCCATTAAGCGCAGCGACATTACCAAAATATTTTTCAATATTATTCATTATTACTGCATTTTTGAATTGTCTTTTTTCTGGCACAAATTACCTCCTTGAAAAACTAATAATAATTATAATAAATATTAATTTATTCAATATTAACATTACGTTTCTCTTACGATAAGTTCCACATCCAGAATTACTTTTTTCAGCTTTTTATGCCTACCGTTTATACGAGAAAGTAACAGTTTTACACTTTCTATGCCTAACTCTTGTTTCTTCAGTCTAATAGTAGTTAATGCAGGATTCATAAGAGAGCAAAAGGGAATATCGTCATAACCGACTAATCCTATATCCTCAGGTATTCTTAATCCTTTTTCCCGGATAGCCTGCATTGCCCCAAAGGCCATCATATCGTTGTAAGCAAAGATAGCGGTAAAATCTAAATTTTTTTCCAGCATCTGTTTGGTTCTTTCATACCCATCTTTTACATCTATATCCCCAACGCTTACCAGGGCATCATCCATAGATATCCCATATTTTTTCAAGGCTTTCTTATACCCCTCTAATCTACCTTTAGCAGGTGACTTGTACAGAAAACCATCTATTAAAGCTATCCTTTTATGCCCTTTTTTAATCAGATATTCTGTGGCCAAAAATCCCCCTTTAACCTCATCATTATATATTGCATCTAATTCAATATTTTCAAAATCTCTACCCACAACTACAAAAGGGATATTTGCTTCAACGAGACTATTTATATCATCATCTCTATCTTGAACTGGGGCTATGAGCAATCCATCTACTCGCTTTGCTAACAGCAAATTTATTGCTTCTTCTTCCTTCTTGTAATCTCTTTGGGTATTAGCAAAAATTATATGATAATTTTTCTCCCTGGTTGCTACTTCCATTCCATTTAAAACCTCAGCATAAAAAGGATTTCTATTATCTTCAATTACTACTCCTACTGTTCCTGTTTTATTGGTTCTCAAGGCCACTGCAGTATTATTTCTAACATATCCCAATTCTTGGGCAACCTTGAATATCCTCTTCTTGGTCTCTTGGTTTATATCTGGCTTATTATTTATTGCTCTTGATGCGGTATTCACTGAAACTCCTGCTTTTTGTGCTACCATTCTTAAAGTTATATATTTCATATTTCCTCCCGTAAACGTTACCGATAACGTTAATATATTAATATCACAAGGTTTTATATATGTCAAATTATTTGAGATATAATTTTTTAACTTTTATTAAAAAATTCTTTAGAATGGTAATTTGTTTAGGTGGGAATAAATTCGAAACTAAATTTTTACTTTAAAAATATATTTTTTATTCTTGTCGAAAAAAAATTTTCTAAACTATATGATTGTCACCCAAAAAGTAAACAAACCTGTCCTCGACCTGATCGGGGAATACTAAGGTAGGGGTCGGATTTATCCGACCCGCTTATTTACGGGTTCGATAAATCGAACCCCTACAACATAATTATAATTAATCTTATTTCCAACGCGATACACAATACGAGACGAAGTCTGTTGAAAATATTTTTGGCTTTTTAGGAAATAACCACTATATTAATTATTTAGAATAACTTTTTTCTCTGTTCACTCTTAATTCCAGATAAACTAATTATACCTATCAATATTAAACCAAAACCTATAAGATGATTTATAGTAGGAATTTCTTTTAATATAAACCAGGCTAATATAATAGAAAAAACCGGATATACACAAACCAGAGTAGTAGCTTTGGATAAATTTATCCTCTTTATAGCTTCATACCATACCAAATACTGTAAAGCAAAACCTACCATCCCCTGAAAAAATATAACCATTAATATTTTAGGTTCACCTAATTTATTAAACTGATTAACCCCCCAGAGATAATTGAGAATAAATAATAATATTCCGCCATATAAAGTCCTTACCGTAGCTATGATCAAAGGGGTAATAGCTTGGTGGTTAGCCATTAATTTTTTACTTTGAAAATGGGTTATCTGCCAGCACAAGGGAGTAAATAAAACTAACCCATCCCCCCAATTTACCTTAAAACTCCCCTGATATAATACAGTTAAGGTTCCTAAAATAATCACGAAAGTAAAGATTATCTGTTTTAAACCAATTATCTCCTTTAAAAAGATATATCCTATAAAAAGGGCATATAATGGTTCAATCTGTAATAAAATAGCAGAATTAATTCCACTGGTTAAGGTAACTCCGTAGAAAAAAAGGAGATTAGAAAGAGTAATTCCAAAAAATCCAATTATTAAAAAATAAAATAGATATTTTCCATCTAATAATATTTTCCAGTTCCCTTTAATAAGAGTTACCATAAAGAGGCAACCACCGGCTATCAAGCTAGTAACTGTGGCAAAAAACAAAGGGTGAATTATGCCAGTTCCATATTTAACCACAATCGGTAAAGACCCGGCTAAAAAAATAGTAATAATAGTAAAGATTATTCCTTCTTTTTCCTTCTTTTCCAATATGTCTACTCCGATTAATACTATTATATTTCTCCTGGGGAAATTTTCCCTAGCTCTTTTCCATCTAAATCTATTTTAATTGCCCCAAATTTTACACTGAAAACTGTAGATACATCTTTTAGGGGAGTATAAATGGTAAAAATTTTTCTTTTAAAATCAAACTCTTGGATAATACCTAAACTTACCACAAATCCCCGTCGATCATCAAGAGAAACTAATAAATTTTTAAATTTATCTTCTTCGGCAATAATTATATTTTCTATGTTAAATCTTTTCTTAATCCGAAAGAGACCACTAAGTCTTTCCGGCAATCTTTCTTTGACAATTATAAATATCCCTTCTGGTGTCTTCTCCCCATAAATTACCTCAGTCATTAAAGTTTTCTCTAAAAATGAGAGGTCTTCCTCATCCAAAGCAATCCCAGAATAGTAATAGCTTCCCCTAATATTCAAATGGTCTAAATCAATTTTTAAAGAAGAAGCCTGTTTAAAATATTCCCTGTATTTTTCTTCTCTTGCCTCTCGACGTTGAAAATAAGTCTTCCTTCTTACTTCTGTACAGGGAGACAAACGGTGAATAAAAACATCTTCATTTAGAACAAAAAATTTTAAGATGTGTTCCAATTCATCCTTTCTTTGCAAAGCAATAATATGGCAAGGAGAAACTATATCAATCATATTTTCTTTTAGAGTTCGCCCAAGAGCCCCTTTTACCAACCCCGTAGTATCTACGATTATTATTTCTGCCTCTCTTTTCTTCCCTTCATCAATTAACTTCTTAGTTCCACAAACAGTAGGTAAAAAATAGTCCAGAGGTGAAGTTGATCCTAAAAAATACAAAATATCTGCTGAGACTTCTCCTAAACTCTTTATTGGCTTATTAATTACTACCATCCCCATAGTAGTAGGAGGCCCTAAATCAGATTGCCCCATATCTACATCGACAATCCCAACTTTCCTTCCATGCTTAGCCCAAAAATTGGCAAATAATAAGCTACAGATACTTTTACCAGTATCTGTAGCTCCCAACACTAATACCACTCCCCTACCTTTTAAAATTTGATTAGCTATTTCAAGCCAATCACCGGGTATAAAATATTCTTCTATTAAATCTTGCTGTTTCATCTTCCACCTCATTTTATTACGGCAAGTCGATGAATCAACCCCCCACTTCTCGTTTTGTCATTGCGAGGAGTTTAACGACGAAGCAATCTCAACGGTATAGAGATTGCCACGCTCCCTGCGGTCGCTCGCAATGACTTTGTAAGTGATATAATCCGTTTTTTAATTATTTAAAATTATATCTATATTCTATATTTCTTACAAAACTCCTGCTATTTTATAAAAATTATGTTATAATAATAATGCAAATAAGAATTTCTCTTCATCATCACAACCCTCTCCCGAAAGAGAAAAGGAAAGATGAATATGAAAATAAAGATAATCTTCTTCTTTCTAATTTTAATATTTATTTTTTCTTGCCCGTTGAAAGAAAATTATACTAATCCTAAGCCATCTATATATCTTCTTCAATTAAATGGAATGATAAATCCTATCACCTCTCAATATGTAGTTGGAGGAATTGAAGATGCCGAGAAAGAAGAGGCAGAATGTTTAATCTTACAATTAGATACGCCAGGGGGACTGGACACCTCAATGAGAGATATTATAAAAAAGATGTTAAATTCCACTATCCCCATAATAGTCTATGTCTCTCCTCCAGGTGGTAGAGCAGCCTCAGCAGGAGTATTCATTACCTTAGCCAGTAATATTGCTGCTATGGCTCCCGGTACTAATATTGGGGCTGCCCATCCAGTAGCTATAAGTGAGGAAAAGATCGATGAGGAAATGAAAGCTAAGATGGTAAATGATGCTGCAGCATACATTAAGACTATTGCTGAGAAGAGGGGAAGAAATGCCCAGTGGGCGGAAAAAGCAGTAAGAGAAAGTGTATCAATTACCGAACAAGAAGCTATCGAACAAGGAGTGATAGAATTCATTGCCAAAGATGTAAATGAATTAATAAAAATTATTAATGGAGTAAGAGTAAACACCGCAAGTGGGACCAGAGTACTTAAGACCGAAGACACAGAAATAATCCCGGTGAAAATGAGTTCTAAAGATTTATTCCTCCATTCCTTAACCAATCCCAATATAGCTTACATCTTATTATTCTTAGGAATTTACGGCATCCTGGGTGAATTCAGTCATCCCGGTTCTTTCTTCCCGGGAATTGTAGGAGGAATATCTCTTATCTTAGCCTTTGTAGCCTTCCAGAGTATACCTATTAATTATGGAGGTCTCCTTCTAATAATATTCGGTATTGTACTCTTTATTATAGAAATATATACTCCTACCTTTGGAGTTCTTACTGCAGGGGGAGTTACCTCCCTTATTTTAGGTTCTTTTATGTTATCCAAATCTACTGCTCCTTTTTTTAGAATTTCATTAGGATTAATTATAGCGATGTCTTTATCCACTGCAGCTTTCTTTATCTTCGCTTTAAGTAAAGGGATTAGGATTCAATGGAAAAAGCCGGTTACCGGAAGAGAAGGTCTTATCGGAAAAGTGGGGATTACTAAAACCGTCCTTGATCCGGAAGGCACCATCTTTGTTTATGGAGAAAGATGGCAGGCTTCTACTGAAGGTGAAATAATTAAGGAAGGAGAAGAAGTGGAAGTATTAGAAGTAAGGGGCCTTCAGCTTATAGTCAAAAAATGTATTCGAAAGGAGTAAATTGAAATGAATATAATTGCTAATCTACAAATGTATTTAGGAATTTTAATAATAGTCATTATTATCTTGTCTCAGGCTATTAAAATATTGCGAGAATATGAAAGGGGAGTAATCTTCAGATTGGGAAGATTGGTTGGAGCTAAAGGTCCAGGAATAATTTTTCTTATCCCCATAGTAGACAAAATGGTAAGGGTAAGCCTCCGGATTATTACTATGGATGTACCGGTCCAGGAGATAATCACCAAAGATACTGTCCCGGCAAAAGTAAATGCGGTAATTTTCTTTAGGGTAGTCAACCCGGAAAATGCAGTGGTAGAAGTAGAAAATTTTGTCTCTGCTACCTCCCAAATTGCCCAGACTACTCTACGCAGTGTATTAGGGCAGATGGAATTAGATGAATTATTATCACAGAGAGAAAAAATAAATCAGACCCTGCAAAAAATTGTGGATGAACACACCGGACCCTGGGGAATTAAGGTAACTGCAGTAGAGACAAAAGAGATTGAATTACCCGAGGGCATGAAAAGGGCTATGGCTAAACAGGCTGAGGCTGAAAGAGAAAGAAGAGCAAAGATAATTCATGCCGAAGGGGAATACCAAGCCTCAGAAAAATTAGTCAAAGCTGCAGAAAAAATTCAAGAACAACCTACTGCTTTACAACTTAGATACTTACAGACTTTAACCGAAATATCAGTTGATAAAAATTCAACTATTCTATTTCCCTTGCCTATCGATTTAATTAAACCTTTTCTGGAAAATTTTTCCTCAAAAGAAAGTAAAAAGAAAATAAATAAAGGTCATTCCTAAGGAAACAGGAATGACCTTATCTATACAATAATAATTTAATTTAATCGGTAACTTTATATACTTCATCACCATGACGAACTCTATCTTTTGCTTTAATTCCTACTCCTTCGCCAGGTTTAGCAGAATCTACCGATTGGTGTTCAATCTGCATGGAATTTATTTTCTGTACAAAATCAGTAGTACGTCCTAAAAAATGAATAGTATCTCCTACATGTAATTCTTCATTCTCTATTTCCAATGCAGCAACTCCTATTTTAGCAAAATAATCAGTTACTTTTCCAATCTTTACTTCAGCCATTTTTTCTACCCTCCTTTATTTTTTAAATTTTTAATAAGCTCGGGCAAAATAAACTACAGTAGAAGATTCTTTTCCACAACAAATACATTTTCCCGAAGCTTCTTCTTGTTCAAAGGGAATGCATCTAATGCTTGCTTTAGTCTCTTCTTTTATCTTATCCTCACAATCTTTATTTCCACACCAATAAGTCTTGATTAGACCTCTCTTTTTTTCCATAATTTCTTTGAATTTATTATAATCTGAGACTTCTCGAATATTTTTCTGTAAAAAACTCTTTGCTTTATTAAAAAGATTTTCCTGAATATTATTCAATAATTTTTCTACTGTCTCTACTAATTTTTCTTCTTTTACTGCCATCTTTTCCCCGGTGTCCCTTCTCACCATCATTACCTGACTCTTAGCCAAATCTTTAGGCCCAATCTCCAACCTTAAAGGAACCCCTTTCATCTCCCATTCATTAAATTTCCAACCCGGGGTATATTCATCTCGACTATCAATTTCTACTCTAAAATCTTTCTTTAAAATGGTAATGATGTCTTCAGCTTTATTTCTAACTTCTTTCTTGGTCTTATCAAACATAATAGGTATTATAATTACTTGAACCGGTGCAACTTTGGGAGGTAAATTCAAACCCCGATCATCACCATGGACCATAACCAAAGCTCCGATCAATCGGGTAGTCGTCCCCCAGGAGGTCTGCCAGACATATTTTTCTTGCTGGTCTTCATCTAAATATTTAATATTAAAAGCTTTAGCAAAATTTTGTCCCAGGTTATGAGAGGTCCCCGCCTGCAGCACTTTACCATCAGTCATCAGGGCCTCCAAAGTATAAGTGTGTAAAGCACCGGCAAATTTTTCTTTTTCTGTTTTTCTCCCAACAATTACCGGAATAGCCAGATCATTTTCAATATAATCCCGATAAACCTGATTCAATATCTTTAAGGTTTCTTCTTCTGCCTCCTGTTCGTTCTTATGAGCAGTATGACCTTCCTGCCAAAGAAACTCAGTAGTCCTTAAAAACAGACGGGTTACTTTTTCCCAACGGACAATATTTACCCACTGATTTATAAGGATAGGAAGATCTCTCCAGGATCTGACCCATTTAGAATATAGACTACAGATTATCGCCTCAGAAGTAGGACGAATCGCTAATCTCTCTTCTAATTTTTGGCTTCCTCCCTCCGTAACCCAGGCTACCTCAGGGGCAAAACCTTCCACGTGTTCTGCCTCTTTCTTTAACAAGCTCTCGGGAATAAACAATGGGAAATAAGCATTCTTATGCCCGGTTTCTTTGATCCTTCTATCTAACCCCGCTTGCATATTCTCCCACAAACCATATCCATATGGTCTAATAACCATACAACCTTTTATGGTAGTATAATCAGCTAACTCGGTTTTTCTTACTACATCTACATACCATTGTGAAAAGTCCTTCTCTTTTGAGGTAATTTCTTTAACAAATTCTATATCTTTCTCCACTGATATGATACTCCTCCTCTATTGGCTACATTTATTATTACCTTGATATAAATTGATTTATTAAAGATTTTACCATATTTTAATATGCTTGTCTAAAGATTTTATTCGTATCAAATTAAAAAGGGCAGACACAAGGTCTGCCCCTACTATTTTTAATACTCGAATTTAAATGCACCAAAGGACTATCCCCTGTCGTTATCTTTAAACTTTTACTAATTCGCCTTCGGTCTTGGCTACCACTACTGCGCAGGCAGCATCTCCAGTTACATTACAGGAGGTTCGGGCCATATCTAATATTCGATCAATTCCAGCAATTAAGGCTACTCCTTCCAGAGGTAAACCCACAGAGGTAAGAACCATAGTCAACATAACCAAACCTGCCCCTGGTACACCAGCGGTACCGATTGAGGCCAAAAGGGCGGTTAGAAGTACGGTTAATTGTCCTCCCAAGCCAAGATGTATGCCATAAGCCTGGGCTACAAATAAAGCACATATACCCTGATACATGGCTGTTCCATCCATATTAACCGTCGCCCCCAAGGGCATAACAAAACTGGAAATAGTGGGCGAAACTCCTAAATTTTCCTGAACGTTCCGCATAGAAACCGGAAGGGTCGCTGAACTACTACAAGTGGTGAAAGCTAACAGTGCTGCTTCACTAAACCCTTTGAAAAATTTCCCAGGGCTCATTTTACCAATGATAGAAACCATCCCAGAATATACTACTACTTCATGTATTATAATACCCAAATAAACAGCAAAAATTAATTTAGCAAAAGGTATTAAAACAGCTAAACCATAAGAACCAACTGTAACCGCAATCAGGGCAAATACGCCGTAAGGGGCAAATCCCATTACTGTGCCCGTGAGTTTGTACATAGTCTCCGCAAATCCTTCAAAAAACTTTAGAACTGCAGCTCCTTTTTCGCCTGCTTTGGTCATAGCAACACCAAAGAAGAGAGCAAAGACTATTACCTGGAGCACTATACCATCGGCCATTGCTCCAATTGGATTGGTCGGAATCAGGTTTATTATAGTGTCAACCAGGGAAGGAGTTTTGGCTGCCTCCTTAGCAGCTCCCTCTAATACTAAATTCATACCAGCGCCGGGTTGAATTATATTTCCCACCAATAAGCCGATAACTATAGCAATAGCAGTGGTTATTAAATAATACATTATAGTCTTACCAGCTACTCTTCCTAATTTTTTAGGTTCAGCAATACTGGCTACTCCTACTACCAAAGTAGAGAAGATTAATGGGATAATAAGCATTTTCAATAAATTAAGGAAAATAGTACCCACTGGCTTTATCCATACTATACCCGGTCCCCATATTGCTCCTAAAATTGCTCCTAAAACAAAACCGATTAAAATTTTTTGAAAAAGTTTCATTTTTCATTTCCTCCCTGAAAAAAATAATAAAATAACCAAATAAATTTCACCAATCTTGCCTATTCTTTTCTTTTAGATCATCACCTCGCTTTCTGAACAGCTATTCTGGCTAAAATTTGGGTTGGGTCTATTAGTGGGACTGAGACATCTCCCTCTTTTAAGATCAGGGGAATCTCGGTACAGCCAGCAATTATTGCTTCTGCTCCTTTATCGATCAATTTTTGGGCGATTTTCAAAATATTTTTCTTTACCCTCTTAGATAAATTTCCTGCTTTAATCGTATAGATTACCTTCATAATTTCTTCTTTATCCTTCTCCTCGGGAGAGATAACCTCAATATTAAATTTTTTAAAGTGTTGATGATATATTTCCGACTTATAGACACCTATAGAAGCTAAAAGCCCTACCTTTTTTATTTGAGGAATTCTTTTTTTAGTTTCTTTAGTAGTCTCTTCTATCATATTTAGTACTGGTATGTTAACACTTTCTTGAATTGAGGAAAGGAAATAATGGGCAGTATTGCAGGGGATAACTATAAAATCGGCTCCAGCTTTTTCTAAATTTTGAGCTGTCTCTTGTAAAGCTAGAAGAGGGTCTTCTCCTTTTCCTAAGATAGCGGCAGTCCGATCCGGTATCTTAGGATTATTATCAATAATTATTCTTAAATGTTCCTGGTCTTTTTCTGCCGGAGTAAATTTAATTATCTTATAAAATAAGTCAATGGTGGCCTCCGGCCCCATTCCACCTAAAATTCCGATAATCTTTTCTGGCATTTCTAATTTTTTACTTCCCTTTTACCAGATTATGATTGTCCCCCAAAAAGTAAACAAACCTGTCCTCGACCTGATCGGGGAATACTAAGGTAGGGGTCGGATTTATCCGACCCGCTTATTTACGGGTTCGATAAATCGAACCCCTACAACATAATTATAACTAATCTTATTTCCAACGCGATACGCGATAGGCAATACGAGACGAAGTCTGTTGAAAATATTTTTGGCTTTTTGGGAATAACCATATTATACTACATAAATATAATAAAATCCTTCTTTTTTATAAAAGTTTTTTCATTCTTTAGTTTTTATAAATTTATAAAAGCTTTCTTTTTTACCTTTCTTAATATAAAATAAATAAAAATATGAGAGGAATTATCTACCCTACTATAACAAAGTAGTAAAGTTCCTGACCTTTACCAAACTATTTGTGATATAATAAATTTAATTGATTCCTCCTTTCTAAAATTTAATTAAGGTAGGGTGTCCTAATTAAAGTGGAGTCACTCCATTATGGGATTAAT
>Ga0210049_1003630_pt1 | contig 13813 bp, 10 predicted proteins | sample CryGeyCG2014_300_2_FD_183964 | JGI IMG/M metagenome (GOLD analysis project Ga0210049, IMG submission 183964) | Groundwater microbial communities from aquifer - Crystal Geyser CG06_land_8/20/14_3.00 (SPAdes) (version 2) | ecosystem: Environmental > Aquatic > Deep subsurface > Groundwater | place...
CTGCCAGATTAGTTATGGCCTTGCCTTGCGCCAATTCAAGGTTGTTGCCGCCGTCAATATCTATAACGCGAATTTCGTTGGCAATCTGGAAAATAATATGCTCTTCGTCAGTGTATAAAATTGCCCGTTCTATTTTTTGGGAGAAGCGGGTCACAAATTTGCTATTAAGCCATAGCTCATCGTTTTTCACTTCCAGATTGCTGTTGTTATTAAGGGAAAATAGTTCTTTTAAAATGTCTGAAGCCGGCGATGTTTTCGGATTGTCTAAAAATAAAACTGCTTCACAATCAGGCACTGTACCGCTGTCCAGCCAAACTGATTTTTGCCAAGTTTGATAGCCGTCCTTTTTAACTTCAACGCTATAAACGCCGGGCAGTAAATATTCATCCTTGTAAGGCGCCTTTTGGCTTTTCAGTTGGTCATTGACATATATTTGAACATCTTTTGGGTCGGACTGAATGTATAAAATGGCTGTTTTTTGGATTTTTTTGGCCTGTAAATTAACCTTGTAGCCGTAAGCTTTCAAAAGAGTGGCCGTAGCGGACGCGGAAAAAACCAGCGCCAACATGAGCCAAAATATTGCCCAGAATATTGTCTTTTTGAATTTCTTCATTTATTTAATAATGAAGATAATTTGTTTTATTTGCAAGATTTCTCATTGACTTTTAACTAAAATTACAGGTAAACTTAATAAGTAAGAAGGATAAATGGCAAAGTTTATAATCTCCGGCGGAAATAAGCTTCAAGGCAGAATCGAAGTTTTAGGCGCCAAAAACGCGGCAATGAAAATAATGGCCGCGGCACTTTTAACTGACGAGGTTTCTATTTTAGAAAACGTGCCCGATATTTTAGATATTGAAACAATGAAAGGCATTTTGGAGAGTTTAAATGTCAAAGTTACCAGGTTTAACCATACTTTGACAATTGACCCCACTAAAATCGCCTCAAAAATGCCAAATCCCGATTTGGTGACAAAAATGCGCGGCAGTGTTGTTTTGATAGGACCGTTATTGGCGCGTTTTGGGCAGGTGAAATTTGCCCAGCCAGGCGGTTGCGTGATTGGGGCGCGGCCGATTGATACTCACCTTGACGCATTGGCACAAATAGGGGTGACCATTGAAGAAAAAGTCGGATTTTTTAATTTTAAGGCGGATAAACTTTTAGCCAAAAAAATTGTTTTAAAGGAAAAATCCGTCACCACTACTGAAAATGTAATGATGGCGGCGGTCTTAAACGAAGGCAAAACCATTATTCAAAACGCCGCCCAGGAGCCGGAGATAGAGGATTTAGCTAATTTTTTGCATAAAATGGGCGCCAAAATTTCCGGCGCCGGAACAAATACAATTGAAATTGTTGGCGTAAAAAAGTTAAAAGGCGCAAAACACCAAGTTATTGCCGACCGCATTGAAGCAGGTACTTTCGCGCTGGCCGCTGCCGTGACGAACGGCGAGCTTGAAATATTAAACTTTAACCCTGGTCATCTTCAAGCATTTATCCAAAAAATGCAGCAAGCCGGAGTCAAATTTCAGCTTAAATCCTCAAGTATTCATATTTTACCCTCATTAGCATTCGAGCCCGTAGATATTAAAACTGGTCCTTATCCAGCTTTTCCTACTGACCTTCAAGCTCCATTTTCCGTTTTATTGACTCAAGCAGTAGGTAAAAGTACAATTTATGAGACAATGTATGAAGGACGACTACGGTATCTTGCAGAATTAAATATGATGGGCGCCAAGGCCAAACTCATTAACCACCATCAAGCAGAAATTTTCGGTCCGACAAAGCTAAGCGGCAAAAAAATTAAAACCTTGGATTTGCGCGCCGGCGCAACATTAATTTTAGCCGCATTAATTGCCAAAGGACAAACTGAAATTTCTGACATTAATCTTATTGATCGGGGATACGAAAGAATTGACGAAAGATTGCAAAAACTGGGGGCTAAGATAAGCAGGGTAAATTAGATGATTTTAAGAAGGTTAGGCATTGATTTGGGCACAACCAATACAAGAATTTATCAGCCGGGAAAGGGGATAGTGGTCAACGATCCGTCTGTGGTTGCGCTGGAAGCTTCAACCGAAAAAGTCATGGCTATTGGCACTGAAGCCAAGAAAATGCTGGGCCGCACGCCCGAATCGATAATTGCTGCTCATCCTTTGCGCGACGGGGTTATTGCCAATTACCGCATTACCGAGGCAATGTTAAGATATTACATCAACCAACTTTCTGGCAAAATACGGCTTTTTAGGCCTGATATTATGGTGGCAATTCCAGCCGGTGTCACTTCGACGGAGCGTCGCGCTGTCATTGACGCCACTATATCTGCCGGTGCCAAAGCGGCGTACGTCATCAAAGAACCAGTGGCCGCGGCTTTGGGTGCTGGCATTCCGATTGCCTCCCCAACCGGCAATATGGTCATTGACGTCGGCGGCGGCACTTCAGAAGTAGCTGTAATTGCGCTTGGCGATATTGTTGTTTCAGCTTCAGCCCGCGTTGCCGGCAATAAAATGGATGAGGCTATTTATAATTACATCCGCAAAAAATATAATCTTGTCGTTGGCGAGCAGACAGCTGAAGAAATTAAAATTAAAATCGGCGCTGCTACTCCGCTTAAAAAAGAGCTTTCTATAGAAGTTTCCGGATGTAATGCCATTACTGGTCTGCCCGAAAGCGTTATGGCCACTTCAACTGATATGTGCGTCGCTTTGAAAGATGTTTTAAATGAAATAATCGGGGCTGTGAAAACGGTTTTGCAAAAAACACCGCCTGAACTGGCTTCCGATGTAATGGACAAAGGTATGATTATGACTGGCGGCGGCTGCCTATTGCGTAATTTGGACCAGTTATTTACCAAAGTTACCGGTGTACCTTGCCAACTGGCCGAAAATGCCCAAATATGCGTTGTCAAAGGCACAGGTATTGCCGTTGATAATTTGGATTCATTCAAGCATTCAGTTTTGTGGGCAAAATAATAATCAATGTAAAAGCTAAAAGCTCAAATGTTAAAACTTCAACTTAAAGGATCAAGGATTTTCTGTCATCTTTTATCCTTTAAACTGTAGCTTTAAACTTTTAGTTTTAAACTTTAAACTTACTATGATTATTGGTATTGACGCTTCAAGGGCAGCGAAAAAATTTAAAACCGGCACCGAATACTACAGCATTGAAATAATCAAAGCCATCTCCAATATTGATAGAGAAAATCAATATATTTTGTATAGTCCAGTGCCATTGCCAAAAGAATTAGAAAATCTGCCTTCAAATTTTTCTGTTAAAATTATGCCTTTTACAAAACTCTGGACTCAAATTCGTCTGTCAATGTATTTTTTGCGGCACAAGCCCGATATTTTCTTTGAGCCAGCTCACACTCTGCCGATTATTTATCCTAAAAAGACGGTCGTCACTCTGCATGATGCTGCATTTAATTACTATCCCGAACTTTTCACCAATTTTGAAAAATTTTACCACCCGTGGAGTATGAAATTTTCTGCCAAACGGGCAACCAGAATTATTGCCCCATCAGAAGATACCAAGAAAGACATCATTAAATTTTATAATGTTGCTCCAGATAAAATAACGGTTATTTATCATGGCTTAAACAGAGAAATTTTTATACCAGACAAGCGTTCGTCATATAAGCACGGAAAATATATCTTGTTTATTGGCCGATTAGAAGAAAAGAAAAATGTTTTAGGTCTTATTAAAGCATATGAAATTTTAAGGCAAAGAGGCGATATTACGCATAAATTAGTTTTGGTAGGAAGAGATGGATTTGGCATTGAAAGAATCAAGGAGGCCATAAACGCTTTGCCAGTTAAAATTGCTAAAGACGTCATTATTACCGGATACATTTCCCAAGATGAAAAGGTTAAATTATTGCAAAATGCTGATTTATTTGTCTTGCCCTCGTTTTTTGAAGGTTTTGGTTTGCCTATTCTTGAAGCAATGGCTTGCGGCTGTCCTGTGGCATGCTCTAACATTACCTCACTGCCGGAAATTGCCGCCGATGCCGCCATGATGTTTGACCCCTACAAAAGCAAAGAAATATCTGAAGCAATGACAAAAATTATTTTAAACCCCAAACTCAAAAATGAATTAATTACCAAAGGATTCCAGCGGACCAATACCTTTTCATGGGAAAAGGCCGGCGAAAAAACATTAGAAGTTATTTTGAACAGCTTGCAGTGAACAGCTTCGCTGTGAACTGAAGTGAAAAAAAACGAATACTTGGAGTTATTTTGAACGAAGTGAAAAAAAACGAATACTTGGAGTTATTTTGAACGAAGTGAAAAAAAACGAATACTTGGAGTTATTTTGAACGAAGTGAAAAAAAACGAATACTTGGAGTTATTTTGAACGAAGTGAAAAAAAACGAATACTTGGAGTTATTTTGAACGAAGTGAAAAAAAACGAATACTTGGAGTTATTTTGAGTACTGTAAAATAAGATGGCTAAAATTAATCATTCGACTACGCTCATGATTAATAGTGAGCAACGTCGAACTATTAAAATTTTAGATGTTAAAATTGATAACATAACTTTTCAGCAGGCCTTAGAAACAATTGAAAAATTTGTAATTGAAGGCCGAAAGTCACAAAAAACATTTCAAATAACTACGATTAACCCTGAATTTGTGATGGAAGCCCAAACTAATGTCATTTTTAAAGAGGCTCTAGAAGGGGCAGATTTGGCCCTGCCGGATGGAGTGGGTATTTTATGGGCGGGAAAATACCTAAAAACACCATTTAAGGAAAAAATATCAGGTATTGATTTAATTTGGCAGATCTCAAAATTAGCAGAAAATAGGGAATACAGAATGTTTTTACTCGGAGCAGGGGAAGGGATAGCCGAAAAAACAGCCCAAAAATTAAAGGAAAAATATCCGAAATTAAAAATTGTCGGCACTTTTGCCGGAAGCCCCGATCCAAAAGAAGCACAAGCAATTATTGATCTAATTTTAGAAAAAAAGCCGGATATTTTATTTGTTGCTTACGGCGCGCCCAAACAGGATATCTGGATTGCCCGTCATAAATTAAAATACCAAGTGCCTTTATCAATGGGGGTAGGTGGGGCTTTTGATATGATTTCAGAGATTATCCCACGAGCACCAGTTTGGCTGCGTAAAATAGGACTTGAATGGTTATGGCGGTTCTATAAACAGCCTTCACGTTGGAAAAGGATCCATAGAGCGGTAATAAGGTTCCCTTCGGCGGTAATAAACTCAAAAAATAAGTAAAAAATACCAGCCGACATGTTTAGTGTCGACTGGTAAAGACAATACACAAAGATAAAGGAGCCAATTGGACGATTAGGGTTCGTAATACCATTTCCACCATTCACAAGAGGAAGTGGGCATGATGCTCATTTCAGGTATGTCGGCTTCTTCCGCAAATTTTGTTACTTCATCCGTTACAATATCTAAAATTGAGCTATCATGGACATGACAATATTGGCAAGGTCCATCTCCAATGGGGATGCTAACAAGTGGTCTTTTTCGTCGGGATAAATGACTGAACCATCCTTTACGGATACGAACTTCGCACAGTCTATAACCGGGCTCTTTCCGTGCAGTATCAGGATTATCCCAATAGGGCCAGACCATCAGAGGATTAGGAAAGTTTGGTTGCAATCTGTTTCGAAGTTGAGACATCATCTCTCCCAACAACTTCATCCTTTTGGGCATAACATCTTGATATACTTCCACCCTTGACATTTTATACTTCCCCCCAATTGTTAAGGTAGTCATAAAGAAAGCAAGCTTTCCTTATGCCACAATTATAATAACATTAATAAGATAATTTGTCAATAGTTCTGAACTATATCTTGACAAAAGGTAATAAAACAGGTTATAATTATTACAGATAATAGGAACCTCGCCTACGGCGAGAACCCTTTTTCTCGCTGACGCTCGAAATTAAAATAAGAATATTAGATGATTAGAAAAATAGAGATTTCCAATAATCTAATAATCTAATTATCTAATAATCTAATTATCTAATAATCAAGGAATTTTATGGCAATTTCACCATTTATGGCGGCAATCAATCAAATTTGCGAAGAACGAGGTTTGGCTAGAGACATCGTCGTTGAAACAGTTGAAGCAGCTGTAGCGGCGGCTTATCGCAAGGACTATGGCCATCCGCGGCAAATTATTCACGCCCGTTTGGACCCTGAAACCTCACTATTTAAAATTACCCAAGGTTTTGAGGTAGTGGAAGAAGTAGAAGACGCAAATTCACAAATTACGCTTAAGGATGGCAAAAAAATCAAAAAGGGAGTGAAAATTGGTGATGAAATTGAAGAGCCCCTCCAACCGCACAGTGATTTTGGCCGCATAGCCGCCCAAACCGCCAAACAGGTTATCACCCAGCGCATTAGGGAAGCAGAACGCACCTTAATCTTGAATGAATTCAAAAAGAAGGAGAGGACACTGATTAATGCTACCGTTCAGCGCATTGAAGGTAGCAATATTATTTTGGATTTGGGCAAAACTACAGCCATTATGCCTGCTTTAGAGCAAATTCCAACCGAACATAATTATTTGGGCCAGCGTCTCAAAGTTTATGTCAAATCTGTAGAAGAGACCAATAGAGGACCTAAAATATTAGTTTCCCGCTCCGATACCGGCTTGATTTCCGGCTTATTTGCCTTGGAAGTGCCTGAAATTACCGCTGGCACAGTTGAAATTGAAGGTATAGCCCGCGAAGCCGGCAATCGAACAAAAATTGCCGTTGCCAGCAATCAAGAAGGCCTTGACCCGGTTGGTTCATGCGTTGGCCAGCGCGGTACGCGCGTCCAGTCAGTTTTAGCTGAAATCGGCGAGGAAAAAATTGACATTGTTTTGTACGCTAAAAAGATAGAAAAATATATTGAAAATGCTTTATCTCCAGCCAAAATTGAATCAATAAAAATAGATAAAAAAGAAAATAAAGCTCAAGTTAATGTGGCCGCCGACCAGCTTTCTTTGGCCATCGGCAAATCCGGACAAAATGTTCGCTTGGCGTCAAAATTAGCCGGCTACGCCTTGGATATTGTTAAAAAAGAAGATAAAGCTGCTAAAGAAATTAAAACAAAGAAAATTGAATCAGGCGATCAGATTGTCACCACTGAAAAGATGGAAGTAATAACCAAACCAGCAAAAGAGGGAAAAAAGAGAACAGTTAAATCCTGATTGCTAAATAGCAAATCACAAACAATATCAAAATCCAAATGCTCAAAAATCCAAAACAATCCGTTTAAAACATTAGCCTGCCCGTAACGTTTCGCGTAACGAGGCGGGCGGGAACATTAAATATTTATATTTGTTCGGAGCTTGGAATTTGTAATTTAGAATTTAAATCATAAGGAGATATATGCCTAAAGACGATATATTTAATAAATTTTCCGATAATTCTCGGAAGGTGCTAATTAATGCGCAAAAAATCGCCAAAAGCATCAACAGCGCGATTACTTCAGCGCATGTCCTCTTAGCTATTGTTTCAACAGAAGGAACTCTTTCACATGATATTTTAAAGGACCATTTGATTTCCGCTGACCAAATTAGATTAGTAATCAGTTTGAGAAATCTTAGGCCCAAAGCTCACAGCGGTTTAACAGTTGAGGTTAAAAAGATATTAAAGTTGGCTGTAAAAAAAGCCTCGGAGTTTGGCCATACCAGCGTTGACCCTGAACATATTCTGTTAGCCGTGGCCAGCAACAAGGACTGTTTAGGATATCAAATGATTGCTCAAATTGGAGTTAACCCCAACCATATAAAACAGCAAATTGAGAGATTGTTTGATGAGCTGATTGAAGTTGATGAAATGATTCAAAAACGATTAGACCAGACTAAAAATATGGGCGACCAAAACAATCAAGATTTTATTGGAGAACCTGACATTGATATTCCTTCGGCGACTTTTCCCACCTTCCAACCAGCAAAAAGCCGTTCTGGCGCGTCAAGCTTGGACTATTTTGCCACTGATTTAACAAACTTAGCCAAAGCAAGCAAATTAGACCCGATTACCGGCCGGGATAAAGAGATTTTAAGGGTGATGCAGATTCTTAGCCGCCGCACCAAAAACAATCCGGTTTTAATTGGCGAGCCGGGCGTCGGAAAAACAGCCATTGTCGAAGGATTGGCCCAAAAAATTGTTGCGCGCCAAGTGCCGACTAATCTGCAGTCAAAAAGAATTTTGATGCTTGATTTAGCTCTGCTGGTAGCCGGTACAATGTACCGCGGGCAATTTGAAGAAAGAATTAAAAAGGTAATTGATGAAATTATTAAATCGCAAAACACGATAATTTTTATAGACGAATTGCACACCATAGTTGGCGCCGGCAGCGCCGAAGGTTCAATGGACGCCGCCAACATCCTCAAACCAGCTTTAGCCAAAGGTCAAATCCGTTTGATTGGCGCCACCACCTTAGATGATTACCGCAAAAATATTGAGAAGGACACCGCCCTTGAACGCCGGCTGCAGCCGGTTAAAGTGTCAGAGCCGACAATTGCCGAAACCATTAGTATCTTAAAAGTGATTCGTCCTAAATATGAGCAGTTTCACCAAATTAAAATAACCGACGAAGCGATTTTGGCGGCAGCCGAACTTTCAGCCCATTATATCAACGACCGTTTTTTGCCGGATAAGGCCATAGATTTAATTGACGAAGCCGCCGCCGCGACTAAAATTGAAAACCCTGTTAAAAGTAAAGATGAGACCTTGAAGCAAAAATTAGAAGAGAAACTGGCAGACATTACTAAGCAAAAAGATATGGCCGTTAATAAAGAACAGTTTGAGAAAGCAGCCCAACTGAAAACAGAGGAAATCAGATTGCTAAACGAACTGGCGCTGTTTTCTAAAAAAAACAAGCCAGCAACGAAAGTTATTGAAAAAGAAATTATAGCTAAAATTGTCTCGCAGTGGACGGGCATTCCTTTGCAAACTCTGATTAAAGACGAAAAAGACAAATTTATCAATTTGGAAAAAATTCTCAAAGCGAAAATTGTTGGTCAAGATGATGTATTAAAGCTAATTTGTCGCGCTGTCCGTCGTTCAAAAATCGGCATTGCCAACCCAAACAGACCTATCGGCTCTTTCATATTTCTAGGCCCAACCGGCGTAGGCAAAACTGAATTGGCTAAAGTGATAGCCAAGGTGGTTTTTGGGGAAAATGCTTTGATTAAAATTGATATGTCTGAATTTATGGAACGTCATAATGTTTCAAGATTGGTTGGCGCGCCGCCCGGCTATGTCGGCTACGAAGAAGCGGGTAAGTTAACTGAAACCGTCCGTCGCAATCCCTACAGCTTAATTTTGTTTGACGAAATAGAAAAAGCCCATCCGGAAATTTTTAATATTTTACTTCAGATTTTAGAAGATGGTGTTCTCACTGACGCCAAGGGCCGCAAAGTTAATTTCAAAAACACAATTATTATTATGACTTCCAATATTGGCGTCAGAGAGCTTTCTCACGCCGCCATTGGTTTTCACGCCAAAGAATCGAAAATCACCAAACAGGCGACCAATGAGTATCGGCAAATGAAAGAAAAAGTGCTGGAAGGATTAAAAGAATCTTTCCGACCCGAATTTTTAAACCGTGTTGACAAAGTGATTGTTTTTAAACCTTTGACAATGGATGCAATTTTAAAAATCGTCAACCTGCAACTTGACGAATTATCAGCCAAACTGCACCAAGAGGGTTTTGCCATCTCTTTTGATAAAAAAATTGCTGATTTCATCGCTACTAAAGGTTTTCACCCAGAGTTTGGCGCCAGACCAATCAGACGAACTATTTCTGACCATATTGAAGATCAACTTTCGGAATTTATCCTGCAGGATAAATACAAAAAAGGCGACAAAATCAAAGCTAGTGTTGAAAAGGGTAAAATTGTCTTTAGATAAACCTGAAGTTTTAAAAATTATAAGGTTTAATAAATGGCTTATGAACAATTCATAAGAGATTTAAATTATCTGGGTAAGAAAGACCTGGATAGAATTAAGAAGGCCTATGAGTTTGCCCAAAGCGCTCATCAAGGGCAATTTCGCCAAACCGGTGAACCTTTTTTTAGCCACTCGGTCGCGGTAGCTAAAACTTTAGCGTTATGGAAATTAGATGCTGACACTATTATTGCGGCCTTACTTCATGATGTTTTGGAAGATACTACTGTTAAAATTGATCAAATTCGACATGGATTTGGCAAAAATGTCGCCAATTTAGTTGAGGCAGTCACCAAATTAGGACGCATCCGTATTAAAAAAAGCTGGTTTCCCTTTAAGCCATCAAAAAAGGAAAATCTGGCTGATTTTGAGAGACAAGCTGAAACACTGCGCAAAATGATTATAGCTATGAGCCGCGATATCCGGGCAATTTTAATTAAGCTGGCCGACCGATTGCACAACATGAAAACTTTGCATGGTGTTGAGCAACAAAAACAGGCAAGAATTGCTAAAGAAACGCTGGAAATTTACGCACCCATTGCCCATCGATTGGGTATGAATGAACTGCGCGGCGTCCTGGAAGATTTAGCTTTTCCCTACGTCTATCCCGCAGAATACAAATGGATTACTGAATTGGCCGTTCCAGTTTATAAAAAACGTCAAAAATATTTAAGTAAAATCATCAAAATTGCTTCCAAAAAAATGCGGCAGGAAAAGATTAAGTTTGAAATTCACGGCCGGGCCAAACACATTTATTCGCTTTACAGAAAGATGTTAAGACACGATAAAGACCTCTCGCAAATCTATGACCTGGTGGCTGTAAGAATAATCGTACTCACCATTGAGGATTGTTATAAAGTTTTGGGTATTCTTCACGCTAATTGGAAACCCTTGGTGGGCAAAATTAAAGATTATATTGCCTTGCCCAAACCTAATGGCTATCAGTCGCTCCACACTACTGTTTTTTGCCAGGCAGGTGAAATTGTTGAGTTTCAAATTCGAACTGTGCAAATGCATGAGCTGGCTGAAAATGGCATCGCCGCCCATTGGCATTATTCCCAAGTTAAAACCTCAGCAAAGATGCCCAAGGAGACCTTAATATGGATACAAAAATTAGCCCGTTGGCAAAAATCATTGCATAATCCAAAATCATTATACGAAGATTTAAAATTAGATTTTTTTAAAGATAGAATTTTTGTTTTTACACCAAAAGGGGACATTAAAGATTTGCCTGCTGGTGCCACATCTGTTGATTTTGCTTATGCCATTCACACACAAATCGGCAACCGTTGCGTCGGTGCCAAGTGCAACGGAAAAATGATTGGCTTATCAAAACCCTTGGAGAATGCCGATATTGTTGAAATTTTAATTGCTAGAAAAGGCGGGAAACCAAAGAGAGATTGGTTAAATTTTGTCAAAACTTCTTTGGCCAAAAATCATATTAGAAAATTTTTCAAATTAGGTCCGGTATCTTGAATTAATAATAAATATCAGGTAGAATAAAGTCAGTTTAAGTTTCAGAGGAAAGGTATTTATGGCTGATAATAATCAACTGCTCCAAGCCCCCCGCGGTACTTACGACGCCCTGCCGGAAGAGCAAAAATACTGGCGATTTATCAAAAAAAAATTTAACAAAAGGTGTGAAAATTTTAACTTTTCCAGAATTGACACCCCGTTTTTTGAGTACGCAAATCTTTTTACGCGTTCTATTGGTGAAACTTCAGATATTGTCTCCAAAGAAATGTTTTATCTGGCGAAAAGAGGCGAGGGCGAACCTGATTTAGTTCTAAGACCCGAGGGTACTGCCGGTATTGTCCGCGCTTATATAGAACATGGCATGCAAAATTTGCCTAAACCTGTCAAGCTCTATTATTTTGGTCCAATGTTCCGCTACAGCCGGCCCCAATCAGGCAGATTTCGTCAATTTTTCCAGCTGGGATTTGAGATTTTCGGTGAAGACGACCCCTGCAGTGATGTATTGGCAATTTTACTCAGTTTCAGCATTTTAAAAGATTTAAAACTCACTTCCAATATCATTTTGGAAATAAACAGTCTTGGCTGTAAAATTTGTCAAAAAGATATTCGCAAAACTCTAACTTCATACTTTAATCAATACAAAGAATATCTTTGCCCCGAATGTTTCTCTCGTTTGGCAGAAAACCCTTTGCGCATTTTGGACTGTAAACAACAGCGGTGTCAATCGCTGGTGAAATCCGGCCCGCAAATCGTCGACCATCTCTGCCAGGACTGCAAAGAACATTTGCAAAAAGTGTTGGAGGGGCTTGATGAACTTGGCATCACTTATGATTTAAATCCAAGTTTAGTGCGCGGTTTGGATTATTATACCCGGACAGTTTTTGAATTCCGCGACAAAGCTGACGAAACGCGCCAATCCTCGCTGGGGGGTGGGGGACGCTATGATAATTTAGTTGAACAATATGGCGGCCCGGCCACGCCGGCTGTTGGATTTGCCGCGGGGGTAGAAAGAATTATCAGCAAATTGAAAGAATATCAAGTCAAAATACCCCAAGTCAAAAAACTTGATGTCTTCCTGATACAAATTGGTGATAAAGCCAAAAAGAAAGTTATAACGCTTGCCAGAGATTTAACTGACCAGGGGTTTTCATTCAATTGTTGTTTAGGGAAAGACAGTTTAAAGTCCCAATTGCGCAGTGCAGACAAATTTGGCGCTACTATCGCTTTGATAATCGGGCAGAGAGAAGCACTTGATGATTCTGTGATTTTACGCAATATGCTGACAAGCAGCCAACAAACTGTCAAAATTAATAAACTGGAAAATATTTTAAAAAAACAATTGCTGAAAGCAAAACAAGCCAGCGAGCAAAAAAATAACTAATCTAAGGAGGAAAAATGCGAAATGAAATGAAGTCCGCCGAAACTCACACTGAAAGTACACTACGTAGTAGGTTTTTCAGTAAGGGGGAAGGCGGAACTAGCGCTCTAAAAATTGTTCTCATTATAACAATTGTAGGCCTTATTAGCTTATTACTTTACTTTTCAATCACTAACTTTTATCAATCAAACCAGGTCGGCGAACCTGCTTCTACTCCAGCTCAATCGCAAAATGAAAATATCTCAACCCAAAATACAGCACCTGGCTCCCAACCAAGCCAAAATCAATCGCAAAATACTAATTTGGCGACCGCAACAGAAGTTACAATTAAAGCTCTAATGACCAATCCGCAAAATTATTTAGATAAAATTATCCAAATCAAAGCCAAATTTTATGGCTGGAAGCAGGCTCCGTCTTCATCAGTCACCTTTGACAATCAAAGTTGCTTTGCTTCCAGAAGTGAATATGCGCTGGATGATGGCACGGGAACAATTTTTCAAAATAATGCTCTTTTATACGATAGCAATGGCACTTTATTAGCGCTGTCCATCGAAAGCCCGGTTCAAGATGTAGTTTTGAAAGCAAAAGTAGCGCTTAAAACCGAAAAAGAAGTTGGAATGTCTGCCTCCGAAATCAAGTGCGTCTTTTTAGAAAAACCATAGTTTGAGCTCAAGAATAAACCCAATTTCTAATTTCTTATGTCTAAATTGGTTATTTTTTTTAGTTATTGTCTCATTAGTCATTGGGATTTGATGAGAAATTAGGACAATTAGGTTAATTGGTCATTCTTATCTAAATATCCTCACCTTCCCCATCCAGCCAAAGGTATCCTGCAGGGCCTTGATGATGAGTTGAAGGACTGATTTAGGCGGTCTTTGAGTTAAGACGACATTATCATCGCTGGGGGTGATATTGCCGGCTTGGTCTTTAGAGACGGCTCTTAAGTGATAGGGTTTGGCTGGGTCTAAGTTGGTTAAGACAATAACGTGGAAGTTTTTGTATGTTTGGTCTTCAGGAGATTTCAAAGAATATCCTTCTCCTCCCA
>Ga0210049_1003635_pt1 | contig 13807 bp, 14 predicted proteins | sample CryGeyCG2014_300_2_FD_183964 | JGI IMG/M metagenome (GOLD analysis project Ga0210049, IMG submission 183964) | Groundwater microbial communities from aquifer - Crystal Geyser CG06_land_8/20/14_3.00 (SPAdes) (version 2) | ecosystem: Environmental > Aquatic > Deep subsurface > Groundwater | place...
CAGTTCCCACAGTATGAACAAAAAGAAAAAGGTAACCAAAAAGAAAAAGAACTACTACTAATTGAAACATGAAAACCGGACATTCTTGCTTTGCTAGAAACAGGACATTTTTGCCTTGCAATAACAGAAAATAAGAAAAACCTTGACAATCCATATATTTTTGCTATATATATAACAATGATTAAAAATTAACCCGCGAAAGGAGGGGATAAGAGATGAATAGATACTTCGGAATAGCGACAGTGTTGGCGCTTAGCTTATTGGTATGTTTTTCAGTCGGTATATCAATAGCCCAGGAAGAAGGGACGGAATATTCTTACGGTACTGTCAGCAAAATGGCAGCTGACCAGATCGTAGTAAGTGAATATGATTACGATAAAGATGCTGAGGTGGAAGTTACCTATCTGATCGATCCTAAGGTTGAGCTCGAAAACGTAACTGCCGTAGGAGATATCGCTGTTGGAGACGCCGTTGAAATCGAGTATGTTGCGCAAGACGGTAAGAAAACAGCCAAAGCAATAGTTGTAGAAAAGGCTTTAGAAGAAGAGGCGCCCGCTGCCGCACCAGAGGCAAAAGAAGGAGCAGCTGAACCTGCACCTGCAGCGCCTGCAGCACCGATAGAGCCAACGACTCCGGCCGCAGAATAATATATAAAAAGAGGCATTATAATGTGTTGCGACCAATGCCCCCGATATGAGAAATGCGAGGAAAATTCTCGAGTTAAAGATGAGTGCTGTCCCGTATGCCCGGAATATCATGATTGCATCGGCTTGGACGATCGAGAAAAGGATTTAACCAAGGATCCGTATAGTGACGGCAGCAATGAAGATTCTTTTTCTGAGTAGCTTTCACAATAGTTACCAAACTACCCCCTAAGAAATAAAGATCTTAGGGGGTTTTTATATGTAGACACACGATAAAGTTTTAACCCTGCCATATCATATTGACATTATTATCTTCTATAATATAATATAACCAGTGAATTTCTAGGCGGTTTCGTCCCTCGCCGCCTTAGAGTTAGCAATAGCGGCTCGCGAAGCGAACGAAGTGAGCGAAGTCCCGAATACCTATTATGCAATTAGGCAGGGTACGAGGGGGGACGATTTACCTGACCTTTTAGAATTATAGTAAATCGGAGAGGTGTCCGAGCGGCTGAAGGAGCATGCCTGGAGAGCATGTGTAGTCGTAAGGCTACCCTGGGTTCGAATCCCAGCCTCTCCGCCATTGTTGACGCTCAGGCGAACCCTGGCAGGCGTAATAAGCCAGGGGCGCCGTGAGCCGAAGTGAGGAAATATGAACAAAGAAATAACCACAACTAAAATAGCGATTTTTCGGAAACGAGAGATCAGAAAGACCATCCATGATAATGAATGGTGGTTTGTAGTTAATGATGTTGTATTAGCGCTTACCGACTCGCCCAATGTTCAGGATTATATCAAAAAGATGCGTAAGCGTGATACTGAGCTTAGCAAAGGGTGGGGACAATTTGTCACCCCCCTTTCTGTCAAGACATCAGGGGGAGATCAAAAGCTTAATTGCGCCAATACTGAAGGTATTTTCCGCATTATTCAGTCCATCCCATCCCCGAAAGCCGAGCCGTTTAAGCGTTGGCTAGCCAGGGTCGGGTATGAACGAATTCAGGAAATCGAGAATCCGGAGCTTGCCACAAAGAGAACGAGGGCTTTATATAAGGCAAAAGGGTATAGCGATGAATGGATTGAGAAACGGATGCGCGGTATCGCTATCCGTGAGGAGCTAACTGACCAGTGGCAGAAACGCGGTATCAAGGAGCAAAAGGAATACGAAATATTAACCGCTGAAATATCCAAGGCGACATTTGACATGACGCCTTCTGCTTATAAAAAGCACAAAGGGCTCAAGCGTGAAAATTTGTGGGATCATATGACCGATCTTGAACTTATTTTTTCGATGCTTGGCGAAGCTTCCACCAAAGAGATCGCGATTAATAAAGATGCGCAGGGTTTTATTGAGAACAAGCAGACCGCCTTTGAAGGCGGTGCTGTTGCGGGTAATGCTAGGAGAGAGCTTGAACGCAAAAGCGGGAGAAGGGTAATCAGTAAGGAAAATTATTTAAAGTTATCCCAAAATAAGAAACGATTAAAAGAGGTGCACAATGGTTAAGAAAACAGTCCTTGTTAGTATTTTTATATTGCTGATTACTCGTTGTGTGTTTGCTGAAACACCTGAACAAATTACCCAAGCGTGGAAGGAGCGTGGATTTGTAGCTCTTTCTAGGGTTGATGCTCTTTCAGGAAAAGAGGATACAAAATCAAAATATCAGTATCTTTTGGAATATGCTTTTGCCATGCACGCAACAACTGAAAAATCCAATGAATTTGCCTTTGTACATAAAACTGAAAATAACTTAGATTTTTATAAGATAATTCTGAATAAAGGAAAAAATCCAAAGCCGGTAATTGGAGGAGATGAGACTGGCCTTTTTGTGATAAATTATATTTACGATCACAAAACGGGGGAATTCATTGGTACCAAGATTGAATTATTGCCGAGGGGTTGGTATATTCACTCAAATCCAGCGTTGCCAAACGCCCTACTGCTTGACGTAACGACTGATCAAATATTTATTGTGTTCGATCTTTTAAATCCCATGAATTCTTATGTCGAGAAGATGGAATAAAATGGTTTTAATTCTTTAGATTACTCATGAAAAATGTAAGCAAAGAAAAAGATTCACGGGTTTTTCCCGTGGGTTTGCTAATTACAGGCAAAGATTTTAAACGAGCTTGTGAAATAATATCTGAAAAATATCCAGATAGGCATTCCTCTTTACCAAATACCGAGTTATACAAGGTTAGGCTCTATCTGATTGGCCATGCGTTTGAGCTTCTCTTTAAAGCAATTCTACTACAGTGCGGCATTCCATTAACAGACTTAAAATCTAAGCGATTTGGTCACGATATTATTGTCTTGGTGAATAAAATTGAAGAATATGCACTTTTTCCGTTGTCAGATATAGATAAGGCGTTACTCAACCTTTTAAACGTTTATTACAAGGAAAAAGATTTTGAATATCACATTCGAGGAGCTAAAACGTATCCCAATGTTTCTGATTTGGTTCAATTAAGTGTTCGTTTATTTGATTCGGGGGAAAAGTGGTTACGTGGACAAATAGCGCAGAAATCTGTTAAATGAGTAAAAGTTTTGTAGTATTGCGCTGTTGGCAACTTTTTTTCGTTTTCACAAGTAATTGAATCTCTTGGAGATGCAGGGTTCGCCTGGCGTCCACGACTACCCGCCATTTTTGCCTGAGGTTTACACTGGCAAAAATGTCCCGAGCAACCATAGCCTAAGGTAGGTTGCGAGGGGCAAAACAACTTAAGCTAGGGCGGGACTTGCGTCCGAAAAATGTTTCCCGCCTAAACCTGACTTTAAGCATACATGTGCGGGATCCCGTTCATGGATAGCGAAAAGTTGGGCATAGACGGGAAAGGGGCAAACCCACGGTTTTCCTCTTAATATTCCCCTGATGATTCTTGATACTGGAAAGCAGTATAATAGGTTAGGCAATAAATGATTAGAAAAGCGCAAGCCTATAATATTTTAATAACTATCATTTTTTTGATCCTTGTCCCGGCGATTTTCCATATCACATTTTCATGTTTTGGTTTCAACCCGACCGACGAAGGGGCTGTCCTAGCCGGCGCAAGAAGGATTGTAGAAGGACAAATTCCTCATCGCGATTTTATATCTATACGTCCGACATTTTCGTTTTTTCTACATATTCCTTTCGTTATTTGGGGAGGATCTTACACGTTTTGGCTGTCTAGACTTTTTGCATGGTTCCAGTGCGCGTGTATAGGATGGGCCTGGATGTTGATTACAGGTAAAGCAGCGGGCTTGTTTTATAATAAGGTAGAAAAATTTTTATATGCCATAATAGCTTTAATGTGTTCCGTAAATATTGTGCCAATAATGGCATGGCATACACTCGATGGTTTATTTTTTTATCAGTAGGATTTATTTTTTGTCTAAAAAGGGCACACCGTGAAAAATTTTTCGGATATGCGATTATAGGTTTATCTTATTTATGTAAACAATCCTTTCTGCCAGCCGTTTTTATTTCTATTTTAATTCTTGGCGATTTTAGACGTATTTCATTGTGGATAGCCGCAAGTATCCCAGCGATCGTTTATACTATATATCTTTGGCTGGGAAAAGCTATACCGGATGCCCTTGTGCAACTAACATTCTACAACAAAATCCTCTATTTTTCATACGTAATAAGACCTTATTTTGCAAATATATCGTTATTATACGGGATTATAGCAGGTTTTTTTTCAACGTATCTTATTTTTAACCATAAAGTTTCACATAATCCGCCGTTGCGCATTGATGTTAAGCGATTAATAGGATTACTTGTTTTGTACGCGTTATTTATGTTTGGCGCCATGGAACTGGTTCGGAATAGATATAATATATTTTCATTCTGTCTTTTTGGCGCAGTTATTGGTTTAGCCATATATTTTATTATTGCAAAAAAAGGAATAAAAGAAAGTGATATTTTAAAGATTTGTTTTTTAGGATTGCTGGCTAGCTGGTGCACGTCTTTATCCCTGGGTTACAACTATCCATCCTTAGCCAGCGGCCCCCTAGGTCTTGTAATTTTAGCAGCCATATCTCTTTCTTGCGAGCAAGACGACAAGAAGTATACGATGAGGCGCGTGTCAGCTATACTTAATTGCGTAATTTTGGCAGTATTTGCTCTTAGTTTTTTTGTAGCCAGGCTCAAATATCCGTATAGAGATAAGCCGGCATGGGAGCTTAATTCAGGTTTAGGCGGAGTACTTAAAGGAGCAAATCTGATCAGGACGAACTCAGTTACATATGAGTTTTTTGAAGACTTAAAATCAGCAATTGATAAGGCTAATGGAAAAATCTATGCTATAATTCCAGATTTAGCAGCATATTGGGTAAAATCCGAGCAGGTAAATCCGTTGCGGGTAGATTGGGTAAGCCCGGTCGAAATAGGTAATAAGGCAGCAATGGATAATTTTACAAAAGGTCTCAAATATCGTAGGGGAGATATTATTTTTATAGTTGGGAAGTTTGATATACGTTCGTTGGCATACGGGCTTGAGCCTATTTCAGATACTGAGCGATATGAAGTAGTGTATTATATCCGCACTAATTTTGCTAAAATAGGGGAAACCAAGTTTTTTGAATTGTATAAGTAATGTTTTTCTTTAAAATTGTCTATGATATAATATTCTTAAATATTAAGTTTGATTTGAGAAGTATTAATAAAGAAAGGAAAGGCAAAAATGAAAAAACTATTCGGCATCATTGTTGTAGTGCTAATTATATTAGTCGCGCTCTCTTTCGCTAAAGATATTATAGCGAAGACTGCGGTATCAGCAGGAGTAAAGGTTATTACCGGTTTAGATTTAAGCATGAGCAGTATGCATGTGGGGATATTCAAAACTCTGGTGGATATAAAAGATATGAAGCTGCACAATCCGTCAAATTTTCCTGACAAATTAATGGTGGATATACCTCAAGTTTATGTAGATTATGACTTAGGCGCTTTTTTAAAAGGAAAAGTGCATTTGGAAAAAATGAGATTGGATTTGAAGGAATTTATTGTTGTGAAAAACCAAAAAGGCGAACTGAACCTTGACTCATTAAAAATAGCCAAGGGAGATAAACAGGCGGCGGCGCAAAAAGAAGCCGAAAAAAAAGGCATGCCTGAAATGAAGATAGATGTTTTAGAACTTAAAATAGGCAAGGTTATATATAAGGATTATACATCAAGGACCCCTCCATCAGTTCGAGAATTCAACGTGAATATTAACGAGCGGTATGAAAATGTTACAAACCCCTACACGTTTGCAAGCCTGATTGTATTTAAAGCTTTAATGAATACCTCGATTGCTAGCCTTGCCAATTTTGATCTGGGGCCTTTGAAAGAAGGTTTAGGCAACACCCTGGGGGCGGCGACTAAGATAGCTGGGGAGACTGCCACCAAAGCGCTAGAAGTAGGCAAAGAGTTGGGGGCGCAGGCAACGGAGACCGCTAAAGAAGCTACGAAGGGGACTACGGAAGCAATTAAAAACCTTCTACCTTTCGGCGGCGGACAAAAATAAGCAAAAGACAGACGCGTTTGAAAAATTCAAACAGTTAAATAAACCCCCCACGTTGAATAGGGGGTTTATAATAAGAGTTTATGTGAAGAAAATCACAAAAACCTTGACGCTCTTCCAAATCGTAATGAATTGACATTCTGCCTACCCGCATTATAATATAACTAAATAGAAAAATGCCCGATCGTAAAATACTTTTAACAATCCTTCCGGTCTTTTGGCCAAAGATGCCTCCTATAGGCTTAGGGTATCTTCAAAGTTTCCTCATCGAAAAAAATATAAATGCGGAAATTCTGGATTTAAACAATATTTTTTACAACCTCTCGAATGATAAGTTAAAAAAAGAGTGGCTTATAAGCTGCAATTTGCCGCTCGAAAAAAATATACTTTCGATAATCAAAGCAGATCATCCGAAAAAATTTAATGATCTTATAGATAGAATATCTTCTTATGATGTAGCAGGTTTTTCTTGTTTTAAAAGTAATTTTAAAAGTACGCTGGAGGTGGCGAGGCTTGTTAGATATAGGAGAAAAGATATAAAACTAGTCCTTGGCGGACCCGAAGTCACCAGGCAATTTTTTAGAACACGCGGGAAATTTGGCAAAGACTTAAAAGACTCCGTAGATTTTTTAGTCGTCGGCGAAGGGGAGCCATCATTCTATAACTACCTAACTAGTGGGCACAACAATGATAAAGTATCAAGCTTTCAGCAATTAAAAGATTTAGAAGATGCCCCTTTCCCTAAATATGCCGGATTAGATTTTGACTCATATCCAAGAAGAGACGCTTTACCTATGCAATTCTCAAGAGGCTGTATAAGAAAGTGTAGCTTTTGTTCGGAAAGGCTGCTCTACAAAGGCTTCAGAACAAGAAAGATCGATAGTATCATAGAGGAGATAAAATATTACAAAATAAATAAAGGGATCAATTATTTCGTATTTTTTGATTCGCTTATAGACGGCAATCTTCGGAAGCTTGAGGAATTCTGCGACAAAATAATCGACGAATTCGGCTCGATCAACTGGGAAGCTCAAATGGCTATCCGGGGAGATATGGAAAGTGACATATTTGAAAAGATGAAAAAAAGCGGTTGTTATAATCTTTTTATCGGGCTTGAATCAGGGTCGGATTTGACACTTGAACACATGCGTAAAGGTTTTACCGTTAAGCAAGCTGCCGGTTTCTTTAGAAAATTAAAAGACGCGGGCCTTTCTTTTGGGATCAGCGTGATCGTAGGATATCCCGGTGAGACTGACGCCGAATTCCAAGAAAGCCTGAACTTTATTATACAAAATAAAGAAATAATACCAAAAATAGAACAAATCAACCCGTTCACCTATTATGACGGTACCGATTCGGATAAGAGCGGTGATTATAAAATAAATAAGAGATCTTTAAAAAGGCTGGATGTTTTCGTCAAAGAGATCAAGCGCAACAACTTTAAATATACAAACGCGTTTTTAGGAAATCTGATAGAAAAAAATGACCGAGTTTAACGAAGTAAAAATAAAACGCATACTGAATCAAACCTCCATTGACCTCGGCGAATATGTTATTAACCCGTTTATGGGCTGCGAGTTTTCCTGCCTTTATTGCTATGTAAGATCGAACCGGGTCGTGGCAAGAAAGAATAAACCATGGGGGGAATATGTTGATATGAGAGTTAACGCCCCGGAATTGCTCGAACGCGAAATAGCGTCAAAAAAACCAAAAACCGTCCTCCTTGGTTCAACTACCGAATGTTTTCAGCCGATAGAAAGGAAATATCGCATTTCTGGGAAAGTGCTTGAGATCTTAAATAAACATAAAATAAATTATGTCATACTTACCCGTTCGCCTTATATACTTGATTATATTTCATTGCTAAAAGAAGGATATTGCAAAAATATATATTTCACAATAAACAAATTCAGCCCGGGGTTTAAAGAAATATTTGAACCAAAAAGCCCGGCGCTTGAGGCGCGAGACGAGGCTATCGCCAGGCTTCTGGATGAAAGCATTCCGGTTATACCGTATTTTTCGCCGATTATACCATGGATATCGGATCTGAGCGGTATATTCGGAAGGTTTGAAAAAGCGGGGTCGCTCGAGTTTGAATGTTTAAATTTTAATATTAATAATATAACGGAGATAATCAATAAGATAGCTCTATTCGAACCATCTTTGCGTGACAAATATGAAAACATGGTTAAAAACAGGTTATTTTATGCCCAAACCTGGCGGGATATAGAAAAAAATATAGCTGAACAGGCAAAAAATTCAAAAAAGAGTTATAATATATATATTCACAAGTTCGGCGATTATTTTAAAAACACTTATCTTTAATAACAGCTTAAAAGGCTTGTCCAGAGGAAAATTTATGATACAATAGCATCAAAGCTACTAAATGGCGGATTCGCCATAAAAAGGCAGGTGTTTCTAATGTCAGATAAAGATTATTATAAAATATTGGGAGTCTCAGAGAACGCGAAGCTTGACGAAATAAAAAAGGCTTACAGGAATCTCGCGTTAAAGTATCACCCCGATCGAAACCTGAAAAATAAGAAAGAGGCAGAGGAAAAATTCAAGGAGATAGGCGAGGCGTATTACGTGCTTGGGGATGAGAAAAAACGCTCAGAATATGATGCGTACAGAAAAGGGGTCGGCGACGAAGACCAATTTAGCGGGGCGCAAGGCTTTGATTTTGATGAGATAGTAAAACATTTTTCGGGTTTTAGCCAAGGTAGGCGCAGTTCTAGGCGCAGTGGTTTTAACCAGGGCGCGTTTGATGACATATTCGATGTTTTTCAACAGATGGGCAAAGGCGGCCAGCAGGAATATATTTATAATTTTGGCGGCAACGACCAAGAGGAGATCATAAAAGAAAGTTCAGATACGCATGCCACGCTTGCCATTCCGGCAAATATCGTAAAGCACGGAGGAGAAATATTATTTAAGCACAATGGGAAACAGATAACGCTGAACATAAAACCTAACATGCGGTCCGGTCAGAAACTGAGAATAAAGGGACAGGGAAAGATGTGCCCATGTTGCGGCCATCCCGGGGACTTAATAGTTACGATAAAAAATAAGTGATCTTAACCGCTTTGCGCTTCTACAATTTAAACCAATCTATGCCTGTCGAAAAAATACCGGAAGAGAAAAGAAAAATTGAGTATAAAATAACAATAACACGGGAGGGCTTAAAATGACTAGCGGGGGAATAACTGCGATAAACGAAAAAGTTAAAAAAGAAAGTGCTTTCATTCAAAATTTGGTTACTGAAATAGAAAAGGTTATAGTAGGCCAAAGATATCTTATTGACAGGCTTCTCGTAAGCCTTCTTGCTAACGGCCACATCTTGGTCGAAGGTGTGCCCGGATTGGCAAAAACAATGTCTGTGAAGACAGTCGCGCAAGCGATCGATACAAAATTTCAAAGGATACAATTTACGCCCGATCTTTTACCGGCAGATTTAATAGGAACGCTGATATATAATCCGAAAGACGGAGCCTTTACGACTAAAAAAGGTCCCATATTTTCGAATATAATTTTAGCGGATGAAATAAACAGGGCTCCGGCAAAAGTCCAGAGCGCCCTTTTGGAAGCCATGCAGGAAAGGCAGGTAACCATAGGAGAGAATACTTTCAAGCTTGACGACCCGTTTTTAGTAATGGCAACACAAAACCCGATAGAGCAGGAAGGCACCTATCCCCTGCCTGAGGCCCAAATAGACAGATTTATGCTTAAAGTAAACATAACGTATCCCAATATGGAAGAGGAGCATAAAATATTAAAAAGAATGAGTTTTACCAATAAAAAAATATATGTAAATCATGTAATAGACCCCAACGATATTATAAGGGCCAGGGGCGTTGTTGATGAAGTGTATATGGATGAAAAAATAGAAAAATATATCTTGGATATAGTTTTTGCCACAAGAGAGCCCGGTAAGTATAAATTGGAAGAGCTGAAACCGTTGATCCAATACGGCGCCTCACCCCGGGCCAGCATATATTTGACAGTCGCGTCTAAGGCCTACGCGTTTATTCAAGGAAGAGGTTACGTGACGCCTCAAGATGTTAAATCTATAGGGCCTGATATATTACGGCACAGGATTATTGTAAGCTATGAAGCGGAGGCCGAGGAAAAGACATCGGATGACCTTATAAAGAAGATATTTGACGAAATAGAAGTTCCGTAAAATGATACCGAAAGAAATTTTAAACAAAGTAAGGCGTATTCAAATAACCACGTCCCGCATGGTTACGGATGCTTTTGCCGGCGAGTATCAAAGCGTATTTAAAGGCAAAGGTATGGAATTTGAAGAAGTCAGGGAATACCAGCCGGGAGACGATATACGTTCCATAGATTGGAACGTAACAGCGAGGATGGGCCACCCCTACTCAAAGAAATTCGTCGAGGAAAGAGAGCTGACCGTTATGCTGCTTCTTGATGTATCGCCTTCGTGTATTTTTGGGACGGTCAAACAGCTGAAAAGCCAATTAGCCGCGGAGCTTTGTTCTGTTTTGGCGCTTTCTGCCATAAAGAATAAAGACAAAGTAGGTTTGATCGCCTTCACCGACAAGATAGAAAAATTCATACCCCCGAGAAAGGGCCTGAGGCATGTTTTGAGGGTGATAAGAGAAGTTCTTTCTTTTTCGTCATCTCTTTCTAAAGATTCCTCGTTCAGAAGAAATATTATAGGTAAGGGTACCGACATTTCAGACGTCTTGCAATATCTAGATAGAGTTACAACAAGAAGGACCATAACTTTTATAATTTCAGATTTTTATGATATAGATTTTAAAAAAGCTATTTCCATAGCTAACAAAAGACATGACGTGGTAGCTGTTACGATAACCGACCCCAGAGAATCTGAATTACCCAATGTTGGGATCGTTAAATTGGACGATGCCGAAACGAATAAAAGTTTCTTAATAGACACTTCGGATGAAAGCGTAAGGAAAAGCTATAATATAAACTCCTTAAAACGTTTTAGAGAAAGGGACGAATTGTTTTATTCTACCAAGGTAGACCATATTGATGTGCGAACGGACGCCCCCTATTACGAGAACTTACTCAGGTTCTTTAAGACAAGGCAAAGAAAACGTTCCAAAGGCTAATATGAAGCGCGGATTTTTATTTTTTATATTTACTTATATCTTTTTATGCTCGATTTTAGCGTTTGCTAAAGAAAACCCTAAGCCTGGACCGGTGAGCGTAAAAGCAGAAGTTGAGAAGCCGCTTGCGGCTATCGGCGATAAAATAAAATATTCCATCATAGTTAAGACTAAAAATGATATAGAAATAGAGTTTCCTGGATCCGGTGAAAATTTAGGCGGCCTTGCTGTTCGGGATAAAGGGGTATTGAAAAAAAGATTTTTTAGCAACAAAACACTGACGCAGTGGTATTTATTGGAGACCTACATTACGGGTGATTACACGATCCCAAAAGTAGTGATTAAATATAAGGAAAAAAATAAAGATTGGCAGGAAATAGAAGCCGGAGAAATTAAAATAAAGGTTAAGAGCGTTTTAGAAGAGACCCCGGAGGCCAAAGATATACGCGACATAAAGGAACCCGTCTCGCTCCGGAGCAAGATAGTAACATATATTATTCTTATGCTTATTTTTATATTTTTGAGTTCAGTAATCGTTTATGGGATCTTAGCGATAAGAAAAAAGCACCTAAAAATCCTGGCCTCTATGGTAAAATCCTCCCACCAGTTAGCTTACGAGCGGTTCGATCAGCTCAGAAAAAAAAATCTGTTGGCAGCCGGAAAAATAAAAGAATATTATATAGAACTTTCGGGCATTATTAGGCGTTATCTGGAGGACAGATTTAGATTAAGAGCGCCGGAAATGACAACTGAAGAATTTTTATCCAGTGTTACGAACTCAAAAGAATTAACTTATGAGCATAGGGCGCTCTTGAGCGATTTTTTATTTCGTTGCGACTTGGTAAAATTCGCAAAATATGGTCCGTCAGAAAAAGAAATAAATTTAAGTTTTGAATCGGCGGTTAGACTTATCGACCAGACTAAACAAGACGAGAAAAAAGAAAAATCATGAACTTTAGGGACTCATTTATCTTAGTATTGCTACCTTTTGTAATACTTTTTGTATTTTATATTAAATTAAAGACTGCAAGAACAGGATTTAGGTTTCCATCCGGAGAACTCATAAAAAGCCTTAAAACCTCTTTTAAATTGAAACTAAGCAGGCAATTTGTGCTAATTAGGGCAGTTGTGGTTATTTTGGTTATGCTGACGCTTGCGAGGCTGCAGTCTCCGATAGAGCAGGCTGAAAGGTACACTGAAGGTATCGATATAGTACTTGCCCTGGACTGTTCCACAAGCATGCTTGCGGAAGATTTCAAAGTCGGCGGACAACGAATGAACAGGCTTGATGTTATAAAAGATGTAGTCGATGATTTCATAAATGACCGGCCGAACGATAGGATAGCGATGGTGGCTTTTGCGGCAAGGGCCTACACGGTATGCCCATTGACCCTTGATCACTCGTGGCTGCTAAAAAATTTGGAGAGGGTGAGAATAGGAATGATCGAAGACGGCACAGCCGTAGGTTCGGCGATAGCGACTTCTCTCAATAGACTTAAAGATAGCCAAACCAAGGAAAAGATCGTTATCGAACTTACGGACGGAAGAAATAATGTGGGAGATATTTCGCCCGTTACTGCCGCAGAGGCGGCGAAGGCCTTGGGCATCAAGGTTTACACGATCGGTGCAGGCAGCAAGGGAGTCGTTCCTTATCCTGTAAAGGATTTTTTTGGGAATAAAACATATCAGGGTATCGAGATCGACCTGGATGAAGACACGCTGATGAAAATAGCTTCCGAAACCGACGCGAAATACTTCAGGGCCACGGACACAGAAAGTTTGAAAAATATATATAAAGAAATAGACAAGATGGAAAAAACACCTATGAAAGAAAAGGGTTATGTGGAATATAAAGAATTATTCCCTATTTTTTTAATTCCCGCTATATTTTTATTATTTATAGAAATTATTTTGGATAACACGATTTTTAGAAAGATCCCTTAAAGGAAAGATATGAAATTTTTCAGACCGGATTTGATACACGCAATTTGGTTAGTTATAGCCCTGGCCATATTTTATATCTGGGCTTTCAAAAAAAGAAAAAACGATATGGAGAAATTCGCCCAAAAAGAGCTTATAATTGAACTTGTCCCGTCTTTTAATTTTAGAAGAAGATACATTAAAGCGTCATTAGTTTTGATCGCGTTTATATTATGTATAATTTCTTTAATGCGGCCGCAATGGGGCTTTCATTGGAAAGAAGTAAAAAGAAAAGGGCTCGATATATTGGTCGCCATAGATACCTCGAAAAGCATGCTCACGGAAGATGTTAAGCCTAACAGGCTCGAGCGTTCCAAGCTGGCCGTAAAAGATCTGGTCAGAAAACTAAAAGGAGACAGGATCGGGTTGATAGCGTTTGCCGGGACTTCATTTTTACAGTGCCCATTGACCGTTGACTATGACGGCTTCATGACGACCTTGGATGATCTAAATGTAAATACAATACCCAGGGGCGGTACCTCCATATCCAGCGCCATATATAAAGCTATAGAAACTTACGGCGAGGGAGATAAAAAATATAGCGTTTTGGTTATTATAACTGACGGCGAAGATCACGAGGGTGATCTTTCAAACGCTGCCGAA
>Ga0210049_1003641_pt1 | contig 13795 bp, 16 predicted proteins | sample CryGeyCG2014_300_2_FD_183964 | JGI IMG/M metagenome (GOLD analysis project Ga0210049, IMG submission 183964) | Groundwater microbial communities from aquifer - Crystal Geyser CG06_land_8/20/14_3.00 (SPAdes) (version 2) | ecosystem: Environmental > Aquatic > Deep subsurface > Groundwater | place...
AAAACTTCAATGGTACCATTCAAAGACAATACATTGGTTGGCATCTAAACGAGATACAGGATACCGATACATTCAATACCGGCTTAATGGATTATCTGACTTGGTACAATACCGAAAAACCCCATCGTTCCATTGGTAAAATACCACCATTACGATATTATATTAATTGTCTAGCAAAGAAACACAATTTGTCACTACAAAAGTCCAATATGTTACTGGCGGGTGCAGGGAGTTGACAATAAATAATTATTGTACTAATATATTCATATTCTGACAGTGGAGGTGCACATTGAAAAATAGTCCAAAGAAAATCATTGGTGGGGTAATTATATTGATTGCCATCGGATTTATTATAACTAATCTTACAATTAAGCAGAATCAAAAAGAAAAACAAATCTATATTTACAAAAATCTGATTACTCAGATTGATTCATTTCATACAGAAATTAAAACTCTTTCGCCATCTGTAAGTGAGAAGGATCAACTTCAAGAAGAATTGAGAAAAATGAAAACTTATGCTCAAGGCACCAAAGATAAGGTTAAATATTTATCAATGGAAGCAAGTAATGCTAATAGCCTAGCGCTTAATGAATCAATCGAAAAAACAAATAAATACTTATCCGGGTTTGAACAGTTAGCCAATTTATCTATAACTCAAGATGCATTGAAAGCCAAAAGCGATTCTATGCTTAAAACTCTTGAAAACTTTAGACTCACCGCTCAAGTCTACGGTTCGCCAGATGAAGGCGACACGACCGAGGCGATAGATAGAGCATTCAAATTATCAAATAGTTTTGATAAAGCCAGAAAAAGTATTCGTTTGGCTGGGGATACTCCAAAAATTAACAACGACAGAGTTATTGTCGTTGGAAATTACTGGACCAATCCAGAATATTCAGATTATCGACAACAAATATTTCAAATTGTAGCTGAATATAGTAATGGTAGAAAAAGTCTTTCAAGAGTACTGTCGCATTATGATAAGGGTATTTTGAATGATAATGATCGATCTCAATGGAGTACTGAGTTGAATAAACGACGAGATCTATTAAATCGAATTAATTCATTATCGGATCAAATTCCCCCTTATTCAATTTATAAAGAGCATCATAATCTTTTACAACAGATGCTTAGTTATGCTATTGAGGCGATGGAAAATTTCGCAAATAATGAAAATTCATCAAATCGACGCTATTTAAGTTACATTAGTTCAAAAAACACTACCATTATGAATCGGCTAAAACGATTTTACGGAATTAGGTAGGAGGTGCAACCAATGCCAAAATACGAGAAAAATTTTTATATTGTAGCAATTATCACTTTAGCAATATTTATAGGAATTAGTTGGGCAATAAAATCAAATAATAAACAAGTAGAGATGGTAACATCATTATCTAGCAACGATATTGATGAAAATTTAAATCAAGTTAAATTAAAACTTATTCCAACCTCTATTGAAAATACTACTGAGGGTACAACTCCGTATTTTAATAGTCCTTCTGAGATACTTCCAGTCAATAATATTACAAACAATCAATTAATCGATATCTCGATCAAAGAACAACAGGTTCGAGTTTATGATGAAAAAAATAAATTAGTTTATACCTTTATTTGCTCGACCAGTTTAACAGGTATTCTTATGCCACCCGGACAACATCCGGATGTTATTCATGACAATATTGGCGAATTCACTGTTTTGGATAAAGAAAAAAATCATTGGTCAAAAAAGTACCAATGTGACATGCCATGGGCGATTCATTATCATGGCGGTCATTATATTCATGCAACTAATAAAATTAAAGAATTAGGCAGACCCGCCTCTCATGGATGCGTCAGATTGCATCCAAGGGATGCCAAAATTCTCTATGATTTTACTAAAATCAGAGATATTATCTATATACATTAAAAAATATACCCCTGCTACGGCGGGGGGTTTATTTTTCCGTTTTTACTGAATAGATTTTGCCGTCAGTTGAGATTTCAATAGTACCGGACTTATCGGTTCGGTATATTTTACTATTAATACTTTTTAATCTGTTTAGTATATCTTGGCTGGGATGACCATAAGAATTTTTACCAACTGAGATTAATGACACTTCCGGTTTCACCCGATCAATGAATTCTTGACTAGTTGATGATCGTGATCCGTGATGACCAACTTTTAATATCTCTGACTGCAAATCTATATTTTTTTCAAGCAATTTCTTTTCGCCTTCATTTTCAAGATCTCCGGTAAGTAGAAAATCTAGCTCATTGTAACTTACTTTGACTACGATAGAATTATTATTTCCTTCTGATTCTAGAATATATTCTGCAGGATTAATTGTTTTTATTTTTATTTCTCCCTCATGAGTCTGAATGATTTTTTCTTCACCGGCTCTAATAAATTTAGTTAATATTTTCTTTTCTTCAACTTTGTTTTTTAACTCCTTGACCATTTCAGTGTCTTTTTGCCAATTAAGCGTCCATATTTCATCCACAACTATTTTATCAACGATATTTTTGCCTCCACCAATATGATCGCCATCCAGATGAGAAAGAATCAATAATTCAATTTTATTATCATTAAAAGGTAAATACTGCTTGACTCGACTATAAGTCATATCCCCCCTTCCAGTATCAACAAGCAATTGAAAATGATTCTTCGAAATCAAGATAGCGTCTCCCTGACCAACATTCAAAGTATAGACTCGTAATAGATTATCTTTGTCAAATATAAGTACATACCACAAACTTAAGCTCGCCAACAATAAAGCAATTAAAATATTCTTACTAAATAAACTTTTTTTCGACATTGGTTTTTTTTCTTAAATAATAGACAAGAAGAAAGATTGCAATATAGAATATACTCGTATAGACCCAGTTAATTTTGTCAACATTGATCGAAGCTCCCTGAAAACGACTAAAAAATGTAGCTACATTGACAGTATATTTTGAAACTAAAAGTAGCGGTATCCCAAATACAATTGAAATTTCAATACTTATCAATGAAATAACAAAAGTTAGAAAAGAAAGCAACATTGAAAGTGGAATAATTGGTAGTACCAATAAATTAACGATTGGCGAAATCAATGAAACTCTGCCAAAATAATGAATTATTAACGGGGTTACGGCGATTTGAGCACTGATTGTTTCAACCAATATAGTCTTTACTATTTCCGGTATTTTATTAAGAGATTTATAAAATAGTTTTTTTAATAAAGGTGAAATATATATCAATCCCAACATTGAGCTAAAAGAGAGCAGAAAACCAATATCGCTAAAAACTTGATTGTCTTGAATCACCATTAAAAGTGCTGAAAAAAATAAAGCAGTATATATGTAAGGTAAGCGATAAACAAACCGAGCTAACAAAAAAAGCCAACCCATAATTGACGCTCGAACAATTGAAGCCTGTCCTCCAACAATAATAGTAAAAGCCATAATTGCTATCGTTCCTACCCAAAAACTTGGAACTCTGCCGAACCGTTTCAAAAAATCGGCAAATATTTTTATTATTATAGTAATATTAAATCCAGAAATTGCAGTTATATGGATTATACCAGTTTGAATAAAAATATCTTTTAATTCTTTGGAAAAAGTGCCTTTGGCACCAACGACTATACCAGTTGCTAAATCACCATACGGGCTGGGAATAAGCTGAGTGATTCTGTCGTAATAGAGAACTCTCAAACTCGCCAATTTATCAATTATCCACCCACCATTCAAACTTAAAGGCTGGGTAATAATTAGTGGATAAGAAATACCGATAATCAATACGATAATTGAACTACATAAAAAACTGACTACAATATTGCTTGAAAAAAATATTAAAACAACCAATAACAAAACGACTGTTTGCAAAAATATAGTTTGGTCAAAATAACTTCCGTCTGACAATAGTATACCAATAAAAAATATTATCGTCAGATAAGATAATTTCAACGCTGGATGGAAACGACTAATTTTATTTGAAATATTGATCATTAATTATTGACAAAACTTTATTATTAATTTATCATTTTCTATATAATATGAAAAAAATCGTCAAAAAGAAAATTAAAAAAGGTTCAAAAATTGCTGAGTTAACCAACCTTGTTAAGATAAAACAGGCAGAGTTAATCAATCTACAAAATCGTTTTGAAACTCATAACAAGAGTCTGTTTTTATATGCCAATGAAAACTTAATCTTGGATATTTTACCAATTTTAGACAATTTTAAACGCTCGACCGAACATCTACCAAAAGAATTAGAAAATAATAATTGGGCTAAGGGTATCAATTTAATTGAAAAACAACTGGAAAAAATGCTAAAAAATAATGGCTTAGAAAAAATCATTACTCAGGTTGGAGACAATTTTGATCCAAGTTTGCATGACGCTATTGAGGGAGAAAGTGAAAAAATAAGTGAAATTGTTCTTGATGGCTATAAATTAAACTCAAAAGTTATTCGACCAGCTAAAGTTAAGGTAAATTAAATATTCGGGTCTTGACAAATAAAATAATGTAAAGTAAACTTTACATTATAGGGTTAATAAATATTTAATATTTTTGAAAGGAATCAAAAATGAGTAAAATTATTGGAATAGATTTAGGGACCACCAACTCTGTCGTGAGCGTAATGGAAGGTGGAAAATCAAAAGTTATCCACAGTGCCGAAGGCGCCAATACCGTACCGTCGATTGTGGCGATGGGTAAAAATAATGAACGATTGGTCGGGCAACTTGCCAAACGCCAAGCTATTACTAATCCAAAAAATACAATTTTTAGTGTAAAACGCTTGATTGGAAGAAAAATTGACGATGCTGAAGTTGTTAAAGCAAAAAAAATATTGCCTTACGAGATTGAAAAAGCCGGTGATGGAATAAAAGTTAAAATGGGCGATTCAACCTATACTCCTCAAGAAATTTCGGCTTTTATTTTGCAAAAACTCAAAGCCGACGCCGAAAGCTATTTGGGTGAAAAAGTTAGCGAAGCAGTTATTACTGTTCCCGCTTATTTTAACGACTCGCAACGACAAGCCACTAAAGACGCCGGAAAAATTGCCGGACTAGATGTTAAAAGAATAATCAACGAGCCAACAGCGGCAGCTTTAGCCTACGGACTAGAAAAAAAGAAAGATGCCAAAATTGCTGTCTTCGATCTTGGCGGTGGAACTTTTGATGTTTCAATTTTAGAAATGGGCACTGAAGGCGACGAGTCCAGTTTTGAAGTCTTATCAACCAACGGCGATACTTTTCTCGGCGGAGATGATTTTGACCAAGCCGTTATTGATTGGCTAGTCGAAGATTATAAAAAGGAAGAAGGGATTGATTTAACCAACGATGCAATGGCACTTCAAAGAGTCAAAGAGAGTGCTGAAAAAGCCAAAGTTGAACTATCCAGCTCAAGTGAAACCGAAATCAATCTGCCATTTATAACCGCTGACAGCACTGGACCAAAGCATTTAGTTAAGAAATTAACTCGTGCTAAATTGGAAGATTTAGTTTCTGAACTTTTAGACAAAACCAAAAAACCCTGCACAGAAGCGCTTAAAGACGCTAAACTTTCTGCTAGCGATATTGACGAAGTAATTTTGGTTGGTGGAATGACAAGAATGCCGGCAGTTCAAGAAATGGTTAAAAAAATCTTTGGCAAAGATCCGGAAAAAGGCGTAAATCCTGACGAGGTGGTAGCACTGGGTGCCGCTACTCAAGGTGGAGTATTAACCGGTGAAGTTAAAGATGTTTTGCTTTTGGACGTTACTCCGCTAACACTTGGGATTGAAACGCTTGGACAAGTTATGACTCCCCTAATTGAAAAAAATACCACAATCCCTAGCAAAAAGTCACAGGTATTTTCGACTGCGGCTGACAATCAACCACAGGTTGAAATTCATGTTTTGCAAGGCGATCGCCCGATGGCAAACGATAACCGTAGTTTAGGACGATTTATTTTAGATGGAATTCCACCATCTCCTCGAGGTATTCCGCAAATTGAAGTTACTTTTGATATTGACGCTAATGGAATTTTAAACGTCAAGGCGATAGATAAAGCCACCAACAAAGAACAATCCATTCGCATCGAAGCCAGTAGCGGACTAAGTGAAGAAGAGATAGAAAAGATGCGCAAGGATGCCGAAGCTCACGCCGAAGAAGACAAGAAAAAGAAAGAGTTGGCTGAAACCCGCAATCTGGCAGAACAGTTAATTTTCACAACCGAAAAAGTGCTTAAAGACGCTGGTGATAAAGTGACTCCCGACGAAAAACGCCCGGTAGAAGATGCTGTGATGAAACTAAAAGGCGTTAAAGATGGGGACGACTTGGAAACAATAAAAAAATCAACAGAAGAATTATCAACTGCGGTGCGGAAAATTGGGGAGAAGTTGTATAGTGCTGCGAAGGAGAAAGAAGAAACGGAAAAGTCCGCCCAAGGCGAATCCGGCTCGGTCGGAGAAGATACGGACAAAAAACCAGAGGAAGGTGCAAACGGTGCTAAAGACGAAAATAAAGATGATTTGGAAAAAGAATCGGATGAGTCAAAATCTGACGAACCAAAAGAAGAGGACAAAAAAGAGTAGTAACTTTCTGACTCCGAACCAAAAACACACCTCGTAGGTGTGTTTTTGGTTACATTATTATAAATTGAATTCTCATCTCACCGCAACTCGACCGCCAGAGCTGCGAACAAACGGATTGATTTGATCTTTGTATTCCTTGAATAAATCAAAACTGAAATTATAGAAATTAACCTTTACAATTTCTCCTTGTTTATCATAATCAATAACAACATTACCCCGAACATCGTTTAACAACCTCTGCCACCTGTTCCGTAATCTATGGGGTTACGATTGACCAGCATATTACCCAATCACCCATATTGCCATTTTATTATTGAATGTTCGTTTATAAAGATACAATTGTCTTGAGAAAAATCTATGCCTCGTAAGGACAAGTTCTAATGTATAAACCAATCGGGAAAACCTATGGTATAACTATTACTTTGCCCTTGGCTTCTTTTTGCAATCCTTTATAGCCAACTGTCGCTGAAATATCATTGGTGCCAACCTTTTCTCCTTTTACAGTCACGGTAGACTTATTTAATGTACCTCCAACCCATGAAAAAGTTGCGGGAGAAGAATTATTTGACCACATGATTGCTTCGGGAGTAACTGGATCTGCATTCATATCACTAACACTTACTACAATATTAGCCGTCTCTCCAACCTTTACTGTAGTATTCGCTGGTAGCACTCCAGCCACTATATCGCTAGGACTAGGAGATGGTGGTTCTACTATGATTTTATCATTAACAACTACCGCTTTATTCAATATATTACTTTTGTTATTTGAATTTTTTGAATCAACAACCTGAGCATCATAGGAAATATTTTGTTCAACTTTTTTTGTTTTACATTTCGGCTTATAAGACCTATAATATTTACTTGCAATTGGACAATAGGTTGTTTTTGAATCTATTTTAAACGGAATACTAGATGATTTTGCGCTAAGCATTCCTTTATAAAAGACATAGTAACCAACATACGAATTAGACTTGTATGTTTTTGTATATAAATACAAATCATTATACTTGGAAAAATTACTCCCGGATACCGATACCGTCCCATTTGATGCAATTGTATTGGGCGTAATACCAGTAATGTTGATTGATCCTTTTGATGGCAAATAATTGACATCTGCCCCTGCTTTATTGCCTATCGTGTACCAAACAATCCCGCCAATTATTGCAACTATCGCAATAACTATAACAGCTTCTATCGCTGTAAAACCTCTTTTAGATCCTAACATTTTTCCTCCTTATTTATTTATCCGCAATATTTTGCGAAATTAATTTTTATTTACCTTTATCCACCTCCGAGGAGCCTATACAGTTACCTCGTAGGATAAAATTTTTTTATTTATCTAATTGAAACATTGTTATATTAAACAATTGAGTAATTAATCTCTATTTCCATTTTAACTCTCTCTCTCTCTCTGCTTGTCAAGATGGGAAATTGTTAATTGCCAAGCCCCTAAATCGAAAAACGCAACTTAGTCCACGATATTGTTCGGGGTAAATGGGTTGCAAAAACTACCGACAACGCTATTTGCGAGATAAAGCTACCATTAAAACAATAAGAACGACCGCTAGCCCAATTAAGATGATAACATTAGTTGACATTATTTCTCCTTTTTAGAAAAAATCACTATGAGCACTAAAACAATCATTACAACTGCAGTTGCAATATATAAATTTATTAGAATATCGTTGATATTGTTCATATTTTCCTCGTTAATATAACACTAAATAACCAAGCAATTACTGCAAAAGTCAACCCTAACGTTACCGTTATCCAGCTTATTGAACCGCTCACTATCGGACCAACAAACATGGTCGCAAAACATACCTGACCGATATCTCGGAAAACTTCTGAGATAGAATTGATTTGATGTTTTAGCAACTTCATAATGTTAATTTTATCAAATTGGTTGCGTATTTTCAATTTGAAGGCGTTAAGAACAACGATGATTTGGAGGCGATTAAAAAAACTACGGAAGAATTGAGCCAAGCGGTGCAAAAAATTGGGGAGAAGCTCTATTCTGCTGCGAAAGAGAAAGAAGAAGCAGAAAAGAAACCTGAAGAAAAACCTAAGTCTGATGAAGATAAATCTGGTGATAAAACCGACGAAAAACCAGAGGAACCAAAGAACAAGGACACAAAATAGTAGTTACCAACACCTTCCACCAGAAGAGTAGACTGCATATGTATTGGATCGTTTTGTTGTACAGCCATAGCCAAAGCCAGGATCAGCGTTGGGATTAGTACTATCATAATTCTCGATTACATTCCAAACTAATAATTTGTAATCTGTTCCATTACTTTTGTAGACATAACATTTATTTTGAGATGGTTTTGGACTTTCGGGCAAGACACTAATATATTTTGGCGCAAGATTAGGTATGTAGCCAGTACCTCCAGTATAACTATTGCCAGCTCCAAATGTAGCATTGCATACTGTTGTACCTGATTTCCAAGCATCAGCAGTCGTTGGATATTCCCCGTTATCGTCATAATACATTTCAAGCGCAGTTTGAATTGCTTTCATATCGCTAATCCTTTTCGCATCCCTGGCTTTTGCCTGAGCTGATCCTACATTAACTACCACCACACCCGCCAGGATACCAATGATAGCGATGACGACGAGCAGTTCAATTAGGGTAAAACCATGAACCGTATATCGTTTACGATATTCTGGTTCCGTGGTGAAGGCTTTTTTAAATCTTTTAGCTTTAAACTTAAAGCTATTAGTTATTTTCATTTCCCCTCCAATTTATATTGTATTTATTTCCGATTTCCATTTTAACTCTCTCTCTCTGCTTGTCAACCCCTCGATTTCACTCTGGACATAGATGGGGAGTTGTGGATAATTTGGCTTGACAAAAGCGTTAATAATGATAAGATAAAATAGAAATCGGGTAAGTCCTTGGTTGCTCTGGTGATAGTTGCCAAAAGGCGACAATTCACTGGACTTTCTAGGGTACCGATTTTTTTAGTATTAAATTTTTAGAACAGTGGTTTTTTTAATATTTGATTTGATCACTTTAATAAACCGATTATCTTTGAACTCATAATATTTGAAAAGTGCATAAGCAATACAATCGGCAAATTGAATATTTATTGTTCTTTGTGAATCAACTGGATGAACTTCAATGTATGGCTTTGTAATATTTATTTTTGCGATTAACTTTGATCGTATTTCTGCTTGCAATAACTGCCAATTAATCTTTTTTAATGTCCGGCGGTCAAAATACCAAAACATATCTTTTGAAAATTCTTGGGTTAAAATATCAATCAATTTTTCAACTGCTTAACGAAAACACAAATTTAACCATTTGACATTTTGATATACTGTTTGATATACATATAATTATGTTGTATTATTTAACTGTAAATAATAAAATAAAAATAATAAATAGGAGCTATTATGAAACATGGACCAGAACAATACCGTTCAGCAAGTGAGAACCTTATAAGTAAAATTGTCAAAATTGCCGCAGTGCTAACCATTCCGCTTGCTAGCCCATCTTCAAAAACATCTGCGGAAACGACAACGACTAAAACAGAGTATCGAATTCCAGGCTTAATTGAAACAATAAAGAATAATCGCATTAGAACAACTGAGCTAATTAAAAAAAATATTCTCCAAGGCAACGAAATCAAAAATAAGGTGATTGCACCAGAATCAATGTCACAATTACTGGAGCTTGCCACCCAATCGGATGCACCAAAAAATCTGGAGGAGAGACAGAAGTGGACTAACGTCTGGACACAAGTAATCTGTGGCGATTTTGCTTCCGCAATTAAAACAAAAATTAATATGGGTTTCACGGGAGTAATCCCAATCGGCACAACAGAACCAGGAGAAGGGTTGGTAATCAACACCGCAGAAGGAATTAATCCAATTACAAATGAAAAAGTTGTTTTAGAGGATATGGATCTAATAGTCGTTGGTTTCGACGGTAGTCCTCAATCGGGTTATATTAACGAAAAAAAATTTTGGTTGCTTGGAATTGATATCACTATGGATGAATCTGGTAAATATTCGATAAAACAAAATCCTATAAAGGATTTATCTCTAAATTTAACAAAGAGAGAGCAACAATAAATAGTTATGAAAAGCTTTGGAATGTACGTAGTGGCAGTTTCAGTAATAATCCTACTCGCTTTTATATTTATGTCGGGCAATAACAACTCAGAAAATAATAAAAATAATCCAAGCTCACATGAATTTAAAAAAGAAATTACCCAACAAGGAAGCGGGAAAATCGCTGAAAAGGGTGATACTGTGTCGGTTAATTATATCGGCAGATTGACCGACGGCACTGAATTCGACAATTCATATAAAAGGGGAGAACCAATTAATTTTGTTCTCGGGAACGGACAAGTGATTCAAGGCTGGGAACAAGGCATTGAAGGCATGAAAGTCGGCGGAAAAGCAACCTTAACCATTCCTCCAGATCTCGGCTACGGCATTACTGGTTCTCCTCCATTTATACCCGCCAACGCAACTCTTATTTTTGATGTCGAGCTAGTTGGGATAAAATAGAAAATAATGTCTACTTAATAACGTATTAATACGATCTAGTTTATCTTCTCTTGATCTGTCATGAGAAACACTGTCAAGTGTAAAATCATTATAAATCAGTTCTAATTAGTTGCGTCTGTATTCAATAAGATCTAAATTATGACCTCTTTTAAAAAACTGCTTCTTAATATTTTGTACCTGATCTGAAACTTTTTTGCTATTCTGGAACAGGACCATATTCTGGCTTGAGACTATATTCCCCTCTATTGTTTATCTTTCTCCTCAATTTATTTTTTAATATATTTCCATTTTAACTCTCTCCGCTTGTTAAGCGTAATTTTCTTGTAAGGAAAGTAGTATATAGTATTTAACAAATAACGTCTGAAATATTGGATTTTATGGTGAAATAAATTTATAATTATAGTATGCGTGTTAGTAAGTTTTCTAATATTGGCGAAAAGTCGGTTTTGGCGGATGTGATTTTGGGCGGACAAGACGGACTGGTCAATGTTTTGAGTGTAATTTTAGGTGTGTCGGCGGCGTCAAACAATATTAAAATAATTATTGCCGGTGGGCTGGCTACAACCTTTGCCGAAAGCATATCCGTAGGTGCGGTAGCTTTAACTTCCAAACTGGCTGAAAGAGATTATTACAATTCAGAATTGACACGAGAGAAAAGAGCAATTAAAAAAGTACCCCAAAAAGAAATTGGAAAAATCAGATCACTTTTCGAGGATAAGGGGTTGGAAGGCGAAGTGCTGGAAAATGTTGTTAAAACAATTACCTCAAACAACAAACTTTGGTTGGATACTCTAATGGAAGAAGGACTTAAACTCGAAGAAGTAAAATCTTCTGAAATATACTTTGGCAGTTTGATAGTTTTGATTTCGGCGCTGATTGGTTCCTTTGTTCCGCTTGTTCCATATTTGATTATCGGTCTTGAGGCTTTTTGGTGGTCTTTGGGGTTATCGGCGATCACATTGTTATTAATTGGTATTTATAAAGCTAAAGTAACCATCGGCAATCCCGCTAAAAGCGGGGTGCAGATGGTAATAATCGGCATAGGCGTTGCTTTGGTTGGATATTTAATCGGCAGAATATTTGGTGCGTAATGCAACAACTATTATCTTAAACTATTTAAACGAAGAGTTTCGCAATATTCTGCTATTTGTCAAGCCACTTGATTGAAATAATTTAGTCAGTTTTGAAAGAAAATTGACGCTCAATTTATGATTAAATCGAGTTAGATAATAACTCGCAGAAATTTTTTCTTGTTTTATTGTTTTTTTGACTGGACTGCTTTAAATTGTTTGTTCGTCATCAAGTTGATTTGGCATAAATAATAATGTACTTGTTGCTATATTACTTGTTATAATAACAAATAATGAAATCTTTTTTGAAACGAAGTTTAATGTTTTTTATAGCGATTGGACTTTTGGTCTACTTTAGCAAAAAATATTTAACTGACCTAAATCAATCCCTTTCGTTGATAAAATCTATGAAATGGTATTTTTTAGCGATAGCTCTTTTTTTACAATACTGCTATTTTCTTCTTTATTCTCGTCTTTATCAAAAATGTTTTGAGCTTAACGAAGTAGTTTATTCAGTTAAAGAAACCTTTGTTAAATTACTCTCTGCTAATTTTATCAATTTAACTACTCCAATTGGTTCTTTTGCAGGGTATAGTATTTTTTACAAAAAATCCAGAGAGTATGAAAAATCGATATTTGGAATAACAATTGGTATTGTTTTGTCGATTGCGGTTGATTTTTTAGCATTATTCTTAATCCTTTCACTGACGATTTTAACTCTCTATTTAACTAAAAATTTGAGTCAATATGAGTTGACCGCTTATGGAATTTTTTCTGCCATTCTACTTGTATTATTCTTTTTTCTCACTATCGCTAGTTTAAATCCAAAATTAAGCCAACTGATTTTCAAATTTGTCCAAAAGATATTGAATAAATTTTTTAAAACTTTTCGAAACAAAAATTTAGTCGCACACGATTGGTATGAAGAAAAGCACGATCAATTAGCTGATGCATCGGAAAAAATTGGCTCTAAAGGCAATTTTTGGCAACTTTTTAAAATCTCTCTTTTAATGCACCTTATTAATATTTCGTCTTTAATTGTTATTTTTATTTCATTTAACAATAACTTATATATTCTCAATATAATGGTACCAATATTTGCTGGCTATAGTATCGGATATTTATTCAGAATTATCTCACCAACCCCACAAGGTATTGGTATTGTAGAGGGTATAATGCCATATGTGTTTAATAGTTTGGGTATAGATCTTGCACTTGCAACTATTGTTACTTTAATTTATCGTGGAATTACAATTTGGTTGCCAGCCTTAATTGGATTTGTTACTTTTAATTTAATTACTAAAAAAGAAAAAGGAGAAGAAAATGGAGAGACCCCAACCGAATCAAGAATCTAATTCAAATACCGAATCGTCTAAAATGCATTCTAAACTTCTGAGAGTTTACCAACAACTTTCAGAAGAATATAAGGCAATTTTTGAAAGAGGTGACCCAGTAAATCCTGCTAATGAACAACATCTTAAAATGCTTGAGGATTATTTAGTAAAAAGAGGTTTACCACATAATAATTATTTTGGGTATAGTCAAATTTTTGCCACCAAATTTAATAAATAATTCGTCTGTTCTTTAACATTTAAGCTTCTGTGATTGTAACGCCAGACATATTCACCAAGATAGTAATGTAACCGTGATTTTCTGATAC
>Ga0210049_1003642_pt1 | contig 13795 bp, 16 predicted proteins | sample CryGeyCG2014_300_2_FD_183964 | JGI IMG/M metagenome (GOLD analysis project Ga0210049, IMG submission 183964) | Groundwater microbial communities from aquifer - Crystal Geyser CG06_land_8/20/14_3.00 (SPAdes) (version 2) | ecosystem: Environmental > Aquatic > Deep subsurface > Groundwater | place...
GATTTTATAATGACCCTAAAGCAAATTTTGGAAGTAAAACCCAAGTCAGAATTAAAAGAACTTCTGGAAATTAAAGCAAGAGGCCTAGAGAGTTTCGTTTTAGGTGACCTGGATAATCATAAGAAAGCTATCAATGATTTTTTCAACTTTCTCAAAAATCACACCGCTTAGAAGATAACAATTCAACGTTAACTTTTTGCCAAGACGGATAATGTCCTGTGGGGGTGAAGAAGTACCTGCCAACACAGACAGAATGAAAAGACCCGTGTTAATTTTCGGAGTCGTAGTTGCCGCAGGGATAGCTATCAGTATCCTTGCTTACTCAATCCAGCGGAGCTGACTGTGGTATAAAAAACCAATGAAGAAAAAAGTCGCAAAGCGGAAGAAGGCGGGCAAGGGGAAGGTGTGCTGCGTGTGTAAGAAGGGGAAGTGCATTTGTAAGTAAACGCTCGCTCCGCTCGCTCAAACGCAGATTTATACTGATGGGAACGGATTTACACGGATAAAAATCCGCATCAATCTGCCTAAATCGGCATCAATCCGCGTCCAGCGAAACGAAGTTGAGCGCCGCCGTCTTCACGTTCCGTTACTATAAAAGAGCCCGAGGGCTCTTTTACTATTACCGGCTCGGGTTCTTCTTACCTCCTCTCACGCCAACGTTGGTGGGTACCACGCGTAGGTGCTCGCACTCTCCGCTTCAGGCGAGATAGAAGATGGCGAGGTAGCCCACGAAGTAGGCATAGAATAGGAATGCGGCGGCCATCATGAGGTTCGAGAACCAGCCGGGGCGGAGCGGCCGGGGGAGGCGGACGTTGTTCAGGTACATGAGCACCGGGGTGTAGATGGCCATAGTGAGGCCGCCCAAGACCGCGCTTATAGTGAGGAGGGTGAGCGGCTGGCGGAGGGGGAGGAGGAGGGCGTTCACGAGCACCACCACCGCGATCGCTCCGTAGTAGAGTTTGTGGATGGAAACGCGCTGGAGCCAGGCGAGGTGCTTCCGGAAGGGACCCGTGCGGGAGTTCACGTATAGGATGTCGCTCACGATTCTTGTGAAGGCATCTATCACTGTCCACATGACGGAGAAGAGCATAAGGGACGCCATAATGAGAAACAGGTTAAACCCAAAGGCACCCCACTGGTCGCCGAAGATGTGCGCCTGAACCACCGCCACGTTGAGGCCCTCCGGCACGAGCCCCTTTGGTGTGAGCGCGGCGTAGGCGTTCACGGAGAGGAGGAGGAGGGTGACGAGGCCGAGGAACCAAAAAATGGCTCCCTGGTCGATGCGGATAAAGCGCATCCACCGCTTCCACCGCGCGAGGTGCTCAGTGGTTGGTTCAAAGTGGTAGCCGGTGAACGAGACCGCCTCCGCCTTCCCCGTGATGGGGTTCAGGATGCGCCCCACATACTTCCCCATGCCGATCTGCTTGTCGCGGTACCAGAGCGAGACGCAGAGGTTCAGGAGACCGCCGGCGCCCGCGAAGACGATGGCGCCGAGGAGCACCGCCATATCAATGCCAGTGGGGAAGAACCCAAACTTTGTGATGCCCCCAAGGAGTCCCCTGAGGTTTTCCGCTGAGAGATTGAGGAAGCTGGCGATGACGAGGAGGACAAAGAAGGCGGGCACGATGACTTTAAGGGACCGCTCGAGCACCTGGTAGGCGACCTTCCCCAGGAACGTGAGCGCGAGCACGAGGGCGAGGGAGCCCCACGCCCACCCGAGGTAGCTCCCGAAGCCGGTGAGTTCCCGGAGCGTGGTGCCGATGGCGCCCGCCCAACCCGGCCACACGTAGAGGAGCACCGCGGAGAGGAGCCAGAACGGCGCGAACCATTTGAGGAGCCGCGAGGAGGAGGTGAAGAAGCTCTCGCCGGTGGCGATGGCGTGGCGTGCCACCTCCTGGTTGATGAAATACTGGAAGGTGATCCCAAGGAGTGCAGCCCACAGGATGTCCAAGCCGTGCTTTGTGACGAGGTGGGGCCATAGGATGAGTTCCCCGGTGCCGATGGCGAGTCCCATGACGACAACGCCCACGCCGAGCGCCTTCCGCCAGTGCGGCGGCTCGGGGAGCTCGCGTGCCTCGTAGGCGCCGTAGCTGGTTTCCATAGCTAGAGTATAGCGGAAGGGGTAGGTGCATCTCAAACCTTTCCGCGCGATGGACGCGCCTCGCTCCCCATTGTTAAAATGGAGGGGATGGAACAGGGAGAGCGAGTGTGGCGGAACTACATCGTGAAAGACATTGTCATTATCGCGATCTCTGTCGCGTGTGCGGTGGCGTTTGTGGCGACCGGGGCGCTCGCGTGGTTCCTTGACGCCACCCGCGGCCTCGGTCTCTTCGGGAGCTTCCTCGCGGGTATTTTCTTCACCTCCGCGTTCACCGTGGCACCCGCGATGGTGGCTTTGGGCGGTATGGCGCGGGAGCTCCCGGTCTGGGGGGTGGCCGTCTTCGGCGGCTTGGGGGCACTCCTCGGTGACTCCGTCATCTTCCGTCTCGTGGAGCACCGCCTTGCGGATGATTTTGAATATCTGCTCCGGAAAACCGACACTGAACGGCTTGTCTCCATTTTTCACCGCCGCCTCTTCCGCTGGCTCTTCCAGTTCGCGGGAGCGCTCGTGGTGGCCTCGCCGCTCCCCAACGAGCTTGGACTCGCAATGATGGGCATCTCAAAGATGCGGGCATCGCTCTTCGTGCCGCTCTCTTTTCTCTTGAACTCCGCGGGCATTCTGGTCGTGGGACTCATCGCGCGGGCGCTCTAAATACTCCCTCCCGCGCACCGCGGTTTCCCGAGATGCGGTTTTTGATATGATAAGGTGTTTGCATGATGGACCGGGGAAAGGTACGTGAGCTGGTCTGGCGGAAGGGAAAAGCGGTGCTATAGTACTATTAAGGCGCTATGTCGGAAGAAAAATATATCCGCCCCTCGTGGGATGAATACTTTATGGAGGTGGCGCGGGCGGTCGCGAAGCGGGCTACATGCGACCGGGGGCGCTCCGGATGCGTCATCGCGCGCGACAAGCAGATACTGGTGACCGGCTACGTCGGATCTCCGCGGGGCTTGCCGCATTGTGACGAGGTTGGCCACCAAATGAAGACGATAACACATGAGGATGGTACACAGACCCAACACTGCGTCCGCACCGCGCACGCCGAGCAGAACGCCATCGTGCAGGCCGCCAAGCTCGGCGTACCCGTCAATGGCGGCACCCTGTACTGCAGGATGACCCCGTGCGCGACGTGCGCCAAGATGATCATCAATGCCGGTATCCGCCGGGTGGTCTGCGAGAAGCGGTACCATGCGGGGAAGGAGAGCGAGGAAATGTTCGCCCAGGCGGGGATAGAAGTGGATTTTTTTGACGAGTCGGTGGAGCAATATGAGCGCCAGTAAGATTGTCATCGGCCTCGTTGGTGAGGTGAGCAGCGGCAAGGGAACTTCCGCCGCGTACCTCAAGGAGCGGTACGGTGCGGGTACGGTGCGGTTTTCCAACATGCTGCGCGATGTATTGAGGCGGCTCTACCTTCCCGATATCCGGAAAAACCTGCAAATACTCTCCGCATCCCTCCGGCGCGAGTTTGGGGAGGATATTATGGCGAAAGTTATTGCGGAGGATGCACGCCGCGCGTCATCGGCGCTTGTGGCGGCGGATGGGGTTCAGCGGCCGGACGACATCGCATATCTTATGGCGTCTGGAACTTTTTTTCTCGTCGCGCTTGATGTGGAGGCACGGACGAGGTATGAGCGCATTAAGGCGCGCGGGGAAAATTTGGACGATGCGATAAAAACGTGGGAGGAGTTCATCGCGCAGGGGAATGAGGAGCCGGAGCAAAAAATACGCGAGCTCATGGCGGGCGCGAATTTTCATGTCAACAACAACGGGAGCATCGCGGAACTTCACAAGCAATTGGACGAGATTATGCGCACGCTGGGGGTTACGCCGTTGGCACACTAATCGCATATGCATTTCTCGCGCGGCGCGTTTGAAAAATTAGTGGCGGATGGCATCGCGCGCATCCCCGCGCGCTTTTTGAGAAAACTCAAGAACGTGGCAGTCATCGTGGAAAACGAACCGACGCCGGAGCAACTGAAGAGCGTTGGTATGGGGAACCGCGAGCTCCTCCTCGGCCTCTACGAGGGGGTTGCGGATGCGGAGGGTGGACACACCCACCGCGCTTTTCCGGATAGAATCACCCTCTTCCGCCGCCCCATTGAGGCGGTGGCGCGCGGTGGAGGCGACGTGGCCAGGGTGGTCGCCGAGACCGTCCGCCACGAGGTCGCACACCACTTCGGTATGGACGAGTGTGAGGTGCGCCGCGCCGAGCATCGTGGGGCGTGCCGCCGCCTGCCTCCTGCCCGCGCAGGCGGGGCGCAGGCAGGCCCGCGGGTGGTATAATTTAGAGTAAAGGGCGAGGGGTCACATTCAACACTATGGCGCATTTGGTCATTAAGCGTGATGGTACCCAGGAGCCGTTTGATGTAGGGAAGATCCGGCACGCTATTGAGGCGGCGGCGATGGAAGCGAAACTCTCCGGCGAGCGTGTCGCGGAGTTGGTCCGTGACGTGTCAGCGGTGGCACTCGAGTGTGCGGGAGGTCGCGACGAGATCTCCACTACAGAACTCCGCGACGCCATTTTGAAAGAGCTTGATGTTGTGGAGCCATTCGCCTCGGAGGCGTGGCGCCAGCACGACCGCGCGCGGCGCTCCTGGGTGTAGGCGTGCTTATGGCGTAGTACATTTGTAGCACCTCTTGTAGCACCTCCTATTTTCCCCATTTTCCCCACTTACAAAGCCATGGCTTTTTATCTGGGGAAACACCTCCTTTCCCTACGGGGAAACACCTCCTCTCCCCACTTACAAAGCCATGGCTTTGTAAGTGGGGAAATACCTCCTACCGCTTTCTGTTCATCGGATACGGTACCCACGCACCAGTCCGCCTTAGGCGTACGGTGCGGGGTTCCCTGCCTGCGCAGGCAGGCGCTCTACGGAGCCCCGAATGAAAAAGGAGCTATAAGTATCATCCCGTGGAGCTTCACTTTCATCGTATGATGAACAAACTGTCTGCGGTTGACTGGATTGCCCTCGCCCTTGTCATTATTGGAGGTTTGAACTGGGGGCTTGTGGGGGTGTTTGATTTTGATCTTGTTGGAACGATCTTTGGCGCGATATCGGCCATTACCCGCGTGGTGTACATCCTCGTGGGACTTTCTGCTATCTACGTTTTGGCGATATCGAAAAGCTCGGGAAGCAATAGGAGTAGCCCGGGCTTTACAACGGTGGGGGGTTTCTGCTACCATGGCAGGTGAGGTAAGTGTACTCAGTTGGTTTTGCCTTTGTGTAGCGATACCTAAGGCGCAAGAGAAGCCAAGTGAGAGGTCGCCTTACGCTATAACATAAGCACACAATGGCAAAACGCTTGTACGTAGGGGGATTACCCTACACGACGAGTGAGGAAACGCTACGCGACGCCTTTTCGAAGGCGGGAGCCGTGGCGAACGCCAGCATCGTCACCGACAAGATGACGGGCCGCTCGCGCGGCTTCGGCTTCGTGGAAATGGAAAACGACGGCGATGCGGATAAGGCAATCGAGATGTTGAATGGAAAGGAACTCGAAGGCCGCACCCTCACCGTGAACGAAGCGCGGCCGCTTGAGGCGCGTGCACCCCGCCGGGGAGGTTTCGGCGGCGGGCGCGGCGATTTTGGCGGCGGGCGCGGCGGGAACTGGTAATTACGGTTCCGCCTTCGGCGGGACGAAGTCCGCAGCTCCCCCACCCCTCGCGGGTGGGGGAGTTTTTGTTGGTAGCTGTATTTCGCGCCACTTGCGCTTTTTTCGGAATCGCGGTCCATCTGCTCCTGCGGCAGATGTCCGCTGCACTCCCCGCCTGCGCCGACCTGCGCTTCGCCGAGGTCTCGGCAAGGCGATGGCTTCGGCGGACAGGTCGCTCCGACGGCTCTCGTTTTCACTCGAGACCAAGCCCGTCGGAGCTCCGAGAGCTTCCTTGAAAAGTGCAAGTGACGCGGGAGGCGGTGCAATTCACTTTTCCGCATTGCGAAGGGTGGGGGCGCGTGCTATCTTCTTTTATATGGAAACGTTTGAGTTTTGGTTTCTTGTGGTGGTGGGGCTTGGGCTCGCGTGGTTCGGGATAGAACTTACGGGCCTCGCGTGAAGGGGAGCGTGTTTTCGCGCAAAATCTGGATTGCCGGGTAGGGCACGGCAGGCGGCGAGCATGCAACCGGCCGAGGCGTTGCGGTATGAGTAGGCGTTAGGTATCAGGTGCTGAGCATTAGACTGAGTTGAGGGTTTTTGTTTTGTGGTACGATAAACTCATGTGTGTTGTCACGCGAATTACGCCATGGCTGAATTGCGGTGACATGGCTATAGTTTCGGTTAGATTTAGATTTTGAACTCTAGTGTCTTAGCTTTTCCTTATCCTCAAAACCGCTCACGTAGTGGCGGAGAAAGTGTGGTACGATAAAACAAATGATTTCAATCGGCGATTTCAAAAATGTTGAGCTGAAGGTCGGGAAGGTGCTTGAGGCGGCGCGCGTGGAGGGGTCGGATAAACTTTTGAAACTTTCCGTGGACATTGGGGAGGGGAGCGCGCGACAGATTATCGCCGGCATCGGGAAGGCATACACTCCCGAAGCGCTCGTGGGGAAACAGATCGTAGTGGTCGCAAACCTTGAGCCGAGAATACTGATGGGTCTTGAGAGCCAGGGGATGCTCCTCGCGGCGTCGGATGCGGAGGGACCAGTCCTCCTCGTGCCGGAGCGACCGGTGGCTCCCGGGGAACAAATTAAATAGCAATGGAAACGTTTGTTACGCAGGCACTCACACTTCTTCCCATTGCGGCACGGTGGGGAATTTTTGTTCTTGCGGTCTCTACGTATACGGCTCACCACACGGGCTGGCATTTTCCGGCGGTTTCCTACCGCCGCCTCGCCTCCATCCTCGCCGCGTTCTACGGCGGATACGCCGCGCTCCTCACCATCGGGCAGTACGCGCTTTGGAGCGGCGATTGGTGGGGGCGGCATTTTTTGAACACGCCGCTTGATGTTACGCTCCCCATTCCGCTCGTGCACGCCTTCCCCGGGTTTTTCGGTGGCGCTCTCGGGTACTTTCTCTTTTATTCCTGGGGGCGGTTCTGGCTCGGCGCGGTGCTCGCCGTGGGAGTCGCGCTGCTTTTCTGGTGGTTCCTGCGGGTTTTGAAGCGGCATAACGAACGTTTCTTTGAGGAGAGCGAAACCGAATTGGGATTTCTCGCGGCGCTCATCGCTGGGTGGCCGCAGGTGCTCATATTTCTCGCCGTCACATTTTTGGCGGTCGTGCTGATTTCCATCGCGCGGATGCTGTTCTTCAAGAAATCACTCACCACACTCGGACTCCCGTTCCTCATCGGGGCGTGTGCGGCGCTCGCGTTCGGCGGCGCGCTCGCGGCACTCCTTGGTGTAGGCGTGCTTATGGCGTAGTACATTTGTAGCACCTCTTATAGCACCTCTTGTAGCACCTCTTGTAGCACCTCCTATTTCCCCCACTTACAAAGTTTTCCCCACTTACAAAGCCATGGCTTTTTATCTGGGGAAACACCTCCTTTCCCTACGGGGAAACACCTCCTTTCCCCACTTACAAAGCCATGGCTTTGTAAGTGGGGAAAATACCTCCTACCGATTCCTGTTCATCGGGTACGGTACCCACGCACCAGTCCGCCTTAGGCGTACGGTGCGGGGTTCCCTGCCTGCGCAGGCAGGCCTGCCTGCCGGTCCCGAGACTCTCGATGAGAGTCCCGAGGACTCAAATCGGAGCAGGCAGGGAACCCCGAATAGAAAGAAGCCACAGGCATTATCCTGTGGAGCTTCACATTTTAGGAGAGACAGCGCGTAGCACTGTGGTACAATAAAAAATTGTTATGGAAGAGGACTTTATTGAGGTACCGGAGGGCGCAGACGGCTTTGACGCCGGCGCTGCGGAAAGGCGCAGCCGCTTCCTTATTCCAATTGCCGCCGCCCTCGCGGTGATTCTATTAGTGGGCGGGGCCTACGCGTTCGGGAGGTACGCTGGTGGCGGCTCACCTTTGCTCCTCGCAAATATCTCTTCGCTTTTCAGAGAGACATTTTCGGGCGGGGTGGCTCCGATGACATCTGGTGTCGGGGCTCCGACCTCCAGCAGGGGCGTCGGAGTTGAAACAATTCCCCTCGGCGGCGAACGCGAAATCCTGTTCTCTGGCGGCGGTGGGAGAACTGCATCCTCAGCAGTGCCGTCTCGTACCGCTCCCGCAGTGTCGCTTTGCGCTTTGCCCTCCGGCGCCGCACCATCGCATTCCGTCCTCATCAACGAGGTCGCATGGGCGGGCACCGCTTCCGACCAATCGGCTAAGGAGTGGATAGAGCTCATGAATCCCGGGAGCGCGGCGGTATCACTCGCGGGCTGGCAGCTCGTGAACAAGAGCGGCGGCATCCGCGTGGCATTCGGCGGCGCCCACGCCATTGAGGGAGAGGGTTATTTCCTCCTGGAGCGCAGGGATGACACCGCGGTGCCCGGCGTGCCGGCGGACGCGTTCTTTCAGAGTGCCATTAGGAATAGCGATGAGACGCTCACGCTCTTTGATGCGCAGTGCGGGTTGGTAGACGAGGTGAAGGCCGAGGAGGGGAGCGGTAAGCGGTGGCCTGCCGGCGAAGCGTATCCGAACTACCGCACCGCGGAGCGCGCGCCAGATCTTTCCTGGCACACGTACCAGGGGAGCGCGCGGAACGGACTTTTAGGAACGCCGAAGGCCGAGAATTCGCTTCCGCCGTCTCCCGCGGCGTTACCGGCGAAACTTGCCGCAAGCACCGTGCCAATTTCCACACCATCTTCCACTGTGGCAGCTGCTCCTCCGCCTGTGTTGCTCTCTCTGTCCGGCACGGGACGCGTCATAATCAGCGAGGTGATGGCGGGGATGGACGGCGCTACCGACTATGAGTTTGTGGAACTCTACAATGCGGATGAACACGCGGTGGATCTCACCGGCTGGTATGTGAAGAAACGGAGTTCTGCGGGAAAGGAATCTTCGCTCGTATCCGCAAATGCGGCGGATCCATCGGCCAGCCTGGAGGGGAAAACCATAGAAACGGGTCACTACCTGCTTCTTGCAAACAGCAACGGCTACACCGGCGCGGTGGCGGCTGATGTGCGCTGGCCAAAATCCTACACGCTTGCGTACACGAACAACGCGGTGGTTTTGTACAACGCAGCGGGGGAGAAGGTGGATGAAGTCGCGTGGACCGAAATCCCGAAGGGTTCCAGCTACGCGCGGATGCCGATAAATGGTTCCACTTTTTCAATTCAAACCACTCCCACACCGCAGAACGCCGCTCGGTAACGGTCCGCTGTTTTCTCCCACCCCCTACCTTCTTATATTATCCTTCTTATGTCCTATTGGACGGCCGTCCAATAGGACATAAAGATAGGGGGGTTCTGCGAATTTCCGGTTTTCCACGTTTTTCCCGCGCTTTTTGCGCTCCTGCGCCGTTCCCACATTTTTGTTACACTTCTCAGGAGGTTTTTATGTGCATGAGAAAAACTTCCGCGATTTATCAAAGATTACCAGAGATACCAGATACGTACTTCATGCGGGACGCGCGGCATTCTCGTAGGGCGAACGAAAAAACCGCCCGAGAATACGAACTATGAGAGTATTTGTCGCCATTCCCATTCCCGAGGATTTACAGGGTGAAATCCTCGCGTGGGAGGAAAAATGTCGCGGACTTCCCGTACGTTGGCTCAAGGGAAAGAATCTACACGTGACCCTTGTCCCTCCGTGGGAGGAGGAAGCGGCACGGGTGCCGGAGGTACTCTCTCGCATGGGTGAGGCGGTGCATATTCTCAAAGATTCGCTCACACTTTCTTTCTCGCGCGTGCGGTTCGGGCCTGACCCGCAGCGTCCGCGCCTCATCTGGGCGGAAGGGGAGACGCCGCGGGCGCTTGCGGTGCTCGCGCGGGAACTTCATGGAAGGTTGGGAATGGCGCCGGAGCAACGTTCGTTCCGGCTCCACCTGACCCTTGCCCGCTTCCGGCCGGAGGATTTTGCATCATTCCCGCGGCGCGATTTGGATGAGTGGGTATCGTGGCGCATGGAAGCCAAGGCGGTCATGCTCATGCAATCACGTCTCCTCCGCGGGGGCGCGGAGTACGAGGTGCTGGGGGAGACACCTTTCTCTTCCCGTTTCTCTTCCCGTGGCGGGCGGTAGGAGGTGTTTCCCCAGTTACAAAGCCATGGCTTTGTAAGTGGGGAAAGTGTGGTGCTATAATAGTTTAGTGGCGAAGTTGATAATAAGGAGGAACTCAAGGCCGTATCAAATTCTCAAGCATCTCGCGTGGGGCTCCGGCGTGCTGCTGGTTTCAATCATTTCACCTTTAGGTGGGGCGCAACTCGTACGAGCGGGGATCAAGTCCTACTTGAGGAAGAAACGTTTTGAGAGGGACAAGTTTCTCCGCGATCTTAAAAAACTGCAGGAAAGGGATTTAGCGGACTACCGGGAATTGGACGATGGGAGCGTTGAGGTAACCATCACCAAACGTGGAAGGACACAGATGCTGAAGTACCGGTTGGACGACATGTGCCTGAAGCGGCCGCCGCATTGGGATGGGAAATGGCGCCTTATCGTGTTTGATGTTCCTCATTCCCACAAGCAGGCGCGTGATGCGCTCCGGCGGAAGCTTTTGGATTTGAGATTTTACCCGCTCCAGAAAAGCGTATTTATCACGCCCTATCCCTGCGAGAAGGAGATTGATTTCATCGCATCGGTGTTCGGCGTGGGAAGGTATCTGCTCATTTTGTACGCGACCCACTTTGAGGGAGAGGAGAAACTGAAGCACTACTTTGGTGTGCGGTAGGCAGCGGTTGGCAAAGACCTATTTCCCCAGTTACAAAGCCATGGCGTAGTAAGTGGGGAAAATGTGGTGCTGTTGGGGGACGGGAGGGGAAACGGGATGGGACGGGAAGGGGATTAGTTCGCTCCGGGGCCCTTCAGCCGTTTGCTTATTTCCTCAAGCTTGGTGCGTATCTCGTGTAGCTCCCGGTGGAGCTCTATGATGATATTGGTTTCCGTCTGCACCTCCGCTTCCGTTTTCTCCGTGAGTTTCTTTTCATGTTTCAAGCCGGAGACCACAATGGTTTCCCCTATGAAGAAGGAAACGAAGAGGCCGGTGGCGAGCAGAACCACGGCGCTTATGAGGATGGACATGGGGCCGGTGAGGAATGGGAAAAGATCGGCGGTGTGCCAGACGCCGCGCCAGAAGAGCACGATGCCGAACCCGCCAATCAGGGCGTAGGGGACAGGGTGGTGGCTCAACGCGGCGCGGATCCTATCCTCCAGCTTGTCGAAAAATTTGAGGATACGTTCCGCTATTATTTTGGGTGATTGCGGCATAGAACGCGTGGCGGTTGCATTGTCGCACGCCCGTATTATACACTGAATCCGACATGGCAAAACAGGGACGTCTCGTTGCGCTCATTATATTTCTCATTGGGCTCTCCTTGGGAGCCGCTCTTTTTGCGTATGAACCGCTTTGGCAGCGGATTTCATCGTTCCGCCCCTGGAGCTTGGGGCTTGACCTCGCTGGCGGGAGCTTGCTCACCTACGAGATTGACCTCAAGGATGTAGCTGCGCAGGATCGTGCCTCGGTGGTCTCTGGCCTCCGCGACGTCATTGAAAAACGGGTGAATCTTTTCGGCGTGGCGGAACCCCGCATCTACACGGAATCGAGGGGGGAGGCGCAGCGCCTCGTGGTGGAGCTTGCAGGCATCCGCGACGTGGGGCAGGCCATCAAGGAGATCGGCGCGACGCCGTTCCTTGACTTTCGTGAGGTGGCGCCGGGGGATACCACGAGCACGGTGAAGTTCATTCCTTCCGCGCTCACCGGCCGCTATGTGGTTGGAGCGCAGGTGTCGCGGGGGCAGAACTCCGGATTCCCCGAGATAGATTTTTCACTGAACGATGAGGGCGCGAAACTTTTTGAGGACCTCACGCGGCGGAACGTGGGAAAACCCATCTGCCTCTTCATAGACGGGGCACCCATCATCCCCGACAATATCCGCGACAGCTGTCCCACCGTGCAGACCGAAATCTCTGGTGGAAGGGCGCGCATCACGGGTGAGTTCACGCTCGCGCGGGCGAAGCAGCTCGTGGAGCGGTTCAACGCGGGTGCGCTCCCGGCCCCAATCACCCTCGTGAACCAACAGACGGTGAGCCCCGACCTCGGAAAGGACTCGCTCCAAAAAGCCATTTTCGCCGGTGCGGCGGGGACCCTCATCGTCATCATTTTCATGCTTATCTACTACCGCGGTTTGGGGCTCTTTGCCGCGGCGGCGCTCCTCATGTACGTGGCGCTCACGCTGGGGCTTTTCAAAATCATCCCAATCACGCTCACCCTCTCTGGCATCGCCGGGTTCATCCTCTCCATCGGCATGGCGGTGGACGCGAACATTCTTGTCTTTGAACGCACGAAGGAAGAACTGAAAAAGGGGCTCTCCCGCACGGTGGCTATTGAGGAGGGATTCCGGCGGGCGTGGACCTCCATCCGCGATTCAAACGTGAGCACCATGATCACCTCGGCGGTGCTCTACTACTGCACCTCAAGCTTCGTGCAGGGGTTTGCGCTCGCCCTCTTCCTCGGTGTCGTGATGAGTATGTTCTCGGCTATCACCGTCACCCGCACGCTCCTCCGGGTATTCCTCGCGCGTAGCGCTTCGTAACTAACGACTCATAAACTAACAACAGATAACCAACAACTAACAAACCATGAGTTTTGATCTCATCAAACACAAATACTGGTTCCTGGGATTTTCCGGTGCCCTCGTGCTCCTCTCCCTCGTCGCGGTGGCGATGTTTGGGCTCCGCGCAGGCATTGACCTCCGCGGCGGTGCGCAGTGGGAGATATCCTTCTACGGGACCGTTCCCACAGAAGGCGCGGTGCAGGCGGCTTTGCAGGGAGCGGGCGCGCGCGGAGTTTCGGTGAAACATGAAGAGGAGAATACCTTCCTTATCCGCCTTCCCACGATCGACGAGCCGATGCACGCCGCGTATGCGGAGGTCTTGAAAAAGTTGGGAGACCTTGAAGAGAAAAATTTTGCGAGCATTGGTCCCACCATTGGCGCGGAGCTCCGCACACGTGCGATCTGGGCCATCGTGCTCGTGCTTCTCGGCATATCCCTCTACGTCGCGTGGGCGTTTAGGAAGGTGACTGTACCAGTAGCCTCATGGAAGTATGGCCTCGTCACGCTCTTCACCCTTTTCCACGATGTGGCGATCCCCGTGGGATTCCTCGCGGTTCTCGGGCGATGGCAGGGGATTGAGATTGACACCAACTTCATCGTGGCACTCCTCGTGGTCATGGGGTTCTCGGTGCACGACACCATCGTGGTATTTGATCGCATCCGCGAGAATCTTCTCCTCGCGAAGGGGAAGCGGTTCTCATTTGGGGATCTTATAAACCAAAGTGTCCGTGAGACCTTTGCCAGGTCGGTGAACACCTCCCTCACGCTTATTATTGTGCTCATCGCCCTCCTCGCGGTCGGCCCCCCCTCCCTCTTCTACTTTGTGCTCACCATTCTCGTGGGAACCGTGTTCGGGACCTATTCCTCCATATTTGTGGCGAGCCCTCTCCTCTACCTCTGGGGGAGGAAAGCGGCTCCGTGAAGCGGGGTTGACCTCGTTAGAAGCCGCCCCTCCGATTTTAACATCGGAGGGGCTACCCGCCTTGCCAAAGCTCCAGCGAGGCGAGCGACCGCCTCGGGGCGATCTGCTTCTAATGGGGTTGACGCCGTTT